>Ga0265327_10000431_pt1 | contig 75998 bp, 62 predicted proteins | sample 41621metaG_FD_202089 | JGI IMG/M metagenome (GOLD analysis project Ga0265327, IMG submission 202089) | Rhizosphere microbial communities from Carex aquatilis grown in University of Washington, Seatle, WA, United States - 4-16-21 metaG | ecosystem: Host-associated > Plants > Roots > Rhizosphere...
CTGCACATCGTGCCGCCGGCCGGCAGCACCAGCGATTTCAGCCTGACGGTATCGGCCACCTCGACCGAATTGGGCACCAACGTCGCGGTGGCGAACGCCACCTCGGCGACCCAGACCATCAACGTGGTGGTGGACGGCCAGACCAGCGCGGCGGCCGGCAACGAGGACACGCTGATCAACCTCAACCTCAGCCAGCACGCCAATGCGGTGGCCGAGGGCTTGGGGATGAGTGTCACCGGCGTGCCCGCCGGGGCGCATTTCTATTCCGACGCCGCCGGCACGGTATCGATCGGCACCGCCACCACCGCCGCCGACGGCTCGGTGACCTGGAGCTTCAGCGCCGCCGACATCGCCAAGGCCAGCGCCAGCGGCCACGAGTTCTACCTGAAGCCGCCGCAGGATTGGAACGACTACGATTCCGCCAACCAGGGCGGCATGAGCCTGACCGCCAACCTTACCGGCGGCGGCGGCACCGCCTCGACCGCCTTCACCGTCCATGTCGCCGGCGTCGCCGACACCCCGACGGTGACGGTCAGCCCGGTGGTGGTGACCACCGAACATACGTCGGTGGCGCTGTCGATCAGCCCGGCGGTGACCGACATCACCGGCACCGAACACATTTCCCAGGTCAGCATCAGCGGCGTGCCGAGCGGCGCCAGCTTCACCGACGCCAGCGGCGCCAGCATCGGCCATGACGGCGGCAACGGCACCTGGGCCTTCAGTTCCGCCCAGATGACCGGCCTGCACATCGTGCCGCCGGCCGGCAGCACCAGCGATTTCAGCCTGACGGTATCGGCCACCTCGACCGAATTGGGCACCAACGTCGCGGTGGCGAACGCCACCTCGGCGACCCAGACCATCAACGTGGCGATCGGCGGCCAAAGCGCCACCGCCGGCGGCAACGAGGACACGCTGATCAACCTCAACCTCAGCCAGCACACCAACGCGGTGGCCGAGGGGCTGGGGATGAGTGTCACCGGCGTGCCCGCCGGGGCGCATTTCTATTCCGACGCCGCCGGCACGGTATCGATCGGCACCGCCACCACCGCCGCCGACGGCTCGGCGACCTGGAGCTTCAGCGCCGCCGACATCGCCAAGGCCAGCGCCAGCGGCCACGAGTTCTACCTGAAGCCGCCGACCGACTGGAACGACTACGATTCGACCAGTCAGGGCGGCATGCATCTGACCGCCAACGTCACCGGCGGCGGCGACACCGCCTCGACCGCCTTCACCGTCCATGTCGCCGGCATCGCCGACACCCCGACGGTGACGATCAGCGCCGCGACGGGGACGCAGAATGACGGCAGTGGCGCCGCCGGCAATTGGATTCCGCTGTCCATCACGCCGCACCTGACCGACGTCACCGCCACGGAAGCCATTTCGGCGGTAACCGTCACCGGCCTGCCGACCGGCGCGGTATTGTCGGCCGGCACCCACAACGTTGACGGCTCGTGGACACTGACCACCGATCAGTTGACCGGGCTGAAGGTCCTGCCGGCCGCCCACAGCGCCGCCGACTTCACCCTGACGGTAACCGCCACCTCCAGCGAATTGGGCACCAACGTCGCGGTCCACGACGCCATTTCGGCGCCGGTTTCCCTGCATGTGACGGTGACGGGCGTCGCCGAAGCGGTGCAACTGGGCCAGAGCGGCGCGGCGATTGGCCTTGAAGACACCCGCATCAACGTCAACCTGACCACCGCCCTGACCGATTCGCACGAGGTCTATACCGGCCTCGCGATCACCAACGTACCGGCCCATTCGGTGTTCTACGCGTCAGGCGACAGCGGCGACACCACCCAACTCGGCACGTTCGACGCCGCCAGCGGCACCTGGTCGTTCAGCGCCACCGAGATCGCCACCATCAAGGCCGGCGGCCTGTTCATCCAGCCGCCAACCAACTGGAGCGATTGGGGTACCACCGACCACACCACCGGCATGCAGTTGCAGGCGACGATCACCGCCAAGGAAGTTGATCCCGATACCGGCACGGTGAACACCACCAGCACCAGTCATGTGCTGGGGGTCGAGGTCAAGTCGGTGGCCGACGCTCCGACCGTCACCGCCCAGGCGGCGGAAGGCAACGAAAGCCAACCGATCGCATTGTCGATCACGCCGCACCTGACCGACACCGACGGCTCGGAAAGCATTTCGGCCATCACCATTTCCGGCGTGCCCACCGGCGCCGTGCTCAACCACGGCACCGACAATCACAACGGCAGTTGGACTCTGTCCTCGGGGGATTTGACCGGCCTGACCATCACCCCGCCGGCCTACAGCAAGACCGCCTTCACGCTGCTGGTCACCGCCACCTCGATCGAGGGCGGCGATGCCGGCCATATCGCCACCGCCTCGGCCACCTCGGCGGTGGTTAATCTCAAGGTCACCGTCGACGCCGTCGCCGACACCCCCACCGTCACCGTTCACGATGCCGGCGGCGTGCAGGATCACTGGATCTCCCTCGACATCCAGGCGGCGACGCCCGACACCTCGGGGACGGAAATCGTCAGCGTCGCCATCACCGGCGTGCCGGACGGCGCCATCCTCAACCACGGCATCTACGATTCCGCCAGCCACACCTGGACGGTGGGCCAGGGCGACCTCGGCGACCTCAAGGTCCTGCCCCAGGAATACAACAACGCCGACTTCACGCTGAGCGTGACGGCGCTGACGCGCGAGCCCTCCGACGGCAGCACCAGCCAGTCGACAACGCTGCCGCTGCATGTGACGGTGACCGAGGCCGCCTATTCGCCGAACTTCACCGAGACCGCCCACGCGCTCGGCCAGGAAGACACCCGGATCAACCTCAACCTGACCGGCTCGCTGACCGACACCCACGAGGCGTTGACGCTGGGGCTGTCCGGCATACCCTCGACCGCCCAGTTCTGGGTCACCAACGACCCCACCAGTCCCGATTACGGTCATGCCGTCGGCCATTACGACGCCGCCAGCCAGACCTGGCAATTCACCACCGACGAGGTGGGGCTGATCACCTCGGGCGGCCACAACCTCTATCTGCAGCCGCCGACCGACTGGAGCGACTGGAGCGCCGTCGCCCACGCCAACAACTCTTGGAACGAGTGGAGCCCCGGCCAAGGCGGCTTCAACGTCACCGCGACGCTGACCTCGACCAACGCCGACGTCGACAGCCATGCCCAGGCGGCGGCGGCCACCACCATCGACTTCACCGTCCACGTCAAGGGCGTCGCCGACGCCGCCATCGGCCTGCCGGCCGGCGATTTCGTCGCCACCCAGGCCGAGGACAACGGCAACACCACCCATGGCGCCTTGGTCAATCTTGGCTTCGGGCAACTGTCGTTGAAGGATTCCGACGGTTCCGAGCACCTGTCGGTGGTGGTCAGCGGCCTGCCCGCCGGCACCCACTTGGAATTCGCCAACGGCATCTCGTCCGACAACATTGTACCGGTGGGTGCCGGCAAATATTCCATCGAACAGCAATACCTGTCGGACCTGCGCCTGAGGGTGCCCGAGGACGTCAACACCGCCGTGTCGGGGCCGCTGACTCTGCATGCCGACGTCGTCACCACCGAAGTGGACGGCAGCATCCATGTCGATGGCCGTAACGTCGACGTTACCGTCACCCCGGTGACCGATGCCGCCCATATCTCGGGCGGTAATCTGGGCGCCGAGGACGCCGCCGCCATTCCGCTGAACCTGGCGATCGCCGCCGGCGGCTCGGGCGAGACGGTGACCGCTGTCACCCTTGACTTCAGCGGCGCGCCCAGCGGCGCCCAACTGCTTTACAACGGCCAGGCGGTCAGCCTGGACGGCAGCGGACACCATACGCTGAGCGCCGCCGAGTTGGCCGATACCTCCAAATTCTCGGTGGCGCCGCCCCACGATTGGAGCGACTGGAGCTCGGCCGGCAACAATAGCGGCATCGCGGTCGGCGTGTCGGTCACCTCGCACGACCACTCCGCCGCCGATCTGGTCACCACCCAGACGCTGGCCGTCCACGTCTCGGGTGTCGCCGACGCGCCGACGCTGTCGGCCTTGAGCAACGTGGTGATCGGGCCGAACCAGCCGTCGGCGCTGACCAGCGCGCCGTTCGACGTCGCCTCGCACGCCGCGCTCACCGACACCGATGGCTCGGAACGGCTGTGGATGGTGGTCGATGGCCTGCCCGACGGCGCCTTGTTGACCACCAATACCGGCGCCCTGGCCGGGTACAGCGAAGGCGGCGGCAAGTGGCTGGTCAGCCCCGACCAGTGGGCCTCCGCCACGTCCGGCGGCGGCCTCAACATCGCCATTCCGCACGGATTGTCGGGCGCCACCGGCACCGTGACGGTGACGGCGATGTCGGTCGAGCAAGACGACGGCAGCACCGCCCAGACCGCCACCCCGCGAAGCTTTACCCTGACCTGGGACGGCACCGTCAATGCCGGCACCGGCAGCGGCGTCGTCACCGATCCCACCGCGCCGTCGGTGTCGGTGACCGGCGGCCACGACATTGGCAACGAAGACACCGCCATCGCGCTGAACGTCGGACTGGGCGCCCATGCCGGCCTTAACGCGACGCTGACCATCGACGCCGCCTCGCTGAACGGCGGCACCCTGTCGGCCGGCATCTACGATCCGGTCCACAACGTCTGGCTGGTAAGCGAAGCCGATATCGCCGGCCTCAAACTGACCCCGGCGCACAATTGGAATAGCGAGCAGGCCGGAACCGATCTGTCGCTGAGCGCCCATGTGGTCTTCACCGATCCCAGCGGCGGCGGCAGCTCGAAGGTCGATCTCAGCATCCCGGTGCACGTCAACCCGGTGACCGACGCCGCCCACATTTCTGGGAGCGGCAGCGGCCTGGAAGATACCGCCATCTCGCTCAACCTAGCCGATTCGGTCGGCGCCACCGGCGAATCCATCACCGCGGTTTCGATCGCCAACGTTCCGACCGGGGCCCAATTGCTGATGGCCGACAACACCGTGTTGTCGCCCGACACCGTCGGCGGCGGCACCTACACCGTCACCGGCCTGAGCTCGGCCCAGCTGGGCGGCCTCAAGTTGATCCCGCCCCATAATGCCTCGGGCTCGATCAGCCTCGACGTCGCCGTCACCACCCACGACAATTCCGCCACCCCATTGACCGTGCACCAAAGCGTCGCCGTCCACGTCCAGGGCGTCACCGACGCCGCCGACGTCAGCGCCAGCGCCGTCCACGGCACCGAAAACCAGTGGATCGACCTGTCGCAGAATCTGCACGCGGCGCTCACCGACACCGACGGGTCGGAAGGCATCTCGATCGTGCTGGCCGGCATGCCCGACGGCGCCGTGCTCAACCACGGCTTCAACAACGGCGACGGCAGCTGGCGCCTCGACGCCGCCGATCTGCCGACGCTCAAGCTGCTGATGCCCACCGACTACAACGGCCAGACCACCCTGACGCTGCAGGGGCTGACCTGGGAGAAGAACGGCGACGACGGCCTCAAGACCGTTTCGAAAAGCTTCGCCGTCACCGTCGACGCCGCCGCCGAGACGCCGTCGCTGTCGGTGACCTCGGCGCGGGGATCGGAAGACACCGCCATCCCGCTGAGCATCACCACTTCGGTGACCCACGCGCTGGGCACCGACCATATCGACCATGTCACCATCACCGGTGTTCCCGACGGCGCCGTTCTCAGCGCCGGCACCCACAATCCGGATGGCAGCTGGACGCTGACCGGCGATCAGCTGACCGGCCTGACGGTGACCCCGCCGTCCCATAGCGACGCCACCATCACCCTGCATGTATCCGTGACGGCCGCCGAAACCGACGGCGTCAGCGGCCAGGTCAGCACCACCACCTCGGGGCCGATCGACCTGACCGTCAAGATCGACGCCGTCGCCAACGGCGGCACCGTCACCGTCACCGACGCCCATGGCAACGAGAATGGCTGGGTCGATCTGTCGCAATCGATCTCGCCGCATCTGATCGACACCGACGGGTCGGAGACCGTCACCGGCATCGTCATCACCGGCATGCCCGACGGCGCCGTGCTGAATCACGGGGTCCACAATTCCGACGGCTCGTGGACGGTGGCGCCGGCCGATCTGGCCACCCTCAAGCTGCTGCCCGCCACCAACGACGCCACCGACTTCACCCTGTCGGCGGCGGCGACCTCCACCGAAGCCGCCAACGGCGTTTCCGCCACCGGAACCGCGGTGAGCTTCCACGTCGCGGTCGACGCGGTGGCGACGCCGGTGACGCTGACCCAGTCCGCGCCCGCCGCCGGCGGCGAGGACAGCCTGATCAACATCAATCTGTCCGCCCTGGTCAGCGACAGCCATGAGACGGCGACGCTGACCGTCAGCGGCGTGCCGTCGGGATCGCATTTCTACAACGCCGCCAGCGACGGAACCGCCATCGGCACCGACAATGGTGACGGCACCTGGAGCTTCTCGTCGACCGAATTGGCCGGCACGCAAGGCGCCGCCCACGGCCTGTTCGTGCAGCCGCCGACCAACTGGAGCGACTGGAGCTCGTCCGGCCACACCGCCGGGATGCAACTGACCGCCACGGTGACCGCCAGCAACACCGACCCCGATACCCATGCGGTGTCGACCAGTTCGACGTCGCTGTCCGTTACCGTCCACGTCGACGGCGTCGCCGACGCGCCGATCGTCACCGTCGGCCCGGCGCATGGCAACGAGGACACGGCCATTCCGCTCGACGTGGCGGCGGCACTGTCCGACACCACCGGCTCGGAGTTCCTGTCTTCGGTCACCATTGGCAACGTTCCGGTCGGCGCGGCGCTGAACCATGGTCACGACAACGGCGACGGCACCTGGACGCTGCAACCGGCCGACATCGTCGGGCTGACCATCACCCCGCCCGGCCACGACGCCCACGACATCAACCTGACCGTCACCGCCACCTCGCATGACTGGCAGAATACCGACACCGCCACCTCGACGCCGGTGACGCTGACGGTCCAGGTCGACGCCGCCGCCCATGCGCCCACCCTGGCCCAGACGGCCGCCGCGGCCGGCAACGAAGGCGCCATCATCAACCTCAACCTGACCGAGGCGCTGACCGTCGCCAACGAGACGCTGGGGATGAGTGTCAGCGGCGTGCCCGCCGGCACCCACTTCTTCGCCACCGCCGATGGCCAGTCGTCCGTCGGTACCGACAACCATGACGGCACCTGGAGCTTCTCGACCGACGACGTCGCCGCCATGCGAGCCGGCGGCCTGTTCCTGCAAGCCCCCACTGGGTGGAGCGATTACGACACCACCGGCCACAGCACCGGCATTCAGCTTGGCGTTACCCTGACCTCGTCGACCGCCGCCGACCCCGAATCCGGCGTGGTGGCGATTGCCAGCACGACGCAGACGTTCGCCGTCCATGTGGCCGGGGTGGCCGACACCCCGGTGGTGACCACCTCGGCGGCCGTCGGCACCGAGGATCACGCGATCGCGCTCAATATCGCCGCCACCCTGGGCAACGGCGACGGGTCCGAGATCATCTCGGCGGTGACCATCGCCGGCGCCCCGGCCGGCGCCGTTCTCAATCACGGCACCGACCTGGGCGTTCAGGCCGACGGCACCCACAAGTGGGTGGTCGCCGCCGGCGACCTTGCCGATCTGACCATCACCCCGGCCAGTCACGACGCCCACGATTTCACGCTTCAGGTATCGGCGACCGCGACCGAGTTGGGCACCAACATCGCCAGCGGCCTTGGCACCGCCACTTCGGTACCGGTAAGCCTGCATGTCGAAGTCGATCCGGCCGCCCACGCCCCGGTGCTGACCCTGTCCTCGTCGGTGGCCGGCAGCGAGGACGGGATCATCAACCTCCATCTCGGCGCGGCGCTGACCGCCAATAACGAGACGCTGTCGATGACGGTCACCGGCATTCCGGACGGCGCCCACTTCTACTCCGGCGCCGACGGTTCCGGCCTGATCGGCACCCACAACCTGGATGGCAGTTGGAGCTTCTCGTCCGACGACATCACTGCGATGCAGAGCTCGGGCCATGGTCTATTCCTTCAGCCCCCCACCAACTGGAGCGACTACGACACCGCCAACCATGCCGCCGGCGTACAGATATCGGCGACCCTGACCTCGTCGACCACCGACCCGGACAGCGGCACCACCGCCACGGCCGCGGTCACCAACAGTTTCACGCTGCATGTGGCCGGCGTGGCCGATACCCCCGACCTGGCGGGCGGCGACGTCTTCGCCGCCGCCGGCGACATCGTCAAGCTGCCGATCCAGACCAGCCTGACCGATACCGATGGATCGGAAAGCCTGTCGCTGACCATCAGCGGCCTGCCGAGCGGCGCCGCATTGAACTACGGCACCCACAACGCCGACGGCACCTGGACTCTGTCCCAGGCCGACATCACCGCCTCGCAGAACGATTCGGCCGGCTTGACCGCCTCGGGCCTGTCGGCCGGCGAGCTGGCCCTGCAATTGACCGCCACGTCGACGGAAGCCGGCGGCGCCAGCCACGCCTCGGCATCAACCCAGATGGCGCTCAACGTGGTGACGGTCGACGACACCCACACCATGAACTTCAACAACCTGCCGCCGGCGCCGACCCACGACCAGTTGGGCGAATTCGTCTTCGGCAGCCTGAACGGCGTCCATACGGTCAGCGTCTACGGCGTCAACACCGAAGCGACCGGACCGCTGGAATTCGACATCAACGGGGTGACGCACATCATCGATGGCGGCACCCATGGCACCATCGACGCCACCGGCTTGCACATCAACGGCCCCGACGGCACGGCGCAGACCGGTCACATCGATTCCTCGGCCTTTATCGACCAAAATCATTGCCACGTTAACGTTACGATTAACCATGATGCGGTAATTCATATGGAAGGATTGGACAAGGTTGTCTTCTGAGGACGTGGTTTGAAACTTGCTCTCGACGTCGAACAACTGAAAAGGCTCTTTACCGAGCTTCGCGGCGTCGCATTGCCCGAATGGCTGCCGGAAGAGATTCGCTCGCTTCGCCGCGCCTTTTTCACACTGCCCCGCCACTTGGGCGAGCTCTCGGGGCTCAAGCGTTACCTGCCCGATCTGATCGCCGCCTCGATGGTTCTCAACCTGTTGGGGCTGGCGCTGCCCTTTACCCTGCTGCAGGTCTACGATCGCATCATTCCCAACAGCGCCACCGATACCCTGACCGCGCTGGCCATCGGCATCGTCGTGGCGGTGACGCTGGAATCGATGTTGCGTGTCACCCGCTCGGCGGTGACCGGATGGACCAGCGGACGCTTCGAGCACCTGGCCACCAGCCGGGCATTCAAGTCGCTGCTGCATTGTCCGCTCGACGCCTTCGAGCGCAAGGGCACCGGCGCCCATCTCGAAGCCCTGAACGCCATCCACACCCTTAAGGAATTCTATTCCGGCCAAGCCTATCTGGCCGTCTTCGACCTGCCTTTCGCCGTCCTGTTCCTGACGCTGATGACCCTGTTTGGCGGCCTGCTGGTGCTGGTGCCGCTCGGCCTGATGGTGGCCTTCTCGGTGGCCGGGCTGGTGGTTGGGCGACGGATGCACGAAGCCATCGCCAACCGCATGAAATGCGACGACAGCCGGGTCAATTTCGTCGTCGAAATATTGACCGGCATCCAGACCATCAAGACCTTCGGCATGGAGGCGCAGATGGCGCGCCGCCACGAGCGACTGCTGGAGACCAGCGCCCAAGCCGATTTCACCGTCACCGAAATGGCCGCCAAGGCGCAGTCGCTGGCGTTGTTGTTCTCGCACCTGACCACCATCCTGGTGGTGACCTTCGGCAGCATCGCGGTGATCGACGGCAGGATGACCACCGGTGTGCTGGCGGCCTGTTCGCTGCTGGCCGGCCGCTGCATCCAGCCGATGCAGGCGGCGCTCGATCGCTGGACCCGCTTCCAGACCGCGCGGCTGGCCGAACAGCGCCTGAGCGATATCCTGACCGGAGAGGATTCGGACGCCATCGAGACCCTGGCGACCGAAAACGAAGGCGCCGCCGAATTGAGGCTGGAGGCGGTCGATCTTCACTTCAAGGACGGCAAGGCGGTGCTGAACGCCATCGACCTCACCGTCGCCGCCGGCGAAATGATCGGCGTCTCGGGCGAAAACGCCAGCGGCAAGTCGTCGTTGCTGTCCGTCATGGCCGGCATGACGGCCCCCACCGCCGGGCGCGTCCTGATCGACGGCGTTGACGCGGCGAGACAAAGCGCCGAGGCGTTGCATCAGGCCGTCGCCTACATTCCCCAGCGCCCCGAGTTGTTTCGCGGCACCATTCTCGAGAACCTGACCATGTTCGCGCCGGAACGCACCGCCAAGGCCAAGGAGCTGGCGCGCGATCTGGGGGTCGAGAAGTTCGTATCGCGACTGCCGCTGGGCTACGATTCGCAGATCGGCGACGGCGCCCAGGAAGCGCTGCCGCGCGGCGTCCGGCAATTGGTGGCGATTGTCCGCGCCCTGGCGGCCGAGCCCAGAATCATCCTCTTCGACGAGGCCAATACCGCCGTCGACGGTGCCGGCGATCAGGCGATACGCGCCGCCTTCGAGCGTCTCAAGGGCAAGGCGACGGTGGTGCTGATCACCTCGCGGCCGTCCATGCTCAGCCTGGCCGACCGCAAATTCAAGCTATTGGACGGCCAGGTGGTGGACGCCAGCACGGCGGCGGCGCAACGGCCGCCCGAGCCGATCGCCCTGGCCCAGGTGGCGGCGCTGCAAAACGTCGCCACCAGCACTTCGGCCAACACCCATCAGCGCTCCAGCTTGGCCACCGAAACCCGGTCGGATTTGCTGAGCGAGGTGGAAAGCGCCTCGACCTTCGGGCGTTGCCTGTCCTCGCTGCTGACCGCTATGCGCTGGACCGGCGATGCGCGCCATTTCGCCGAGGCGATGCCGCACTTCCAGAACACGCTGGACACCGTCGCCTTCCGCAACGTCATGGCCCATCTCGGTTACACCAACGACGCCCAGGAATGGCGCGGCGAGCATGTGGACAACCGGGTGCTACCCTGCCTGTTCGTCGATGCCGAGGGCAATCCCACCGTACTCAGCGACGGTGGCGCCGAAGGCGTGCTGTCCTTCGATCCGGTGACCGGAATCACCACCGCCGTCGATAGCGCCTCGCTGTTCGGCAGCGCCTACTTCTTCTCGCCGATCGAGCCGCCCGTCCAAGGCAGCTGGTTCCGGCAGATTCTCAACCGTTTCCACGGGCTGCTATGGGCGCTGCTGGGCCAGAGCCTGATCATCAACCTGCTGTCGCTCGGCGTCCCGTTCTTCACCATGGCGGTCTACGACAAGGTGATCGGCAGCGGTGACATCGCCATGCTGCTGGCTTTCCTGGTCGGCGCCTTGATCGTCATCGCCGGCGACGAGGTGTTGCGTGAATTGCGCGCCAAGGCTTCGGCCTATGTCGGGGCGCGCATCAGCTACATCGTCACCAGCATGGTTTTCGAACGCACCCTGCTGCTGCCGCTGTCCTTGACCGAACGAGCCAGCATCGGCAGCCAGCTCGCCCGCTTCAAGGACCTGGAAAGCTTCCGCGACTTCTTCGGCGGCGGCATCGCCCTGGTGATCATCGATCTGCCGTTCGTGGTGCTTTACCTGGTGGTGTTGATGATGCTGGGCGGGGTGGTGGCGGCGGTGCCGGTGGTGGCGCTGGCGATCTTCGCGGTGACGGTCGCCGCCCTGATGCCGGTGGTTCGCCGCCGCGTCGCGACCGCTGGCCGGGCCGCCACCCGGCGTCAGGAATTCGTCGTCGAATCGTTGTTGAAGATGCGGGCGCTGCGCCAGGTCGGCATGGAGGCGGCCTGGGCCGAGCGTTTCCGCAACATCGCCGCCCAGGCGGCCATGGGCGGCTATGAATCCTCGCTGGTATCGGGCGGATTGGCCACCTTGTCGCAGGCGATGGTGGTGCTGTCGGGCATGGCGACCATGACGGTCGGCGTCTTCCTGGTGGTTGGCGGCAGCATGACGCCGGGCGCCCTGATCGCTTCGATGATGGTGGTGTGGCGCATTTTGGCGCCGATCCAGACCGGCTTCTCGCTGGTCCAGCGCGTCGAACAGACGCGCTCGTCGATCCGCCAGTTGGAGGCGCTGACCGGCTTCCGTACCGAGATCGATGGCCGGCCGACCTCGTCGACCGGCTTGGTCCTGACCGGCGCGGTGACCTTCGCCCGCGTGTCGCTACGCTATTCCAATGACGCCGACCCAGCGCTTCTGGGCGTCAGCTTCGAGGCCAAGCCGGGCGAGGTGGTCGCCATCGTCGGCGCCGACGGCGCCGGCAAGTCGACGGTGCTGAAGCTGATCGCCGGCCTTTACGCGCCGCAGGCCGGCAACGTCATGATCGACGACCTCGACATCCGCCAGATCGATCCGATCGAACTGCGCAAGGCCATCGGCTATGCCCCGCAAGTGCCCCAGCTGTTTTTCGGTACCATCGCCCAGAATCTGCGGCTGGCCCAGCCCACCGCCACCGATGCCGACCTGCGCGAAGCGCTGGCACTGGCCGGCGTCTGGCAGGAGGTGGCGCAATTGCCCCAGGGGCTCGGCACCCGCGTCGGCGACGCCGCCTCGAACCGCATCTCGACCAGCCTGACCCAAGGCATTTCGCTGGCCCGCGCCTACCTCAAGAAGAGCCCTCTGCTGCTGCTCGACGAGCCGGTGACCGGCCTTGATTTCGAAGGTGACCGCTGCTTCCGCGAATTCGTCGAGGCGATGCGCGGCAAAGCGACCATTCTGATGGTCACCCATCGGCCCAGCCATCTGTCGCTGGCCGACCAAATCGTCGTCCTCGACAAGGGGGCGGTCCGCGCGGCTGGGCCGGCGGCGGACATTCGGGCGAAACTGGCGTGAACGGAGAAGCGTCCATGGCGATCCTCAACCTCGTTCCGCTGTTGGCCGCCGGCCAATGCCTGGTGATCCTGGGGTACCTGCTGATCCGCCGACGCTCGACTTTTGGCAACGAGGCGGCACAGACGGCGCTGTTCGCCGCCATGGCCATCGGCATGATCGGCGAGCCGGGAGTTTCCGCCTGGATCGGCATGCCGGGCGGCTTCGCCCGCGTCGCCGCGCTGGCCTGGGTGGTCTCCACCGCCGCCACCGTGCTGTTTTGCCGCGACGTGCTGTCGATTCCGCCCGACGAGCGCCAGGGATGGCCAGCACTGCTGGGCATTCCCGCCCTGCTGCTATGCGTCGCCACCGCCTTCATGACCGCCAATTGCGATGGCGACTCGTGCGGGACCATGCCGCGGATCGAAGCGGCCTGGGGGGCGATCTCCGCCTTCGTCTGCCTGTGGGTTACCGGCCGCTGGATCAACGGCCTCTATTCCTTGCTGGCGCGCAAGCCGAAGGGCCAGGCGCGTATCGCCATTGCCGGCAGCATGACCGGCGTTCTCGCCATTCGCCTGCTCGAGGCCCTGGCCCGCGTCACCGATCCCGATGCCGTCAATGGCGCCCTGTCGATAGCGGCGCTGGGCTATGTCGCTTTGCTTCAGGTGGTCGGCTTCGCCATCGTTCGCCTCTATCCCGAAAGCGATGGGGATACCGAGATCAACGTCATCAAGGACGGCAGCGTCAACCGCTTCCGCCGGCATCTGGCCCAGGCGGTGGTGTTCGAGGAAGGCGGCGTCGGCACCCTGGTGCGCGGCACCATGCTGACCACCATCTTCACCGTGCTGGCGCTGGTCGGCTGGAGCGCCATCACCCCAGTCAAGGAGGTCGCGGTCACCAACGGCCAGGTGGTACCGACCAGCCTGATCCACTCGGTCCAGCACCTGGAGGGCGGCATCGTCGCCCAGGTTCTGGTCCATGAGGGTCAATTCGTCGAAAAGGGCGCCGTGCTGGTCAAGCTCGACCCCGCCCAGGCGGTCTCGGAACTGGAGCAGACGCGGGCGCGAGAGGCCGGACTGGCGCTCAGGGCCGAGCGTCTGCGCGCTTTCGCCGAGGGCCGCGCCCCGGACTTCCTGGCGGCCGGCGGCGGCGGCGACGGCCAAGCCCAGAGCCAGGATCAGAACACCATTCTGACCGCCCAGGAGCGGGCCCGCGATTCGGCGCTCGACGTGCTGGAAAAGCAGATGTCCCAGCGCAAGGCCGACATCGCCCTGATGAACGATCAGGTCCAATCGGTCACCCGCCAGATCGACCTGATGGCCAAGGAAGTCGAACTGCGCGAACAGCTGATGAAGGAAGGGCTGGCGACCAAGCTGTCCTTCTATTCCTTCGTCCGCGAGTATGAGCGCCTGAAGGGCGACCGCGCCCGCCTCCAGGGCCAGGCCAAGACCGCCCACGAGGCGCTGGCCGAGGCGGAAAGCCGCTTCCGGGACCAAAGCCGCAAGCTTGACCACGACGCCTACAACGAGATGGGCACGGTTACCGCCGAACTGGCGCAGCTTCGCGAGGCGCGATCGAAGCTCGAGGATCGGGTGGCGCGGCTTGAAATCGTCGCGCCGGTGCGCGGCATCGTCCAGGAACTGGCGGTCACCAGCCCCGGCACGGTCATCCAGCAGGGCGGCTTGGTGACCAAGATTCTGCCGGTGGACGACGCGCTGGTGGTCGAGAACCAGATCACGCCGCGCGACATCGGCCACGTCAAACCCGGTCAGCCGGTCCGCATCAAGGTCGCCAGCTACGACTTCGCCCGCTTCGGCGCGGTCACCGGGACGTTGATCCAGGTCTCGCCATCAACCTTCCTCGACGAGAAGAAGGCGCCCTATTACAAGGGCCAGGTGGCGCTGAACAAGGGCTTCGTCGGCGACAATCCCGATCACAATCGCATCCTGCCCGGCATGACCGTGCAGGTGGATGTCATCACCGGCGAGAAGACCATCCTGCAATACCTGCTGAAGCCGATCTATCTGGCCGCGACGCAAGCCTTCCAGGAGCGGTGAGCCGATGCCGCCGCGGCGGGGAATTGCCCTGGCCGGCCTGATCGTCGCGGCGCTGCCCTGGTCCGCCCCGGCGTGGGCCCTGCCCCAGGCCCCCTCCTGCGCCGAGCACATTCGCGTCGCCGAACGGCTTCACGGCATTCCCACCAATCTGCTGGCGGCGATTTCACTGGTCGAATCCGGACGCCCGGATGACGGCGGCGCCCTGGTGGCGTGGCCCTGGACCATCAACGCCGCCGGCGAAGGCCGGTTCTTCGCCACCAAAGCCCAGGCGATGGCGGAAGTCGCCCGCCTGCGGGCGGCGGGGGTGCGCAGCATCGATGTCGGCTGCATGCAGGTCAACCTGCTGTATCACCCCGACGCCTTCGCCAGTCTCGAAGACGCCTTCGAACCGGCCAGCAACGTCGCCTATGCCGCGCAATTCCTGAAAAATCTTTATGAAGCCGCCGGTCACTGGCTGACCGCCGCCGTCCACTACCATTCACAGTCGCCCGCCCCCGGCGCCGAATACCGCCAAAGGCTGGCACGGTTCTGGTCCGACGATGGCAGCGTGGCCGTCGTCTACCAGCCGCCGCCGGCACCCCGCTTCGATCCCGCCAGCTTCCGGCGCAGCCACGGCATCGATGTCGCCGCCGTCGACGGGCGGGAACCGTCGCCATGGCTGTCGCCCCGCCCCGCCAGCGCGCCGGCGGTCGAAGCCATGCGCCAGGCCTGGCGCGACCAGGCGGAGGAAAACCGGGCCCGATCGCGCCGCATCGCCGAAGCCTACCGACAGGCCCAAAGAGCCGACCACTGAGTGGGCCAAAGCCGGCGGGACGGTGAAAAGGGTGCCGAGGAAGTTGGCGTCCAGGCCGCCATCCACATCGAGTTCCGGCAGGCCCTCGACGATGCCTTGCCGGCGGCCGCCGCATTCCGGTCTATGGTGATCGCGGTCGAGCTGAGGTACCCTTGGCCCCCCGCAACCGCCCGTCCGGTCCGATGCCCCCCTCCGACATTTTCAAAGCCCCCGAAGCCCTGGTCACCCTCGATCAGGCGCTGGATATGCTGGACCAACGCCTGAGGCCGGCGACGGCGGTCGAGACGGTTGCCGTCATGCGGGCCGAGCGTCGGGTGTTGGCCGAAGACGTGGTCTCGGGCATCGCCGTACCCCCCTTCCCCTGTTCGGCCATGGATGGCTTCGCGTTTCGTTTCGCCGACCTGTCGTCCTTCGTCGCCGCCCTCAAGGTGACCGCCCGCGTCGCCGCCGGGCACGTTCATGCCGGGCGCTTCGGACCGGGAGAGGCCGCCCGCATTTTCACCGGGGCGCCAATGCCGCCCGACCTGGATACGGTGGCGATGCAGGAGGATTGCGGCGTCGATGGCGATCTCGTCCACCTTCCCGCCGGCCTCAAGCCGGGGAATTTCGTCCGCGTCCGGGGCGACGATTTCGACGTCGGCGCCAAGGTCCTTGGCGCCGGGCGCCGGCTGCGGCCCCAGGACGTCGCCATGGCGGCGGCGGTCGGACGGACCGAGCTGGCGGTGCGCGCCCGCCTCAAAGTCGGCGTGTTCTCCACCGGCGACGAGGTGGTGGAACCGGGCGATCCCCTGCCCGAGGGCGCCATCTACGGCAGCAACCGCCACGGCATCGCCGCCTTGTGCGCGGGCATGGGCTGCGAGGTCATCGACCTGGGCAACATCCCCGATCGCCTGGACCAGACGATCGCCCGCCTGCGGGAGGCGGCGGGGCATTGCGACCTGCTGATCACCTCGGGCGGCGTTTCGGTGGGCGGCGAGGACCATGTGCGCGGCGCGGTGGAGACACTGGGTGCCATCCATCTGTGGCGACTGGCGGTCAAGCCGGGCAAGCCGACGGCGCTGGGCCAGGTTTGCGGGGTGCCGTTCGTCGGACTGCCGGGCTACCCCGTCTCGGCACTGGTGACCTTCATGGTGATCGCGCGGCCGGTGATCCTGCGCCTGTCGGGCGCGACCGCCGAGCCACTGCGGCCGCGGCGCTATCCGGTGCGCGCCGCCTTCGATTTCGCCAAGGACCACCCGCGCCGCCAATTCATCCGCGTTTCGTTGCGGACCGGGGACGACGGCGCCCCGGAGGCGACATTGTATCGGTCACAGGAACCGAACGTGCTGTCGTCGCTGGTGGCCAGCGACGGCCTGGTCGACCTTCCCGAGGAACCGCGCCCGGTCAAGTCGGGCGAGATGGTCAACTTCATCCCCTATTCCGAACTGCAATGGTGAGTTAGTAGTCTGCGGAAAAACTCCCCAAGCTCCCCTCTACATCGTCACCCCCGCGAAGGGGGGGTCCATGTTGACGCAAATTCCAAATCGCATCGCAAAATGTTGTGTGTTGACACATGGATTCCCGCCTTCGCGGGAATGACGGAAGGAAAACTGTGGGTTTTTCCGCATTGTGCTCTAAAGGCTCACAGCAATTCGGTGAATGGGATGAAGTCGACGATCTGACCCGGTACGATTTCGCCGAGATCCTCGGACAAGGCGATCAGCCCCGACGAGACCACCACCGAACGGAAAATGCCGGAGCCCTCGTTGGGGAAGCGCCGGGCCAGCGACCGCCCGTCGGGGCCGCCGACGATGTCGCCGCGCAGCCATTCCCGACGGCCCTTCTTTTTCTTGAAGGCGAAATCGGCGACGGCCGAAACGCTTCGTGGCGGCAGATGGCGGGCGCCGGCCAGGGCGAGCAGCATGGGGCGGGCGAACATCAGGAAGGTGACCATCGCCGCCACCGGATTGCCGGGCAGACCGACGAAGGGGATGCCGGCGACGTGGCCGAAGGCGATCGGCCGGCCGGGGCGGATGGCGATGCGCCAGAAGTGCAGCGCGCCCAAGGCCTCGACGGCGCCCTTGACGTGGTCCTCCTCGCCCATGGAAACGCCGCCGGTGGTCAGGATGGCGTCCACCCCCTGGGCGGCGGCGGACGACAGCAGGGCGCGCAGTTTTTCCGGGTTATCGGGTGCGATCCCCAGATAGACCGGCTCGCAGCCCAGCTGGCGCAGCAGGCCATGGAGGACGAAGGTGTTGGAATTGACGATGGTGCCCGGATCGTCGTCCTGGCCGGGTTCCCGCACCTCGTCGCCGGTGGCGAACAAGGCGACGCGCGGCCGCCGCCGGACCTCGAGGACGGCATGGCCGGCGGCGGCGGCATGGCCGACATCCTGGGGCAACAGGCGCTTGCCCGCCGGCAGGATGGTGTCGCCGCAATGAAAATCCTCGCCGGCGGGACGGACGTTGGCCGCGACGGCGATCGGCGGCAGCCACACGGCGTTGCCCTCCGGTCGCGCCACCTCCTGGGGGATTACCGCGTCGACACCGTCGGGGATCGGCGCGCCGGTGAAGATGCGCAGCGCCTCTCCCGGCCGGGCCGGGCGGCCCAATACCTGTCCGGCGGCGATGCGTCCACCGAGCGGCAGTCGCGTCTCGGCCGCGACCAAATCGGCGGTTCGCACGGCGTAACCGTCGACCGCCGAATTGTCGGCCGGCGGCATGGTCCGCTTGGCCACCAAATCCGCCGCCAAGACCCGGCCGGCGGCCTCGAACAGCGGGACCGTTTCGATCGCCGCGACCGGGCGCACGGCGGCGACCAACGCCTCGATCGCCGCGTCGGTGCGAAGCATGTCCGCCGCCGGAGCGAAGGCGTCGCCGACGCGGGTCATCGGCCTGCCTCCGAGGGGAAGAACAGCTGCTCGCCATTGATGCGGTAGGCGGCGATGGCGGCCCGCCCCGGTTGGCCGGTTAGCCATTCGTGCCAAATCTTGGCGTCGGCGGCCTTGGCCGGGGACAGTTTGGCGGGGTCCACCAGGATGCTGCCATAGGGGTTCATCAACGTCTTGTCGCCCTGGGCGAGAATCACCAGCCCCTGGCGGTTGTTGAAGTTGGCCCAGGTGGCGCGGTCGGAGAAGACATAGGCCCCCATGGCCGCGGCGGCATTGAGGGTGGGCCCCATCCCCGATCCCAACTCGCGATACCAGCCGCTTCCCGTCGCCTTGACGTCGATTCCGGCCGCCTTCCATTGGCGCAGCTCGCCGCGATGGGTGCCGGAATCGTCGCCGCGCGAGGCGAACGGCGCCTTGGCGGCGGCGATGCGGCGAAACGCCTCGGCGGCGTCGGTCAGCCCCTTGATCCCGGCCGGGTCGGACGCCGGTCCGATGAGGACGAAGTCGTTGTACATGACGTCGCGGCGGTCGATGCCGTACCCCTCGGCGAGAAAGTGATCCTCGCCCGGCCGGTCGTGCACCAGCAGGGCGTCGGCGTCACCCTGCATTCCCACCTTGAGCGCCTGGCCGGTGCCGACGGCGACGACGCGCACGGCAATGCCGGTCTGCCGCTCGAACACCGGCAACAGATGGTCGAACAGCCCCGATTGTTCGGTCGAGGTGGTGGAGGCCAGGGTGATGAAGCGTTCCCCGGCATTCGAGGCCGGAGAGAAGATGACCGTCAGCAGGATGGCGAGGCGGGCCACAAGAGTTCGGCGAAGCGGGCGCATGGTCGGCGGCTCCTTGGGACGAGGGGTCAGCATACCAGCTCTCCGGCGACAAACGCCTGGGCTTGGATCAAAGGAACATGCCCTCCAGGTCATCCTCGGAGGAGCCTGTCACCTGGGATGACGTCGCGGCGGAATCGTCCTTGGCGAAGATTTGGTGGACGATGCGTTCCCGATCCATGGTGTAGCGACCTTGCATCAGGCGGTGGATGTCGCGATGGGCGGCCTCATCCAAGTCGGCTTCGGCGACCAGATCGGCGGCCATCCCCGCCAATCGCCCGCTCCCATCCTTGGCGACCGTTCCCACTCGATGATGAATATCGATTCCGGCGGCGGTTTCGGTCAGGGCGGACGAGACTTGGCTGGCGTCGGAGCGTAGCGCCGCCAGGGCGTCGGCCATCGACTCGCCCATGGCCGAAAGGGCGAGAAGCGAATCCGCCATGATCTTGATGGGATCGCGCGCGCCGCCCTCTTCATCCTCGACCGAGGCGGCGGCGAGCGTATCGGCCAAGGCGAGAACGGATTTCAACAGCTCGGCGATCCCATGGGTGCAGTCCTCGGTGCGCTTGCTGCACGCCCTCAATTCGTGGGCGACGACGCCTAGGGCCCGCCCATCATTGCCGAGGCGGCTGCACTTCAACGTGGCGTTAAGGCCCATCACCCGCATGTCGGCGTCGATCGACTGGATGGCGGCAAGGTCGGCGGCCATGGCGCGAAAGCCGTCCGAAACGGCGACCACCACCGAGTCCGCCCGCTCGCGGGCATTGGCATAGACCCCAAGTAGCTCGGTGGCGCGGCGAACATCCTGTTCGATCTCGGCCACGAACAACCCGCCGCCACTGCCGCCAAAGGCCGCTTCCGCTTCGGACAGGATATCGCCCGCGTCGACCGCCAAGGCTTTCAAGTTGCGTATCAGGCCTTCGACCTCGGTCCGGTAGTCGCTAGCGGCTCCGCCCAATTGGGCGGACAGCAGGTGGCTGACGCCGCCGATCAAGGAACCGCGCCGATCCCCGGGGACGTCGTTCAGCCACTGGCATCCGGGTTCGTCGACCGGCCGGCCGGCGGCCAACGCGCCCACGGCCCGCAGGACCTCGCGAATGTGCTCGACACGCTGGCAGACGCTGTCATTGATCTGAAGTTCGCCGACCGTGCTGGCGATGCGCTGGGCAATGTCCCGAGACTTCGCGGCAACCGAATCGGCCGCCATCGCCGCCCGCTTGCGGCGCTCGGCCAGCACCGAAAGGCTGCTCTGGATGCGCGAACGCACGGCTTCCAGTTCCTTGGCCTCGTTGCGCTCGAAATCAGCGGAAGCTTGCCGCGCCGAGGCGACGGCGGCGCGAACCTCGGTCAGGCGACCGGCGGCTTTCTCCGTCGTCGCCGCCGCCAATTGTCCCAGTCGGCCGATTTCGGTGGTGAAGACCGAGAAGTCGACGCCCGTCGCCGTCACCAGGGCGGCTTGAATCTTGCCGTTGATGGCCAGGGCACCGATTTCGCCGATGATGCGGCCCAGCAATCCCAGACGGGTGGTGACGCCGCCGGCGCCCTCCTCAAGCCGGCCAAGCAGCGAATCGATCCGCCCATCCCCGCCCGACATCCGGCCGATGCCGTCGGCGACCTGCTCCAGCGCGGCGACGGCGCTACCGGCATCATGACTGTGAAGCTGCTCCGCCAATCCGGAAAGGCTGCCGCCGAGACGCCCGAAGACCTCGACCGAATGACCCAAGGTGGCGCCGATCTTGAGGAAGTCTTGGTCGGCGGTCGCGGTCAGACGGCCGAGCGTGGCTTCGAGTTCGCCCAGCGTCGCGCCGGTCTGGCGCAGCCGCTCCGGCGCGAGGCCCGGGGCCACCATTTCCAAAGCGGGACGCTGATCCATCATCGGCGTTTTTCGGCCTTCAACACAAACCTACCGTATTCCGCATCCGACCCTACGATATGCGTCGCCAGCCATGTTTTGAGGAATTCAAGTATTTCAAGGGATAAACCTTTATGCCCCCTCGTATAATCCCGGTGAATCTCGACCATCCTGGCTCTGAATTGATCGTGCTCGATCCTGTGTTTCGCCAATCCGGGGAAGTGCTTTTCCGCCATCCACTTTTCCTCGGCGTCGAAATGGTAGGTCGCATAGTCGATCAGGTCGTTGAGGACGTTGCCGACCACGTCGCCTCCGGACGAGCGCCCCATCCCGGCGTAAATCGAATTCAACAGGCTGACCAGATGCTTGTGGTGGTTGTCGAATTGCGGGACGCCGAGTTCGAAATCGTCGCTCCATTCCATGAATGCCATGCGGCCCCCTCCCCCATTCCTGGCCTCGGCAAGCGCTCTCATGATCCCACCTCGCTATCCGGCGCCGCGATCAAGGCGGCCTCGTCCCGGCTGAACAGTTGGGCGATGTCGAGAACGATGACGAAGGCATCGCCGCGACGGCCCACGCCTTTGATGAATTGGAGGTTCCAGCGGATGCCGATATCCGGCGCATCCTCCAAGGGGTGATCGGATAGCGGGGTGACTTCGTAGACACGGTCGACCATCACCCCCATCATCACCTTCCGCCCGGCGGTCGCCACATCGAGAACGACGATGCGGGTTCCGGGGGTGGGGGATGTGGCCGGCAATCCTAGTTTCACCCGAAGATCGACGACCGGCACGGTGCGTTGGCGGACGTCGATCATTCCCAACAGGTAGGCGGGAACATTGGGAATCCGCGAGATGGGGCGAAGGTCGAGGATTTCGTGCACCCGCTCGACCTCCACCGCGAAGATCTCGTTTTCGACCCCCAAGGTAAGGTACTGGACGACCTTGTCGATCATCGCTTGTTGGCTCATGGTCCGGTCCTTTCGGCCAATGCTTGGGTTCCCGCCTCAATAGTGTTGGAACTCGGCATCTTCCGCGTCCATTTCGATGACGACGCCATTGCCGCCGCCACCATCGGCCTTCCGCTTGAGCTTGGCCTTTCTGAACGCCGGCTCGGTCCGCGTCGCGGGCTTGGCCTTGGGGGGGGGCAGGTGGGCGATCTGGGGCTGAGGCTTGGCGGCGGGCCGTGGCACCGCCTTCGGAGCGGCTTCCTGGCCGGTGTTGAAATAGGCGGTGATCGTCTGCAACTGCTCGGCCTGGGACGCCAGTTCCTCGGACGTTGCCGACATCTCCTCGGCCGACGCCGCGATTTGCTCGGAGGCGGCGGCGTTTTGCTGAGTCACCTTGTCGAGTTGCTGAATGGCCAGATTGACCTGATTGGCGCCGGTATCCTGTTCACGGCACGAGGCCGAGATTTCCTCGACCAGTTCGGCGGTGCGCTTGATGTCGGGAACCAGTCTGTTCAGCATCGACCCCGCATCCTGGGCGACCTTCACCGTCTCGTTGGACAGGGTGTTGATCTCGTTGGCGGCGGCCTGACTGCGCTCGGCCAGCTTGCGGACCTCGGACGCCACCACGGCGAAGCCGCGGCCGTGTTCGCCGGCCCGCGCCGCCTCGACCGCCGCATTCAAGGCCAAGAGGTCGGTCTGGCGGGCAATTTCCTGAACGATGCCAATCTTCTCGGCGATGGTCTGCATGGCGGCCACCGCACGATTGACCGCCTCGCCGCTGACCTGGGCGTCCCTGGCCGATTGGTGGGCGATCTTTTCGGTCTGGCTGGCGTTGTCGGCGGTCTGCTTGATGTTGGCCGCCATCTGCTCCATCGACGAAGCCGCCTCTTCGGTGGCGGCCGCCTGCTCCGAGGCGCCCTGGCTCAAGGTCTCGGAACTGGCCGACATCTGCTCGGTGCCCGCCGCCATCTGTTGGCTGCCCATCGCCACGTTCCCGGTCGCGGCGATGGTTTCCCCCACCACCTCGCGCAACTTCTCGACCATGGTTTCCAGCGAGATCCCCAGGGTGTCCTTATCGGACAGGCGCCGGACCTGGACGGTGAGGTCGCCGGTGGCGATCTGGTCGGCCGCCTTGGCGGTGGCGCGCAGGTTGACGTTCATGGCGTTGAGCGCCGAAACCAGGTCCTTGACCTCGTCGTCGGTGGAGACGGCGGCCGATTGGTTCAGATCGCCGATGGCCACGGCGTTGGCCAGGCCGACGGCGGTGCCGAGACCGCGACCGATCGACCGCGACAGATAGAACGCGGCGCCGCAGGCGGCGATCAGGGCGACGGCGACGGCGGTGAACAGGATGAGCCGGATCGTGCCATAGGTCTGGTTGGCTTGCTCCTCGGCGGCCCGCATCTCCTTTTCGGCCTCGGCGACCAGATTGCTGGCCATCTTCGCCAATTGGGTGGCCTGTAGACGGACCTCGCCGGTGGACAGTGCCAGCGCTTTGACTTCGGTGTTCTGCCGGGTCAGGTCGATCACCTTGTCGATCAGCTTCTGCGCCGGGGCGAACCGGGTCCTGAATTCGGCCAGGGCCGCCCGATCCTCGGGCGCCGCGACCATGCCGCCGATCGCGGCAATGAGGCGGGTTTCCTCTTCCCGCAGGCCGGCAATCGGCTTCAGCGCGGCTTCGGTCGAGGCGTCGTCGGACACCAGCAACGAATCGCGAAGCGCGACGTCAACCTTGGCCCCGGTCAGTTCCAGACGGCGGATCGCGTCGGCTAGGCGCAATTGATCGGCCGACGCGGCGCCCTTGTTCTCGATCCGCGCCAGAACCGGATCGAAGCTTTCATAGGCCGCAGCCTGGGCGGCGGCCAATTGGCCCTGGGCGAGGTCCGCGCCCTGGCTATTGGAATGGATGCGCCCGATGGTCCGCACCTTGTCCTCGGCCGCGACAAACTGGCCGAAGGTGGCTTCGATATTGGTGATTGCGGCCAAGCCGTGATCGTCCGCCACCTTGCGGTAGTCGTCGATCACCGCGCGAACCTCGTCCCGGGCGGCGAGCATACCCTTGTCGAACCGGTCGATATCCGCGACCGCGCTGGACAGCAGGAAATCCTTCTCCTCGCTCTGGAGGAAGAATATCTCTCCCGGAAGTCTGGTGGCGATCTTCACCCGCTGGGCCGAATGCTGGACCAGATCGTTGAGGGAGGCTTTGACCTCCGACAGACCGCTGACGGCGGTGATCGCCGAGACGGCCGACAGGACGATGACAACGCCGAAACTGGCGGCCAGCTTGGTGGGGATAGTGAGGCGCATGGGAGGTGCCTTTCCACTATTGGGCGAAAGAGAAGATGGCGTCGATATCGAGGACGATGAGGAAGTCGCCGCCGTTGCGGCGACCGATGCCCCGGATGTATTGGGCGGGCCAGGTCATGCCGACCTTAGGGGTGGTCTCGATGGCCCCCATGTCGATCTCGGTGACTTCGAAGACCTTGTCGGCAAGCAGACCGACGATGGTCGGCTCGCCCTCCAGCACGGTCTCGATGACGACGATGCGGGTGTCGATGGTGTTGGGGCCAATACTCATGCCCAGCCGCACCCGCAAGTCGATCAGCGGCACCACCTTGCCCCGCACGTTGATGAGGCCCGGCGCGTGGTCGGGGGCGTTGGGCACCAGGGTGACGGGCACCAGATCGAGGATCTCGGAGACGATGCCCGCCTCCAGGGCGAAGGCCTCGCCAGACAGGCCGAGGGTCAGTATCTCGACCGGACGCTGGATCGTGTGGACGGTACCCATGGTCAGGACGCCTTCTTCTGGGTTTCGCAGGCTTGCCCCCGTTCGATCAAGTGCGGGATGTCGAGGATCAGCGCCACCGTGCCGTCGCCGAGGATGGTGGCCCCGGAAAAGGTCTGGATGGCGCTGTGGACCTTGGACAGCGACTTGATGACCGTCTGGTAGTCGCCGATGATCTGATCAACCGCCAGGCCCACCCGCATCTCCCCGGCCGAAACGATGACCACTTTCTGGAAGGGCTCGGGCGGGGTGGTGACGTTGAACAGGGATTTCAGGCGGATGAACGGCACCACCTCGTCGCGGATATTGAGGAAGTCGCGGCCGGTGGCGCGCAGATCGTCCTCGGCCCGCAACTCGACGCATTCCTCGACCGCCGACAGGGGAATGACGTAGCGGCCCTCGCCGACCCTGACCAGCATGCCGTCGATGATCGCCAGGGTCAGCGGCAGGCGCAGCGTCATTTCGGTGCCGATCTTGAGGGTGCTGGCGATGTCGATGGTACCGCGCAGCGCGTCGATCGACCGCTTGACCACGTCCATGCCGACGCCGCGTCCGGAAACGTTGGTGACCTTGGCGGCGGTGGAGAATCCGGGCAGCAAAATCAGCTGGAACAACTCGGCGTCGGACAGGTCGGCGCCCGGCTGGATCAAGCCGCTTTCCTCGGCCTTGGCCCGCACCTTGGCGGGGTCGATGCCGCGGCCGTCGTCCCTGATGCTGATCAGCACCTGGGCGCCGGAATGGATGGCCGACAAATGGATGTTGCCTTGGCGGGGCTTGCCGACGCTTTCGCGTTCGTCAGGGGTACCGATGCCATGGTCAAGGCTGTTGCGGATGAGATGAACCAGCGGGTCGTGCAGGCGCTCGATCACCGTCTTGTCCAACTCGGTCTCCTCGCCCGAGGTGGTCAGCGCAATCTCCTTGCCGAGATCGCGGGACAGGTCGCGCACCAGGCGGCGGAAGCGGCTGAACAGGGAACCGATCGGCACCATGCGGATGCCCATGGTGGTGTCACGCAGTTCCGACGACAGGCGCTCGATTTCCTCGACCAGGGACTTCAGGTGAATGTCGGCGCCGCTGTTGGCCAGTTGCCGCAGACGGGCCTGGGCGATCACCAATTCACCCACCTGATCCATCAGATCGTCCAAACGCCCGGCTGGAACGCGGATGTCGGCGGTTTCGGCTTTTGCCGCCTTTTCCGCCTCGGCCTTCACATGTTTCTGCTCGGCCAGGGCCGCGGCCACATGGTCAGGACTGACCGCCCCTTCCTTGACCAACATGCCGCCCAGTCTGGGTTGCTGGTCGAGCGTGTTGTCCAAGGTTTCGACGTCGACCGCCTTGCGGTCGACCAAAATTTCGCCCAGGCGCTTGGGCTCTGGGTCGATCGCCTCGACGGTCAGTTCCATGTCGTCGATGACGAACATGAACACCTCGTCGATGGCCGAGCGGGGATGGTCGGTGGACAGCAGGCACTCCCAGGCGGCGTAGCACCCGCTGGGGTCGATTTCCTCCAAAGGCGGAATGCCGTCGGTGACGGTGACCACGGTGCAATCACCCAGGTCGCGCAATTCCTTCAGCAGCAGCAGCGGATTTGCGCCCATGGTCAGGGCGTTTTGGGCCAGGTGGAAATGGATGCGGAAGGTGGTTCTTTCCGGCGGCGGAGGAGCTTCGACCGGCGCCTTCATCGCCACCGAGGTCAACGGCGGAGAGCCGATGACGGACGCCAATTGGGCCAGGATGGACTCCGAACGGCCGGGCACCGCCGATGCGGGTTGCTCGATCAGCGTCCTGATATGGTCCTTGGCGGCCAAGGCCACTTCGATCAGTTCGCGGGAAACGGCCAGATTGCCCTTACGGACCAGATCGAAGGCGTTTTCCACATGGTGGGTGAAGGCCGAGGCGGCGTCGAAGCCGAACATCGCACCCGAGCCCTTGATGGTGTGGAGCGCGCGAAAGGCCGTATCGATCAGATCCTTGTCGGTGGGATCGGCCTCGATATCGAGCAGGGTCGTTTCCAACTGCTCGAATAGCTCGCGGGCCTCGGCGCGGAATGTCTCGACGGGGTCGGCTGCGATGGCCATCAGGAAGCCCTCCTCTCCAGCCAGAATTGGGCGCGCGGTCCATCCTGGACGCCGCAGACGGAAACCGCCTCCAACAAGGCGCCACGGACCGGCGCGCTCAGCGACAGAACCTTGCCGGACGCCTCGGCGCTCTTGACGGCGGCGATGAGCAGCTGGAGGAAGGTGACGTCGACCTCGGTCACCTGGGTGCAATCGATTTCGATGCGGTCGGACGAAGCGAAGGCCTGCCTCAGGCGTTCGGCGATCTCGTCGGCGTGGCGGATGGTGGCGGCGCCGGAAAATCCGATGACGACGGTGGGTGCGGTTCCCATGGGCATCTCTCCCGAACCGGGTTATGCCAAACAGGCTAGACAGTTCGGGCGGTATATGGGGAGGCGGGGAACGGCTATGGCGGCGCGGCAAAGGTATATCGCGCCTCCCGCGCGCCCCCCCGAACCCGCGCGGAGACTTAGGTCTGAAATCGGTGACCTTCGGATGACGCCGCGTAGGGACATTCCGCGCAACCGGTTCCCATCTTCCCCGTCTCACAGGCCGCGCATGCTTCAGTCCAATCGAATGGGGCCACTTCAACCGGCCGTACCTGGACCATTCCGGTGCCGGTGAACAGACGAAGATGCACGCCCGTCGTCCCGCCGGTGCGTTTCGCCACCATCTCAATTCCATGATGACGCAAATGATCGAGCGCGAACGCTATGTTGCCGTTTCCGACGCCGGTCCCGGGAAGCGTGTTCAAGGCGGCGCCTCCAAACACTTTGGCGACCAGATCCGACCGTCGCGACCCGAGCGCCGTCATTTCCGCGAGCAGGCTTTCGATGGCGATATCGCCGTACTTGAGGCTAGGCTCCTGTTCGCCGCTCCAACGGGGCAGCAGAAAATGATTGATCCCGCTCATCGCGAGGCGTCGATCCCACAGGCAGACCGAAACGCAGGAACCCAGCACCGTGGTGACAATCGCCGGATCGCGGGAGCAATAGAGCGCTCCCATCGGCAGAAAGACCGAGGAATCGGATATCGCCTCTCCCAGGAAAGAATGGCCAATGTCACGGGCTTCGCGCCTTCGCGGCTTCGGCCCCGTTTGATCAACGGATTGCGCGCTCACCGTGGTCGACATTCCCGGAATCTGTTGGGATTGTGGGCACATCCGGCTACTCCTTGCGAAAGACGGTGGCGGCCACGTGACGCAGCGGCAGATCAAAGCCCACAACCGTTTCGGAATGACCGACGAAGAGAAAGCCGCCGGGGGCCAAATGGCGACACAGATTCGCCAGCGCCGCTTCCTTGTCACGTTTGTCGAAATAAATCAGAACGTTACGGCAGAAGATGACGTCGGCGGAAAGATCGAAGGCGAAGGGGCCGTCGATCAGGTTGAGACGGGTGAAGTGAACATGGCGGCGTAGATCGGGAGCGATCCGCACCGTCAGATGCTTGGGATCCGCGGATCGACGGATATAGCGCCGACGCAATGGCATGGGCACGGGGTCGATCATGGCCTCGGGATAGATGGCCAACTCCGCGGTCTTCAGCACCTCCGAGCAAATGTCGGTCCCCAGGATGTTGAACTGAAACCCGCGATGTTCCCGACCGTACTCGGCCATCACCATGGCCATGGTATAGGCCTCGGCGCCGATGGACGAGGCGGCGCTCCACCCGACCAACGGCCGGCCGCTTCGGACGAGGTCGGGGAGGGCAATCTCGGCCAGGAACCGGAAATGCTCCGGTTCGCGGAAGAAATCCGTCTTGTTGGTGGTGACGACATCGATCAGATGATCCAACTCGCCATCAAGCCTATTGTCCTCGAACAGATAGGCGACATAAGCGCCAAGCGAACCGAGGCCGAGGGCGCGGACACGCTTGCGCAGCCGCCCCTCCAGCATGCTCTTCTTGCTGGCGGGCAGATTGATGCCGCAAGTGTCGTGGATCAGTTGGGCCAGAACCGCGAATTCCCGTCTGCCCAACAGGTCCCGAGGCGGGATGTCCACGGCGTTCATGGCGCCACAAACGGAAGAATCGCGGGGCACATCCATCATGCCCCGCCGATAAGGCCGCCCATCGGGCGGGCCGGCGAGAACATCGAGGACTTGGTGGCTCCCCCCGCATCGACCGCGAAGAACTCGCGGCCGATGCCCAGGGTGACGATCGGCCGATCGTCATGATTGGGGACGGGATTTGCCATTAGTAGGTCTCGAACTTCGCATCTTCGGCATCGGCGCCTTTGCTCATATCGAAGGCGAAGCCTTTGCCATTGCCGGAGGTGGCGGTTCTGGCCGGCTTGAAGACGCGGGCGGCGGTCGGAATTGAGTCGACGGCACCCGACGCCTTGGCCGGCCGCTTTTTGCTCCCCAGAGTTTGGACGGCGACGGTATGTGCGCCATGCATGGATTCCGTCCGAGAACGGCCCATCGAGTCTTCTTCGACGCGGAAGAACGCCACCACCGACTGCATTTGCTTGGCCTGAGCCGCCAGTTCCTCCGAGGTGGCGGCCATCTCTTCCGAGGCGGCGGAGTTCTGTTGGGTCACCCTGTCCAATTGCTGGATCGCCTGATTGACCTGGTCGGCGCCCACATCCTGCTCGCGGCAGGAGGCGGTGATCTCTTCCACCAGTTCCGCCGTCTTCTTGATGTCGGGGACCAGCCGCCCCAGCATTTCGCCGGCCTCCTTCGCGACCTTCAGCGTCGCCCCCGACAAGCCGCTGATCTCGGCCGCGGCGGTTTGGCTGCGTTCCGCCAACTTGCGAACCTCGGAGGCGACGACCGCGAAGCCCCGGCCGTGTTCGCCGGCCCGCGCCGCCTCCACCGCCGCATTGAGGGCCAACAGGTCGGTCTGGCGGGCGATCTCCTGGACCACCATGATCTTTTCGGCGATCGTGCTCATGGCATCGACCGCGCGGGTCACCGCCTCGCCCGAGGTCTGGGCATCCACCGCCGACTGGCGAGCGATTTTTTCGGTCTGGGTGGCGTTTTCGGCGTTCTGCTTGATGTTGGCGGCCATCTGCTCCATGGAGGCCGAGGCCTCCTCGGTCGACGCGGCCTGTTCGGTGGCGCCCTGCGACAAGCTTTGGGCGGTGTCGCTGGACTGCCCGCTGCCGGTGCTGACCTGATCGGCCGCGCCTCTGATTTCGTTGGCGACGCGGGACAGGCTCTCGATCAAAGTATTGATCGTGTCCTTCATGCGCTGGTGGTCGCCCATGCACTCGATTTCGACCCGTTCGCAAAGGTTGCCATCGCTGACCTGGCGAAGGACCCGGTTGCCCTCGGCGATGGGCAGCAGGATGGCGTCGAGCATCTCGTTGATACCGGCAACCAACCGGCCGTAATCGCCGGAGAACTTGTCCGCCTTGCCGCGCTCGCTTAGCTGCCCTTCGGAGGAAGCGACGATCAGGCGTTGGATTTCGGCGACGACGGCCTTGAGGTTGGTTCGCACCTGCTCGATGGTGTCGTTGATGAAGGCCTTCTTGCCGGGGAACTTCTCCAGCGGCGCGTCGAAGTTGCCCTTACCGAACTCGGCGATACAGGCCATCGCCTTCTTCTTCACCGCGATGTGACCGCCAACCATGCCGTTGATGCCCGAGGCCACGGTGGCGAAGTCGTGCTGGTACTTCTCGACGGGAACGAAGACGTCGATGTCGCCTTTGTCGTGTTCCGCCGACATGTGGTTCATGTCGGCGATCAGCGCCTTGAAGTTGCCGCGCAGGGTCTCGATGGTGTCGTTGATAAAGGCCTTCTTGCCGGGGAACGTCTCCAGCGGCGCGTCGAAATTACCCTTGCCGAACTCGGCGACGCAGGCCATCGCCTTCTTCTTCACCGCGATGTGACCGGCAACCATGCCGTTGATGCCCGAGGCCACGGTGGCGAAGTCGTGCTGATACTTCTCGACGGGAACGAAGACGTCGATGTCGCCTTTGTCGTGTTCCGCCGACATGTGGTTCATGTCGGCGATCAGCGCCTTGAAGTTGCCGCGCAGGGTCTCGATGGTGTCGTTGATGAAGGCCTTCTTGCCGGGGAATTTCTCCAGCGGCGCGTCGAAGTTGCCCTTGCCGAACTCGGCGATGCAGGCCATCGCCTTCTTCTTCACCGCGATGTGACCGGCGACCATGCCGTTGATGCCCGAGGCCACGGCAGCGAAGTCGTGTTGATACCTCTCGACCGGAATGCTCGCATCGATGTCGCCCTTGTCGTGTTCCGTCGACATGTGGTTCATGTCGGCGATCAGGCCTTTGAAGCTGCCGCACAACCGGGTCAGGGCGCCGGCCAATTCCCCGATCTCGTCATTGGAGGTCACCTCCACCTTCCGGCCGAGATCGCCGTTGGCGATGGCATCGGCCAGGGTCATCACCGAGCCGAGGCCGCGCGACAGACCCGAGGCGATCCAGGTGGCGAGACCTATGGCGAGGGCGACCGATATCGCCAGCAGGCTACCCAGTTCCATGCGGCTCGAACTGTAAAGCGCTTCGCCAGCCACCTTGTCGGCCGCCATGACTTCGGCGACATCCTTGATACCCAACGCGGTAATTCCGGCTGTCAGGATGATGATCGCGGCGAAGCCGCCGATGACCTTGGCCTTGATGCTTAGGCGCATGATGGTGAGCTCCTTTCCAGGTTCTCAGCTTCCAGTCGGCTGGATGACGGCAATGGGTATGCTTCCCCAGAGCCAGTTAATTCAAACAGGCTAAGTAGGGCGGGGGTATATGGGGAGGCGGGGAACGGCTATGTCGGCGCGGCAAAAGTATATTGCCGGAGTGATGCGCGCGGTTTCGGGGCCATCCCATCACGGATGATGGCAACAACCAGCGGTGCAACATCTAAACGGAGAATGAGGCCGTACTGTTCAACAGGGCGGAGAACCCTTCAGCCGGCAGCGGCCTGGTGAACAGGAAGCCCTGGGCGAAATGGCATTTGTTGTCGCTCAGAAACGCCAGCTGATCCCGGGTTTCGACTCCCTCGGCGACGATTTCCAAGTCGAGGCTGTGGGCCATGGCGATGATGGCCTGGGTCAGCGCCTTGTCCTGGGCGCGCTCGGTGACCCGCGAGATGAAGGAGCGGTCGATCTTCAGCACGTCGAACGGAAACGACGTCAGGTAGCTCATCGACGAATAGCCGGTGCCGAAGTCGTCGATGGAGAAGCGCAGCCCCATCCCCCGCAGGTCGTGCAGCAAATCGACGGTGTGCGGCGACTGATCGAGCAGCAACCGCTCCGTCACCTCAAGCTCAAGCAGTTCGGCAACGATACCGTTGTCGGTCAGCGCCTGACCGATGACATCCAGCAGGGCGCGATTGGCCAATTGGCGGCTCGAGACATTGACGGCCACCCGCACCGGCGGCAAGCCCAGCCGCCGCCAATGGGCCATGTCGCGACAGGCGGTTTCGATCACCCAGGCGCCGATGGGAACGATCACCCCGGTTTCCTCGGCGATGGGGATGAACTGGTCGGGACCGATCGGCCCCAGTTCGGAAGAGTTCCATCGCAGCAAGGCTTCGGCGCCCAAGATTCGCCGAGACGCGACGTCGACCAGGGGATGGTAATGCACCGCCAATTCGCTCCGTTCCAACGCGTGGCGCAAATTGGTTTCGATTGCCAGCCGACGGTGGGCGCTGGCGTCCAGCTCGGGAGTGAAGAAGCGCCACCCCCCCAGCCGCTCGGCGGCGGCGGGCATGGCGGCGGTGGCGCTATGCAACAGGTCCTTTGCCGTTTCGCCGTCGCTGGGGAAAACGGCAATGCCGATACTGGCCGAAATGAAGACCTCGGCACCCTTGATGAGGAAGGGGGCCGCCATCTTCTCGCAAATCCGCTCCGCCACCGCCTGGGGACTGTGGGTGCGGCTCAGATCGGACAGCACCATGACGAACTCGTCGTTGCCCACCCGCGCCACCGTATCGGTCTGACGACGCTCGACCTGCAGGCGCTGGGCGACCTGCCGCAGGATCTCGTCGCCGGCCTCACGGCCCAGGGTGTCGTTGATCGCCTTGAAGCGGTCGAGGTCGATGTGCATCACCGCCACCGGCCTGTCGTCTCGGCCGGTCGAGGCGATGGCCTGACCAAGGCGATCGAGCACCAGCATGCGATTGGGCAGTCCGGTCAGTGAATCGTAATTGGTCTGCCATTCCAGGCGTTCCTCGTAATCCCTCAGCAGCGTGATGTTTTCCTTGATCGCCACGAAATGGGTGATGAATCCGTGGGAATCGCGGAGCGCCGAGATGCGCGCGGCCTCCCAGAACAGGCTGCCGTCCTTGCGCCGATTGTGGAAGGTGCCGCGCCACACCCCGCCGGAGGTGATGGTGTTCCACAAGTCGGCGTATTGCTCGGGCGGGGTCGCACCGGACTTGAGCAGGCTCGGCTTCTTGCCGATGGCCTCGGCCGCCGTGTAGCCGGTGGCTTCGGTGAAGCTGGGATTGACGTATTCGATGACGCCGTCGCGGTTGGTGATGATCACCGACACCGGGCTCTGGTTGATGACCATCGAGGTCTTGCGGACCTCGTCCGTCAGCCACAGCGATAATTCGGCCAGACTCTTGTGCGCCCGGCAGGACGCCAGCAGATTGCGCATTCTGGCGACGAACTCGACCGGATCGATCGGCTTGGACAGGAAATCGGTCGCCCCGATCTGCAGCGCCATGTAACGGATGTCCCGGTCCTCGGTCGAGGTCACCATCACCACCGGAATCGCCGCCTTTCGCTTGTTCTCGCGGAAGGCCTCGATGAAGGCGATGCCGTTGGGCGCCGGCATCTCGTAATCGACCACCACCAGATCGACGTCGTTGTCGCCGCACCAGGCCAGCGCCTCGCCCGAGTTGGTGAAGCCCACTGCCTCGCAATCGTCGACGGTTTCCAGCAACTGGGCCATCAACGCCACCGAACTGGCGCTGTCGTCGACGACGATCGCCCGCTGGCGGGGCATGGGACCGGGCGCGGTCATTGCTCGTCCGCCCGACGAATCTCGGCGGCGAGCAGGCCTAGCGGCACCACCTTGTCGGCGGCGCCGCGAGCGATGGCTTCCTTGGGCATGCCGAAGACGACGCAGGTTTCCTCGTTCTGGGCGATGGTGAGCGCGCCGGCGTTACGCATCTCGAGCAGACCGTTGGCGCCATCGTCGCCCATCCCGGTCATGATGATTCCCACCGCGTTGGCGCCGGCGAACTGGGCGGCCGAACGGAACAGCACGTCCACGGACGGCCGATGCCGGGAAACCAGGGGGCCATCCTTGACGGTCACATAATAACGGGCGCCGCTGCGCTGCAATAAGGTGTGGCGGTTGCCCGGCGCGATCAGGACGTGGCCACGTAGGACCGGATCGTTGTCGGCGGCCTCCTTGACCGTGACCTGGCACAGACCGTTCAGCCGTCGCGCGAAGGCGGCGGTGAACAATTCCGGCATGTGCTGGACCACCACGATGCCGGGACAATCCATCGGCAACGCTTCAAGCACTTCGCGCAGCGACTCGGTCCCGCCGGTGGAGGCGCCGATGCAGATCACCTTCTCGGTGGTTCGGGCCATGGCCTTGGTGCTGGGCGGCGGCATGATGACGTCGGCGTTGAGCTTTTTGGACGATCCCAGCACATGGGCGCCACGAGGTCTGGGCGGCGGCAGCTTTCGCAATTGAGCATGCGCCGCCGCCTTCACCGCGTCGCGAATGGTGTCGCCCGATTCCCGCAGGAAGGCCTTCGTTCCGCTCTTGGGCTTGAGGATGATGTCGACCGCCCCGGCTTCCAGCGCCTGCATCAGGGTGTCGGACCCCTCCTCGGCCAGCGATGAGCAGATCACCACCGGAATGGGACGTTGGCTCATGATCTTGCGCAGGAAAGTGATGCCGTCCATGCGCGGCATCTCGATATCCAGCGTGATGACGTCGGGGGTCTCGTGGGCGATGTGGCGGGCGGCGACGTAGGGGTCCGAGGCGGACGCCAGGACCGTGATGGCCGGGTCGGCCCCCAGGACCTCGGTCAGCGCCTGCCTGACACTGGCGGAATCGTCGACGATCAGAACCTTGATCTTGTTCATGTCATCTCCGCCTGAAAATGGAATTTCCCAGATTGTCGAGCGGCAGCGCCATTCCCATGACGCTGTCGGTATGACCGAGAATGAGATGGCCGCCGGGCCTGAGATACGAACTGAGCCGCCGCACGACCGCTTCCTGGGTCGCCCGGTCGAAGTAAATCAGAAGATTGCGACACAGAATCACATCCATGTCGCTATCGACCGGGTAACGATCGTCCATCAGATTGATGCGGGCGAAACGAACCAGATTGCGGATCTCGGGGGTCATCCGCACCTCGGCCTTGGCTGGATCGCGCGAGCGCAGCAGATAGCGCTGCCGCAGGGCGAGCGGCACCGGTTCGGCCATCTCCTCGGGAAACACCGCCCGCGCCGCCTTGGCCAGCGCCTTGGTGGAGATGTCGCTGGCCAGAATCGAAAACTGCCAAGCGGGCGCGCCAAGGACGAAGTCGCTCAGAACCATGGCCAGGGTATAGGGTTCCGCTCCGATCGAACATGCCGCGCTCCAAAACTTGGCGGGGCGTTTCCGCTCGACGAGTTCGGGTAGCACCATGCGGACGAGGAATTCGAAGTGGCTTGGCTCGCGGAAAAAATCGGTCTTGTTGGTGGTCAGGGCGTCGATCAGATGGACCGTCTCGTCATCATCGTCGTCGCCACCATCGAATACCGTCGCGATGTAATCGTGGAGACTTTTCAGGCCAAGGGCCCTGGCCCGGCGGGCGAGGCGCCCTTCCACCATGGTCTTCTTGATCGGGGGCAGCTTGATGCCGGTGGCCGACAGGATGAAGGTGACCACCCGACGGAAATCCTCGGCGGTCAATTGATCCGGCCTTACGGCCTTGCGGGACATCAAAGCGGCTCCGACATAGGCCATCCCCGCCCTCCTTGGAAGGCTAGCCAAGCACCTTTTTGACGATGGCCAACAATTGTTCCTGCTTGAACGGTTTGGTGATCCAGGCGGTGGCGCCGGATTGCTTGGCCTCGGCCTTCTTGCCGTCGTCGGATTCGGTGGTCAGGAAGATGATGGGAACGCCCTTGTAACTGGGCAATTTCCGCAATTCCCGAATCAAGGACAAGCCGTCCATGTTGGGCATGTTGAGGTCGGTCACCACCATGTGAATCTCGGCCGAGCCGGCTTTGGCCAGGGCATCCTTGCCGTCGCAGGCCTCGAGAACGTCATAGCCGGCCCCGGCCAGAGTCAGCTTGACCATTTGGCGCATGCTCGCGGAATCATCGACGCTGAGAATCGTTTTCGCCATGAGCATGCCTCCGGAGTGGTTGCTTCCAGGCTAATTAAATCGGCGCGGAGGGGTGAGGCTGCGAACGGCTACGCGTGGGCGGCAAAGGTATAGTCGAGCGGCGGTCTCAGGCCAACAGGCGTCCCTTGGTCATCAACATGGCCGCCTGGGCGCGGTTCTTGGCGCCGAGCTTCTTGTAGATATGGGTGAGTTGAACCTTGATGGTGACCTCCCGCAGATTCAGGCGGAGGGCGATTTCCTTGTTGGACTTGCCCTCGACCACCAACGCCATAATGGTCCGCTCCCGTTCGGTGAACCCGTCCCCCTCTTCCGCCGACTCGGCGGAAATGGCGGCGGCGGCGGCGAACGTACCGAACATTTCGGCGGGCAGATAGGACCCTCCGGCGAGTACCACGCTGAGGGCCGAGGCAAACACCTTGCCATTCAACGTCTTGGGCAGGAACCCCTTGGCCCCCGCCCCGATGCAGGCGCTGACCTCGGTGGCGCAAGCGATTCCCGACATCACCACCACCGGCGCCCCCCGGGCCGCCGCCACGATCGCCTGAATACCGGCCTGACCGTTCATCCCAGGCATGGAATAGTCGATAAGCAGCAGGTCCTCGATGGCGCCATCACGCAGGATCGTCACGGCCTCGACCAAGCTATCGGCGACGTCGACGGCGACATCGGGAAACAGGCGCTCCACTTGGTCGCGCACCGCACTCAGGTACAGGGGATGGTCGTCGGCGATGAGAACGCGCATGAAAGCCCCCCCCATTCTAAAGAATGGATGTCGCAATATCGCATCTTTCGGCGTTGCGCACAATTCGGGTAGGGACCGTAGGGATTGGCGCATATACCTTTGCCGCCAGGCCGATATACGCCTGTCGGGTGGCCGGTTTCCGCCGCTTTCCGCAAAATCGTGTTGAGAGCAAGTCTCAAACAGGCGGTCGTCATGGCCAAGATTATCGTCGTGGATGATGAGCCGACGCATTTGGATTTCGTCGCGACCATTCTGGAGCGCGCCGGGCACGACGTCGTGGCGATCGGCAACGGAGCGGATTGCCTTGAGCGTATCGAGGCGAACGCCTTCGATGTCATGGTGGCCGACATTTTCATGCCAGACCTCGACGGGTTGCGACTGTTGGCGGCGATGCGCGCTCGCGGCAGCCGGATTCCGGTCATCGGCATGACCGGTGGGATGAAGGGGGTGGTGGCGCCATTTGCTGATATCATGTCGCGCATGGGAGCGCGTTCGGTCCTAACCAAGCCGTTTTCAGGCGATGAGTTGCTACGCGCGGTCCAGGCGTCGCTGACCGACGGACCCGACCGGGAGGGGTGATGTCGCAATCTTGGGTCGTCCGTCTGGCTTTGGCCGCGATGACGCTGGTGGCCCAGGGAATGGCCGTGTGCGCCGAGGGTCCCGATCCACTTCGATTTGGTGAAAAGCCGCAGGTGCTTTACCTGGAGGGAAACCAGCTCGCCCTTCCGTTACCGATGGGCATTGCCAAAGGATTCATCGAGGCGCTCGGCGATGGTGGCGTGAGCTTCGGGGACATCTTCGTCGAACAGCTCGACCTTGCCCGTATCACGTCCGACGAGCATCGAAGCAATCTGACCCGACTGTTGCGACATAAGCTGGCCGGCAAGCGCATCGCCCTGATCGCCACGGACGCCCCCCAAGCCATCGATTTCCTGCGCAAGGAAGGCAAGGACCTTTTCCCGGATGCGGCGGTGCTGTCGATCGTTCCCCCATGGGATTTCCAGGGGCTGGCGCGGCGGAAGGTCTTGTCGGTGCCCGTGCACCAGGACCATGCCGCCACACTTCGAGCCGCGCTCGCGATGTTTCCCGACACCCGGCGGGTCTTGGTGGTCTCGGGGGCAAAAGACTTGCTCCAGCCCTACCTCGCCAATACCAAGACGGCGTTCGCCCCGTGGGCCGACCGGCTGGAAATCGAATACACCGATTCCCTGCCCATCGACGAGATGTTGCGTCGGGCCGCCACGCTGCCGCCGCATTCCATCATCTATTTCCTGCCGTATATCGCCGACGTCTCCGGCCGGGCTTTCGTTCCGGTCGAAGTCGTCACCGAGATCAGCCGGATCGCCAACGCTCCCGTCTTCAGTTCCCGCGAGGCCTATCTTGGCCACGGCATCGTCGGCGGATCGCTGGTGCGGAGCGCCATGGTCGGCCGGCAGGCCGGCCGGATCGCATTGGATTACCTCCGAGGCAGTCTCGTCCCGACCGATCCGGTCACCAGCTTCGACACCCCGTCGACCATGATGTTCGATTGGCGGGAATTGGTCCGCTGGAACGTCGATCCCGGCAAGGCTCCCGAAAAGAGCGTTTTCGTCTATCGCCCCCCCACCCTGTGGGATGTCGGCACCGAGGCGATCATCGTCACCATGGTCATCATGCTGGCGTTGATCTCCATGGTTGCCGGACTGGCGCTTCTGAATGTTCGCCTTGATCGCGCCAGAACCAGAATTCAGGACAGTGAGCGGCGATTGAGGGAAATGATCGAGCGCGCTCCCGAGGCGATCCTTATCTACGATTTCGATCTCGGCTGGATCGTCGACGCCAACGCCAAGGCCGAGTCCTTGTTCGGCGTCGCCAGGGGGGAGTTGTTGGGGGGGGGGCCGGAGCGATTCTACATCCCCGAGCAGCCGGATAACCAGCCGATCGGTCTCAGCATGGCCGATCATAGCCAGCGCGCCCTGGCCGGCGAGGAAGTCGTTTTTGAACGAACGATCCGATCCGGCGATGGCGCCACGCGAACCTGCGAGGTCAGGCTGGTGCGCTTTCCCCACCGATCCGCCCGGCAGATTCGCGCCAGCTTCATCGACATCAGCGAGCGCAAGCGGGCGGAGATGGCAATGGCGTGGCAGCGCGCCAAAATGATCCGCGTCCTGGCTGCCATGGATATGGCAGGCGACGGCATCTCGGTGTCCGACAAGGACCGAAAACTTCAGTACGTGAACCAGGCCATGATCAAAACCCTCGGCGTCACCTGCATCGGCGATCTGATGGGGAGGCGCCTGGATGACATCCAGGTCGATGGCCACCCTGTCTTCGATGCCGCCGAACTTGATGCGGCACGCCAGGAAGCCCACCGCCTTGGTCAGTGGAGCGGCGAATTCTCCATCCTGCATCGCGGCCGGGCCGGGCCGGGACGATTGCTGGCGCATATCCGGGTGTTGCCCGACGGCGGGCGGATCGCGGTCTTCACCGACATCACCGAGACACGCAGACGCGAGGAAGCCCAGCGCCGGATGGAACGGCAGCTCGAGCAGGCGCGCAAATTGGAGGCGCTGGGGCAACTGGCCGCCGGCGTCGCCCATGATTTCAACAATCTTCTGGGGGCGATTCTCGGGTTCGCCGAGTTCATCGCCACGGACACCGAAGCGGACAATCCCCTGCATCGCTACGCCAACCGCATCCTCAAGGCCGGGCATCAGGCCAAATCGCTGATCGGCCAGATTCTCGCTTTCTCGCACCGGCGGGAGGCCGCCCTCGACCGGATCGATCTTGGCAAGCTGATCGACGAAAACATGAGCATCCTGAAAGCGATTGTCGCGCCAACCACCACGTTGCGGGTTCGAGGGGAACTGCTGAACCCGGTCATTTCGGGCCAGCGAAGTCAGATCATCCAGTTGCTGGTCAATCTCGTCAGCAATGCCAGTGAAGCCCTTCACGGTCGTGCCGGCGAAGTCATTATTGAAATCGGATCGGGCGACGTTTCGCTCCCGCCGATGCCGCCATCGGATTGCGAGCCCCCCGAATCCGGGGTCGTCACCTGGGCCGATGGGGAAGGAACCCTTCACGCCGCTCTCGGCACCTTCTCTCCCGAGGGGCGCCAAGTCCGTCTGTCTGTCGCCGATTCCGGCGACGGCATACCGACGGAGCTGATACCCCACATATTCGACCCCTTTTTCACCACCAAGTCGAAAGTGGGCGGGACGGGGCTGGGCCTTGCCGTCGTCCGCGACATCGTCATCAGCCATCAGGGGGGCTTGCATCTCACCACCTCACCCGAACACGGGACCCGGTTCGATATCGTTCTGCCGATCGCCGACGCCGAGACGGCAACCGTGGCGGACCCGCCGCAGATGGCGCCGGTCGCCCATCAGGGATCGATTCTGCTGGTGGACGATTCGTCGCATTTCGGCGACATGCTGATGACCGCGTTGTTTCGCCTCGGCTATGAAATCTCGGTCTGCGACGATCCCGTGGATGCCATCGGCTATGTCGAGGAGGACCCGTCCGCCTGGGATCTGGTGATTTCCGATCAGGTCATGCCGCGGATGAACGGGATCGAACTCGTCGCCGCGATCAAGAAATTGCGTCCGGACCTGCCGTGCATCCTCTGTACGGCGGCCCCCAACGGCCTCACCGAGGAATCCGCTCGCCAGGCCGGTGCCAATGGCCTGGCGATCAAGCCGCTGGATATTGGACGTTTTTCGATGATGGTGAAGGACCTGATTCCGCTTCGCACCACCGGAGAGAGCGATATTTGACCCTTCCTTGTGCTTCCGGCCGCTTACCCTGTGTTTTACGTTGCCCTCCGGCTTCGCTGGCAACCCGGCAGTTTGGGAATGTTCTTGACCGGGCATTCACGAAGAACGAGTTGTACCGTTGTGCCGCGCTGCCAGCCGTTGGCGCTTCCTGCTTGGCCTGAGCAAACGCCGGCCGGCAATAGAGTGCTGCCGTCGGGGATGCAACCGCCGCCGCAATCAGCGACCAGTTGAAGTGATGGCGACCGACCGCTTCATCCAGCGCGGGGCGGTCAGTGATAGCCATCGCCCGGGCGGACCTTGCCGTGAAACACCGAATAGGCCCAAATCGTATAGGCCAGGATCATCGGGATCGTCAGCACCGCGCCGATCAGGGCAAAGCCCTGGCTTTGCGGCGGAGAGGCGGCATCCCAGATCGTGATCGCCGGCGGAACGATGTTTGGCCACAGACTGATCCCCAGGCCGCCATAGCCGAGCAGCATCAGGGCCAGGGCCGAGAGGAACGGCAGCGCTTGCGCCTTCCGGGAAATCGAGCGTAGCAGGACGGTGACGCTGACCGCCACCAGCAGTGGCACCGGTGAAATCCATAGCTGAGTGTGGAAGCTGAACCAGCGTGTGGCGATCAAGGGATTGGCCAGTGGCGTCCATACACTGATGACGACAATCACCCCGAGCAGGCTCCAGGCCAACCGGCGGGTGATTCGATAGGCCCGCTCTTGCAGGGCGCCTTCGGTTTTCAGGATCAGCCACGTGCTGCCGAGCAAGGCGTAGGCGACCACCAGGCCGACACCGGTAAACAGCGAAAATGGCGAGAGCCAGTCGAGCGGGCCGCCGGCATAGGCGCGGCCGGCCACAGGAATACCGCGAATGAACGCGCCAAGCGCGACTCCTTGAAAAAAGGCGGCGACGACCGAGCCGACGATAAACGCCTTGTCCCAGAAATGGCGTTCATGCTCGCGGGCTTCAAAGCGAAATTCAAAGGCGACGCCACGGAAGACCAAGCCGATCAGCATGAAAGTCAGCGGCAGCGACAGCGCGCTGAGCACCACCGCGTAGGCCAGGGGAAACGCGGCCAGCAAGCCGGCGCCGCCGAGAACCAGCCAGGTCTCGTTGCCGTCCCAAACCGGCGCCACCGTGTTCATCATCACGTCCCGATGGTCCTTGGCGGTGAACCACGGAAACAGAATTCCCACTCCGAGGTCGAAGCCATCCATCACCACGTACATCATGATTCCGAACAGAATGATGGCTGCCCAGATCAGCGAAAGGTCGAGACCCATGCGGTCAATCTCCCCTTGACATTGTGATCTCGCCCGCCACCGGCCCGAGGCGAATGAGGCGCAGCATATAGACGATGCCCATGCCGAAGACGGCGCCGTAGACCAGGACGAACAGCGGCAGCGTTACGCTCAGCTCCGCCGGCCCGTGCGCCGATACCGCGTCGGCGGTGCGTAGCAGGCCGTAAACGACCCACGGCTGCCGCCCCATTTCGGTGGTCACCCATCCCGCCAGCAGCGCCACCAGACCGGAGGGGCCCATCCAAGCCAGTAACCGCAGGAAGGGGCGGCAGTGCCATAACCGGCCCCGCCGCCGCAGCCATACCCCCCACAGGCCCAGTCCGATCATCGCCAACCCCAGGCCCACCATCACCCGAAACGACCAGAACACCACCGTGGCATTGGGCCGGTCGGCGGGCGCGAATTGCTTCAGCGTGGGCAGCCGCCCATTCCAGTGGTGGGTCAGGATCAGGCTGCCGAGATGGGGGACCGCCAGGGCGAAGCGGGTCCGTTCCCCTGTCATGTCCGGCAGGCCGAACAGGATCAGCGGCTCGCCGCCGCTAGCGTCGTCTTCCCAATGTCCCTCAATCGCGGCGATCTTGGCCGGCTGATAGGCCAGGGTATTCAGACCATGCAGATCGCCGATGGTCGCTTGCAGCGGTGCCACCAGCACCAACATCCACAGGCTCATCGACAGCATCTTGCGGATCGCCGGCGAATCGTCGCCCCGCAACAGATGCCACGCAGCCGAAGCGCCGACCACTAGCGCGGTCGCCAGGAACGCGGCCACGCTCATGTGAACCAAGCGGTAGGGGAAGGACGGATTGAAGATCACCCGCAGCCAATCGGTTGGGATCACCCTGCCGTCGATGATTTGATAGCCTTGTGGCGTCTGCATCCAGCTATTCGACGCCAGGATCCAGGTCGCCGAAATCAGCGTGCCCCCGGCGACCAGCACGGTGGCGAGAAAGTGCAGGCTGGGTCTGACCCGATTCCAGCCGAACAGCATGACGCCAAGAAAGCCGGCCTCCAGAAAAAAGGCGGTCAGCACTTCATAGGTTAGCAATGGCCCGGTAATGCTGCCGGCGAACGCGGAGAAGGGGCTCCAGTTGGTACCGAACTGGTATCCCATTACTACCCCGGACACCACGCCCATGCCGAAATTGATCGCGAAAATCTTCGCCCAGAATTGATACAGGTCGCGGTATAGCCGCTGCCCAGTACGCAGCCAGCAGGCCTCCAGCACCGCCAGGTAGCTGGCTAGGCCGATGGTGAGGGCGGGAAAGATAATGTGGAAGCCGACGGTGAACCCGAACTGGATCCGGGCCAAATCAAGGGCGGTCGAGTCCGACATGTCCAGTCTTCCGCGTTGGCGCTGATCCCAATTCCTCGCACCGCGCGTCCTCGGGGCGCCGATTCCATCGCCCGCAACAACCGGGTGGCTTCGGGCATCAACCACCTCCAGCCCAAGTCACTGCGTAAGCATTCCTTCGACGGAAGAGCCTCGCCGCCAGGGAATTGATTGGCGCATCCTGAGGTTCAAGCAATGCCACATTATCCGGCGGCGGGCTGGCGAAGACAGGCTCGGAAATTACGCAGACCCGGCTGGGGGGCTTCGCCACCACGGGATGCGGGCTTGCCCTCTTGTGCTTCCCCTATGCTTCCCGGAATCAAAAAGGCCTTAGCCGGTTATCGGCTAAGGCCTTGATTTTCTTGGTTGCGGGGGCAGGATTTGAACCTGCGACCTTCAGGTTATGAGTCGTCTTCATTACTTTGCGCACGACTACGCTACGGCTCATTTTTCTTTGTATTTTCTGCTAGTTAGTTGACTACGCTCGACACCATCGGCACGCTCGACTTCGACCTGATTCGCAGCCACTTGCTCCCTCCTGCTGCCACTGTGCTACCTGGGACTGGGCAAAATGCTTATCAGGTAGCAGATCTAATCGCAGGGTGAAGCCGATGAGCAAATTGACGAAACGGGTGGTCGAAACCGCCGCTGCCGCCGACGCGGAATATACGATCTGGGATAGCGAAATCCCAGGATATGGGCTGCGTGTTCTGCCCAGCGGAAAGAAAAGTTACCTCATTCTGTACCGTGTTGGAACCCGGTCTCGCAAGATGACCATTGGGCCTCACGGCATTTTGACCGCCGAGCAGGCCCGCACGATGGCCATCACCGCACTGGCGGCGGCGCGCAATGGAGGCGATCCGGCTGGGGATCGGAAGGCTCGCCGCGACGCAATCACCGTTAAGGAGCTATCGGAACGATTCGACAAGGAGCATGTATCAATCAGGATCAAGGCCAGCACGGCAAAGGAATACCGCCGCAACCTCACGCGGTTTATACTTCCGGCGCTGGGGCGGTTGCGGGTCGAGGAAGTGACGCGGGCCGACATCGCCAAATTCCATCACGGCCTCCGCCACATCCCCTATCAGGCCAACCGGTGCCTGGAGGTCATCTCCAAGATGTTCAATCTGGCGGAGATGTGGGGCCTGCGCGCCGACGGCAGCAATCCGCGGCGGCACATCCGCAAATACCCCGAGGAAAAACGCGAGCGTTTCTTGAGCGTCGCCGAGATCAAGCGGGTCGGCGAAGTGCTGGTCGAGATGGAAACCGAGAACGTCGAACTGCCCTCGGCCATCGCGGCAATACGGTTGCTGATGCTCACCGGCTGCCGGCTGGGGGAAATCATGACGCTGAAATGGGCCTATGTCGATGCCGACGCCCCTGCCCTGCGCCTCCCCGATTCCAAGACCGGCGCCAAGATCGTTCATCTCGGCAAGGCTGCCCTCGACATATTGGTGGCCATCCCGAAGCTCGACGGCAATCCCTGGGTCATCACCGGCAACAAGGATGGCGGACGACTCACCGACCTCCAGCCCTTCTGGCAGCGGCTGCGGAATCGGGCTGGCATCAAGGATGTCCGCATCCATGACCTCCGCCATTCCTTCGCCTCAACGGCGGTCGCTGCCGGCCAAAGCCTACCGATGATCGGCAAATTGCTGGGCCACACCCAGGTGCAGACCACGGCCCGCTACGCCCATCTCGCCGCCGATCCGGTCCGAGCCGCCGCAGATCAGATTTCCTCGGGAATCGCCCTGGCGCTCGGCATGACCATATCGTCGGCACCAGAATCGGATACGGGACAACCGACGGCAGCGTAATTGCTGACGCACCCCTCCAGACATCGGCGACTGGAGTCCCCTTAATTCCTCGTTGGTCTTGGCTTACAGGGGATGCTGGGATAACGTCATCCTACTTAAGACTGGACGGAAACGACTAGAGGATCACGACGCATGCGCCTCGAGGGGGGAGGCGTGAATGTCTTCTGGGCACATCTTGAAGTCTGCACGATTCCTGCGGCATACTAATCATGCTTGAAACGAGGTATGTCATGAGCGATGCACAGGAAACGGCCAAGGTGATTCCCCTGCGACCAGCCAAAGCCGCCAAGGCTTCGGAGGCGAAGTGGGGAACCGCAGTGATGAACTTGGGATTCTCAATCGTCCCCTCGCTGTTATTGCGCGCGCAGCAACGGCTTGGCCTCAATCCGACCCAGTTGGCAGTGCTCCTGCAGCTCTGCGACTATTGGTGGGACGAAAAGCGCAAGCCGTTTCCCAGCAAGGAGGCCCTTTCTCAACGGCTGGGACTCAGCACGCGCCAAGTTCAGCGTCAGATCGCAGCTTTGGAGAATGTCGGGCTGGTCAAGCGAATCGAGCGAATCGGCAGGCATGGTGGCAAGCTCAGCAACACCTACGACCTTTCAGGTCTGGTCAAGCGCCTGCAGGCGTTAGAGCCTGAATTCCGTCAAGTCGAGGAAGAGAATCGCCAGCGCCGCGAGGAGGTCGCCAAACCCGCCTACCGCCGACGGGCGGTCAAGCGAAACGACACAGCTTCATGAACCGTCCCGTAGCCCCAAAAAGCTCAGCCCCGGTCGCATGCCAGAGGCAGAGGCGGGTCCGGGGCTTACCTCACGACATATAGGTCTCCTCCCCCATGTCCGTCAAGCCTTTCTCCCTCGACGATACCGTGATCCGGGCACTGGCGACGTCTCTGTCGCCGGAGCGCATGGCCACCTATGTTGCCGCTGCCGGTGGCAACCATGAGAAGGCGCTGCGCCTCTATACCTGGAACACGGCCGCCAGTGCGGCATTCTACGGTCCCTTGCAGGGATTGGAGGTTGCCCTGCGCAATGCCATGCATCGGGAGCTGACCGCCACCTACGGTGTCGATTGGTATGACGATCCCCGCTGCGGCCTGGATGCCGGTACGCTCAGCCGAATCGCCCGCGCCAAGGACGAACTGAGGCGGGAAAATTATGTTGTCGATCCGCCCCATGTAGTCGCGGCGTTATCGTTCGGTTTCTGGGTGGCGTTGCTGGGGCGCGGCGGCCATCCGCAGGGCGGTGCTGGCCCCAAGCGGAATTACGAAATGACCCTGTGGCGCCCCAGCCTGTTCCGGGCCTTCCCCAACGCCAAACTCGGCAGGAGCCAGGTCCACAGCCCCCTAAACTACCTGCGCACCCTGCGAAACCGCATTGCTCATCACGAGCCGATTTTTTCCCGGCATCTGGAGGCGGACTACCAGAGCATCCTATCGGTCACCGGCTGGGTCTGCCCGAGCACCCGCGATTGGATCGCTCACCACAGCCGTGTCGAAGACATCCTCTCCCGTCCACAGGATGGTGACGATCTGCGGTTCTGATGGCGGATGGGGACTATTCCTCATCCACCTCCTGCGACAACCAGGACACCGGCACCAGCTTGATCCCGTCACGCCAACGCTGACGCATCGCCCCTCGGAACCAATCCTGCAACAACTCGACGTGATCCACGACGATGATCTGCATTGGCGTTTCCGTCGTCGCGCAATAATCCAGGAGCAGCTGGTAGAGACGGGTAACTGCAATCTGGTCTTCGTCATGGACATCGACCTCTCCCACGTCCCGATCTGGCGGGTAATAGGCCTGCGAAGGCTGATCCAGCATCAGGAAGGCGGGGACAGGCCGATGGCGGGCACGGAACAGCTTGTGCAGAGCCAAGTGAGCCGCCACATGGTAACCGACCCAATTGGCCCCGCTGCCGATGTTGGGCAGCATCAGTGGCCCCTTGATGGTATCGGCTACGACGGTAAGGCGGCGTCGATCGAGCCGAAGCGGATTGTTGCCGTGTTCCAATGCCAGGGTTCCGGCAATATCCGTCAGATCTCGTCCAACAAAGCCGAGGGCCGTAGTCAGGCGCTCCTCCAGCAAATCCAGGTCGAGCTTCTTTTCGAGAGCAGCGACCTCGGCACGCAGGCGGGCGACCTCCAGTTTCAGGCCGTCGTCCGAGGTAACGGTGCGAACATTTTCGAGGTAGTAGCCGATGCGTCCGGCGACACGGGCCTGTTCGGTGAATTGGTCCTGCTCGATGCGGAGACGTTCGTTGTCGGCGATACGGGCCGCGATATCGCTCTGAACCCCCCGGAGGCGCCCTTCGATATCCGTGCGCTTTGCCTCCAGTTCGGCGATACGGGCTTGAAGGCGGGGGTTGTCGCGGTGTACCGAATTCAATTGCCGCTCCAATCCCGCCAAGGAGCGTGTGATGTCGGAGACTGAAGGCACCGGGGTGGCAAGATGACTTTCGCAAAGGGGGCAGCGATCAGGATGGTCGCCTTCGCCTGATACAAGTCCGATCGCGCTCAGCCTGGCCTGCTGTTCATGGGCTTCAGCCACGTAGTCCGATGTTTCCCGTTCAAGCCGCTTGAGGTCACCGATTTCTTCCCGGACATTTTGCAGTTCGTCCCGCAGTCTCAGGCGGCGATCCTCGAGGTCGGTGAGGTCGGCGGCCGGGTCATCCATCTTGGCGTAAGCCCGCTCACGCGGAGCGGCGGCGGTGGCGAGGATTTCCCGCAACTGAACCGGGGTATCGGCGAACACATCCGGCGGAACCAGCCCCACCCGCCTCGCCTCCAGGTCGGTGGAGAGGTAGGGCCGATAGATGATGTCGATCTTGTCCTGGCTGATTGCGGCGGCTTCCAGGGCATCGACGATCTCCTGGCCGACATTGTCCAGCGTCACGGCGATCTCCGGCACCGGCGCGGTGTCCACCGGCGGCAGATCGAGATCGAAGGCCAGGGCCACGAAGCCGACCATCCGGCCGGCATCACGCGGCGCCCCGGTTTCCAGCCGGGCGGTCAGTTCGGCGTGGTCGCGCACCACCCGGATCGGCTCGGTGAAGGTCGGATGCCAGATTTCCAGGGTGTGCAGGATCACCGTGTCGGCGGGCGCGGCGGCATAGGCCTCGCGCAACGCCTGGGACAGGGCGGGATCGGGCATGATCAGCCTTCGGCCTCATCCACCCCACAACGCGGCACTGGGAACGGGCACAGCGTCCTGGTTTCCAGCAGCATTCGGATCTGATGGACAACCTCGCTCAATCCTTCGACCGCCGAGCGCAGGGCCTCGGTCTGGCGGGCCTGTTCCTCGACCACATGGGCAAAGGCCTCGATGGGGACACCGGAGGATTCGCCATGCTCCCGCCGGTGCGTCCAGGCCCAGGCGGCGATGGCGACGACGATGACGGCGGAGACGATGGCGGTCATCTGCACCATGGGCACCGCCTGGCCCCAGGCGCCGACGTATTGGCTGGCGAGCCCGGCCCAAATGTCGGGCGACGGTTCGGTCATGGCGATGCTCCGTCAGAGATCGATGCTGGTGATGCCGGGACGGCGGATGATGTCGCCTTCGATGCGGACCAGCCGCAGGCCGGTGAGGAACCACAGCGCCGCCGAGAGCAGCGCCAGATTCCAGGTGAAGGCGTTGTCGCAGGCCCGCCGCCAATACTCGCCTTCGAGGAACATGCATTCCCCCAGGCAGAGCGGCAGCACCGGGCAACACGGGCATTCCGGCCGCCGGCTCCAATGCCAGGCCTGTTCCAGACGGACGGAATCGGGATCGGCGACGTTGCCCAGCCGGTGGCGGCCCTCGGCGGCAACGTTCTGGCAGGTGGCGACATTGCCCATCAGGTCGACGGCCATGGCCTTGGGCGTGTCCATGCCGCACTTCTGCCACAGGCTCTCCGATGGCCGGTGCGAGGCCAGGGCGGTGAACAGGCCGGTGATCTTCTGATGCACGGTGGGCAGCGCCAGCCCGTCCCAATCGGTGAAGTCGCGGGCCAGCACCCGACCGATGGCCCGGTGCTCGTCGTCGCCCACGGGCGAGAACAGCAGCGAGCCGGGATCGTAGGGAGTAAGGAATTCGCCGGTGGCGACGGTGAGATCGGTGATGCCGGTCCTGGCGACAAACCAGCGGCGGATCGCCGCCACCTCGTAATTGCGGGCGGTGACCATGAAGTTGAGGCTGATGCGGCGCTGGGAATGCAGCCGGCGGATCAACTCCATCAGGGCCGGCCCGGCGACGGGATGGTCGAAGGGATCGGGACCACGGTCAGCCTGACCGGGACCGTCATGGGAGACGGCGATGGTGAAGCCCATGGCGTCCAGCCAGGCGACCTTGTCCAGGTCCAGCAGCGAGCCGTTGGTGAACATGAATAGCTCACCGAGATTGGGGTACTTGGCCTTCAGCCCCGGCACCAGCCGGCGCAGAATCTTCCAATAGACCAGCGGCTCGCCGCCCCAGATCTCGATGCGGACACCCTGGCCGAGGCCGTCCTCGCCGCCATCGAACCAGCCCGGCATGGAGTCGAGGAAGCGATCGACCTCGACCGGGCTGCCGCCGACCGTGGCCCGGTGTTCGGTCTGGCTGCAATAGCCGCAGGCGTAATTGCAGGCCTTGCCCAGCATGAGCTTGATGCGCCGGAGATCGTGGGATTTGGCTACCGGATGGCCGGGGCCGACCGCCAAGGCCGGACGATGGCCGACGAAGCGGTCGGCGTAGCCCAGATGGACCCGGCCCAGATCGGGCAGCCTGCCGTCGGCGAAGACCAAGCTTGAGTCGTGGGGGCGCCAGAACAGGGTCGCGCGTCCGCCTTCCGGTTTCTCCATCAGGAGCCGGAACTCGATATCGTCGAAGCTTTGCATCAGGATTTCCGGTTAGCGTCGAAGCGGTGGGACACCGCGTCCAGGGAGCGGGCGCGGGCGTAATAGGCCGCCCCGAGATGGCGGTTGGCGGCGATGAAGGCACCCAGATCCTGGCCGTCGGCCCGGAGGCGGTCGAACAGCCGCAGCCTGAGGGCGCAGTCGTTGGCCTGTCCGTTGGAGCGCTCCAGCGGACAGCCGCCCTGGCAGAGGCCCCAGGCCCGGCAACCGGCACAGACGGGATCGACGACATGGCCGGCGTAGAGGGGGCGGCGAGCCACGATCACTTCGGCCAAGCTCATGTCCCGCCAGTCGGCGAAGGCCAGCTCCGCCGAGTAGCCCTTGTTGCAGGAATAGGCCTTGCCGTCGGCTCCCAGCTCCAGCCAGAAGCAATCGTTGCCGGCGAGGCTGCACAGCTCGGCCTGGAAGCCCAGGCAGCGCCAGATCTGCCCCGACTCGTAAAGCCAGTCGGCGAAACGGATCTGCTGATCGGCATTCATGCCGTAGGGGCCGGCGAGCAGTTGGAAGAACAGGAACTGCCGCTGGGCGACCAACTCCTCCACCCAGGCGGCGTAGTCATCGAGGCGCTCGACGGTGTGACCGCCAACGCAGGACAGCACATAGGTCTGATAGCCGCGCCGGTTCAGCTCCGCCAACCCCGCCCAGGCGTGGTCGAAGGAGCGGCCCCGCATGGCCTCGTGGATCGCCTTCGGCCCGTCGAGGGTAATGCCGATCTTGAGGATGCCGCGCGACGGCATCGCGCCCTCCAGCCGGTCGAGCCAGTCCCCGTCGATCATGGTGCCGTTGCTCTGAAGTCCGACCAGTCGGCCGGAGCGCTGATGGATCATGGTCGCCATCCGCCCCAGGGCTTCGGGAGCCAGCAGGCCCGGCTCGGCGCCATGGAGATGGACATTGCCGATATCCATACCCTCCCGCTCCGCCTTGGCGAGCAGACCGGCCAGCGCCGCCTCGGCCTGGACGTCGGCCGCCTCGGAGCCGGAGCGCCGCTCCAGCGGCAGATAGCAGTAGCGGCAGCGGAGGTTGCAGCTACGATTGACGGCGAAGAAGATGTTGAGCATTCGGTCACTCCGCTGCGCGGACGGGCTGCCGCCCGCGCCCGCCTGGAGCGATGCTCCAGACCTCATTTGATTTTCAAAATAAAGGGGCGCCGGGGCATCGCCCCGGTTGGGCGTGGGCGAAAGCCCACTGGCGAAGCCAATCCGTCTCACACCACCGGGATGGAGATATCAGCCAAGCCGGTGAACAACCCGAGTCCAGCCTTGACCCGCACCGCCTCGCCCGTCTCCAACCCCAGCGCCATCACCTTGAAGCTCCCGCCACCGTTGGCGATGGTGACCCGGGCCTTGGGCAAATAGCCGGAGACCGCTTCCAGCGGCAGCTCACAGGCGGCATCGGCGATCACCGCGCCGTCCTTGTCGACCACCGTGACGGCGATGGCGGCGGCCCCATCGGGAGCGATGGTGGCGGGGCCGGTCAGCTTCAGCGACGGGAACACCAACTCGCGGGGAATGCCCGCCGCATCGGTCGGCAGGGTCCAGGTCGGTTCCACATTGCCGATCAGGCCGTAATCGGGATGGGTGTTGATCACCAGCGACGACTGCTCCAGCCCACAGGTCTTGAACGGCACCATCAGGCGCAACGGATAGGGCCGGTTCTCCCGCGCCCGGTAGAGGCTTTCGGGGATCTTGGACAGCCAGGTCGCCAGCGAGCGGTTGAAGGGAGTATCCAGCGTGCCGCCGGGCCGCAGCGGAAACACCCAGGCGGCATGGTCGCCCCATTCCTTGCCCAGGCCGCTCTTGGCCCCGAAATCGAACAACATCTCGTCGAGGACCATGAAGTCCTTGCCGGGATGGTTCAGGGCATCACCGGGGATGGAAGGGGCCGGATGCGGCTGGAACGGAGTGGCGATGTTCTTGCCGGCCTGGGCGCCGATCACGGCATCGGCATCCGCTACACCATCCAGGGCGACCCGGCCGCTGACCCGGCCGATGCGGCCGAGGTCGCCGCCGTCACCAATCTCCTCGTACAGGCGCAAGCTCAGCGTCGATTTGGCACGCAGCACCTCGACCAGGATCGGCATTTCTAGCCGGTCCATGACGATCACCTGGGGGCTCAGCATGGCGTCATCCACAGCAGTTGCAGCAGGCGCAATTGCAGTTGCAATTGCAGTTGGAATAGCAGTTGACCTGCTGGTTGCCGCTGCCCACCCCGCAATTGCAGTTCTGCCAGGTACGCTCGTAGATGTCCTGGTTGCCTCGGCTCTCCACCAGGGCGTAGCTGCCGTAGATCTTGTCATTGACGGTGGTTATGGCCTGATCCTGGGTGGTCTGGCCCCCGGCGAAGTCGTAGCCGGGATTGTAGACGCCGCTCCGGATGATTGTTCCGCCAGTACGATTTCCGGCGGCACCAGCGATGCCGGGCCAGGTCCACCAATTGCCACTGGGCATGGTCCACAGGGTGTCGCCACCACAATTGCCGCCCAGGATCAACCCCCCACAATTGGCGCCCTGCTTCTCGCGGTAGGTGACCGAGCGTGGCCGGGTGGTCAGTTCCTGGGAATCGCTCACCCGGTTGCCGGGGTGGTCGATCAGCGCCTGATTCTTGATCATGGTCAGTAATCCCCACCGAAGGCGGTGATTTCCATGGCGGTGCCGGCGGCTGCGGCGGCGGTGATGCGGGCCAGCAGCAGTTCATTGGCCCCCAAGGTGAGGAAGCGGCCCGGCGACTGGTCCAGCGCCGGCATCATGGAATTGTTGAGGCCGGAGACCGAGGGCGAGCCATCGGTGAAGCCCGAGCTGACGGCGACATTGGTCGAGTGCAGTTGGGTGGCACGGATCAGCTCGATGGCGGCCGGCAGCGCTTCGTTGACCGAGAAGGTGGCGGCGGCGAAGGTCAGCTGGCCTGCGGCGACAGCGGTGACGACGGCGAGAGCGTCGTTGGCCACCGTGGTGGCGCCCTGCAGCAGCAGGCGTTGGCCGATGCGCCAGCCATCGGTGAGAAACGACCCGGCGCTGCGGGTCATAGCGTTGAGGCCGGTGATGGCGGGAGCGCCCATGTCGGCGCCCTTGGTCATCACCTTGCCCAGCATCAGATCGACGGTGCGGGTGCCGCCGGTGCTGTTGGCATAGGCCAGGGCATGGATGCGCGATCCCCGGATGGTGGTGTCCGAAGGCGCTCGCCACAGGATGCGCGGACGGGCGGCGAAATCCGGGACCAGGGCGAGCTGCTCGGTGCGGTAATTGCCGATATAGGCGGGGCTGGCGGCCATGGGGAACCTCTAGAATCCGTGGGACAGCAGGAACAGATAGGCGCCGTCGTTGGGCGGCATGACGCTGGCCGGCAGCCGGCCGTCGGCCTGGACCGCCGGCACCTGTCCGGGGGCGGTACCGGTATCCTTGGCGGCAACACTGCCCAGGATGCCGGCGGTGATGTCGGCGGCCAGGATCTTGCCGCCCTTCTTCAGCAGCTTGCCGGTGGCGCCATCGAAGCGGACCAGTTCGCCATCGGTGGCGTTGGCCGGGCCATCCACCAGAGCGCCACGGGAATGGACGTGATCCTCGCGCGACGCGAAGTTGGCCGCACCGGTGGCGGCATTGGCCAAGGCTTGGGGCACCGCGTTGCCGAGATTGGCGGCGGGGCCGGTGTCGCCCTTGGCGGCCAGCAGATCCCAATAGGCGGCATTGGGCGGCTGGCGGTTGGTGTGAGCCTGTCGGCAGACATAGCTGGTGCCATTCAGCGTCACCGCATCGCGGTTGGCATAGGCGATGGTTCCATCCCACGGCCCCTGCCACATGATCTTGGCCACCTGGGCGGCCTGGGCCGAGGTGGCGGCGGAGGTGGCCGAAGCGGCGGCGGCATCCCGGGCAGCCAGCGTGGTCGCCTTGTCGGCCGCCACCTGGGCCGCCCCGGCCACCGCCTGATCACGGGCGCCTAAGGTGGTGGTGCGAGCGCTATCGACGTCGCCGAACGCCGCCACCACATCGGCGATGGCCTTGGCCACCGTCTTGACCGGGCCTGACTCGGTGACGACCGTCGAGACGGCGTTGCCGTGGACGATGTCGTGCAGCAGGTTGCCGTCCGCCGTCACCTTGGCGACAGCGGTTTGAAGATCGGTCTGCAGGCTCATGGCGATTTACCAGGACAGGGGGCCGGGAAGGCTGGAATGGATCAGGTCGTGGAAGCCATCGACCGAGCCGAACAGGGCAGCGGGCTCGCTGTCGATCACGATGTCCAACGCTCCTTCGTCGAGCATCGGACGCTCCCGGATCTCCAGGATCGAGGTGACGATCCAGACGCCGCCCCGGCTGGGAACCGCCTTGTAGGGAACGCTGCTCTGGCCGACAAAACGGGCCTCGTGCGAGACCATGCCGATGCCGCCCAGCAGGCCGATGGAGAACCATTGGGCCCCGTCGCCGAGCTTCAGGCGGAACCACGCCTCGAAAGTGGCGAAGTCCACCGGCCCGAACCGCCACCGCACCGGGATGCGGGTCGGCACCTGGGTGAAGCGACGACGCGTCCGTGCCGGTCCGGCCTCCATCTCGGTGCGCAGGCAGGCATCCTGCGGTTCCACCGACATACCGTCGAAGGTCGGCAGCGGCAGCCGGGCGGGCCAGGAGAGGGTGGTGGTCATGGGCGCACCCGGCTAATGGCATTCTTTGGCAAACCATGCCATAATGTCGCCGACAGGAGGTGCCCATGGCGACGATGAATGTTTCCCTGCCCGACCCCATGCGGGAATGGGTCGAAGCCCAGATCAAGGGCGGCGAATACGCCAATGCCAGCGACTATATCCGCGACCTGATCCGCCACGATCAGCGGCGGACCCAAGCGCTGGAGGCCGCCATCGACGAGGGACTGAAGAGCGGACGCAGCCCGCGCAAGGCGGACGACATCATGGCCGAGGCCAAGGCTCGCCTGCGGCATGGGTGATTACGTCCTATCCAATGCCGCCGGCGCCGATCTGGCCGAGATATACGTCTACTCCTACCGGAGCTTCGGTGAAGCCCAGGCGGATGCCTATTACGGTGATCTGTCCGGCTGTCTGCGAATGCTGGCCGACAATCCCCGTTTGGGGCGTCCGGCGGGGACTCGACACCAAGAGTTGCTGCGCCACGCCCATGCCGGGCATGTGATCTACTATCTGATCGAGGATGCGGGTATTTTCGTCGTCCGAGTGCTGCACCATTCCATGGACAGCGAACGCCACATCGATTCCTGACCGCTACCGATAGGTCCCCGCCGCCGGATTTAGGCCATAGCGATGCTCCAGAACCGGGGCCATGCCTTCACCGCGACCGATGCGGCGGTTCATACGCCCCTCGATCTCCTCGACGATGATGTCGAGCTGGATACGGCCATCCGGTCCCTGGGATTGCTCGGCGCGGGCCTGGGTGCCGGACGCGTTGTTGTTGACGTTCACCACCACGCCGACCGCCGGCTGGGACAGGGCGGCGCTCAAGATACGGTCGGCGTTATCCATCTGTCGGGGGGTGAAGACGCCCTCGCCCACCTTGGCGACGATGGGACGCTCGCCGGCCACCAGCCCGCCGCCGTGGAATTTCGGCGCATTGGAAAACACCGAAGCGCTATACGAACGGGTTTCCAGCCGGTCGAAGCCAATTAGACCGCCGGAATGGGCGATGGCGAAATTGCCGGTATCGGACACCGGCACCGATCCACCGCCGCTGCTGCCGCCCCCGGAGAACAAACCGCCGAGGCCACTGAGCAATCCGCCGAACAGACCACTCCCGGCACCGGCGGCACCAAACAGCGGCGCCACGATGGCCATGCGATAGGCCGCCCGCACCGCCTCCTCGGCGATGGTGTTGAACAGATCGGTGGCCGACAGCTTGCCGGTGGTGGCCCATTTGACGAAGGCGTCCTCGGTGGACTTCAGCGCATGGGTCAGCCCCTGCTCCATGGCCGAGGCGGAATCCTCGATGGAGCGGCGATAGGAGATCAGCGCCCGCTCGGCCCCCGACACCCAATCCTTCTCGGCCGACAGGCGGCGCAACGCCGCATCCTCGGTGGCACGGGTATATTGCTGCTCGGTGACCAGGGCGCCTTCCTTGGACTGGCGCAGCCGGTCGATGGCGTCGATTTCCTCCTGATAGGTCAGGGCCGGGTTGAGCGACTTGGCCTTGGCCAGCAGATCCTGGCGCTGACGTTCGGCGTCGAGGGCCTGGAGGCGGGTGCGCAAACCCGCCTCGTCGAGACCTTCATCCTCGTGCCGACGCGACGCCTCGCTGGCGATACCCTCCTGGCGGGCGGCTTCGGCTCCCCGCAGGCGGGCATCGGCCAGACGCCGCTCGGACTCGATCTGGCGGTCGAGATCATGGGCGGTGGTGGCCTCGCGGTTGCGGCGCTCGGACTCGGCCTTGGCGTCGAAGGCGTCAGACAGCGCCTGACGGTCGGCGAAGGGGTTCTTCTTGGCTTCCGCCTCGATATACACCTGCTTCTGCGCCGCCAGCTTGGCGTCATAGCCCTTGCCGATGGCATTGGTGAGGGTGTCGGTCGCTTGCGCTTCCCGCAGCATGGCGGTGATGGAATCCCGCGTGGCGGTGGCGAGCTTGAGTTTGGCTTCGCCGAGGCGCAGCGCCTTCAGTTCCGCCGCGCCCTGGGTGCCGAGATTGAGCTTAAGCGCCTCGTCCTCGGCCTTGATCGCCACCAGGGCCAATTCCCGCGCCGCCTGGGGCAGGCGCATGGCGGCGGCGGTCTTGGCGTATTCCGACTGGAGATCGACCAGCTTCTTGCGGTCGCGCTCCAGGGCATCATTGGCTTCGGTCTCGGGCGATACCACCGGAGCCGGCGGCGGCGGCATGGGGGCCGACAGGCTCTTGCCGTCCTTGCCGACAGTGATGCCGGTGTGGCGCTCGTCCTCAATACGGGCGAGTTCCGCCTTGGAATCGGCCAATTGCTTGTCGATATTGCCGCGGGCGAAGTCGGTGACCACCGCTTTGCGCAAAGATTCCAGATCGGTGATCTTGTCCTTGAGGCTGGTGACCTGGGCCTCCTGGTTGCCCAGCAGCGCCGCCGCTCCGGTGACCAGGGAAGTCAGCGCGTCGCGGGCGCCCTCGACCATGCCGGTGTGCGACAAGGTTTCGAGCAGATGCTCCCAGGCGAGGCCAAGATCATGGGCGGCCTTGGCGGCCCCACCCATGCCCTCCTCGGCCAAGCCCTTGAAGCGGGCATTGGCCTTGTCGAGGAACAGGGTGACCGCCTCGACCTTCTGGCCATGCTCGAACAGGGTGCGGATATTGGCGAGCTCGCTGGCGGTGAGCAGGTTCCACTGCTCATCGAACCGCTTCACCCCTTCGTAGCCCTTGGTCACCGCCTCGGCCAATTGCTCGGCGCCCTTGGCCATGTCCTGGCCGGAAGCGGCGGCGAAATCCCCGGCCAGACCGGCGACGCGGCGGAAGGTGTCGCCGCCGAGCTGATTGTTCTTCAGCAGGGCCTGGACCATGGCGACGGCATCGTCGTGGCCGAACGGTCCCTTCTGACTGGAAGTGGTGATGACCGACTTGAGGTCGCCCACCGAGAGGCGGGCCGAATCGCCCATGGCCTTCAGCGCCACCGACAGGCGGCGGGCTTCGTCCTCCATCTTCATCAGATGGGACAGGCCCAGCGCCACCGGCGCGGCCAGTGCCGCCACCGCAACGCCCCAGCCCATAACGGCGAGACTGCCGGCCCCGAACACCGAGGTGAGGCGCATCCCCTCCATGGCGAAGGTACGGACCGGGCTGGCGCCCGCCATCAGCATCTCGGCCGAGGCCCGCACCGAATGGCTCACCGCCTGGATCTGCCACGTGGCCATACCGTGGGCATTGCCCATGGCGGTGACCGCGCCGCCGGCCTCGGCGCAGCGATCCTTGAGCAGCTTGAGGAAACGGCCATGCTCGTCGGTGGTGACGGAACCGCGCTTCAGCGCCTCGGCCAGCATGTCCTGGCCTCGCGCCATCTGCTCCTGGGCGCGGATGGCCGGGTCGAGAGTCTCCTTGAGGCGCTGGATCGTGGCCTCGAACTTGGCCGAGGAGGCCCCGGCCCGGTCGGACGCCGCCTCGATCAGCTTCAGGGCGCCCTGGCCGCGATCCCCCAATTCCACCAGCGCCGACTTGACCGCCTCGGCATTGGAGAGGCTCAAGCGGATGGAAAGGTCACGGGTCGCCATGAGGAGTCCTTTTGATTCCGCCTCAGTCGCCGGCTTGATTCCGCCTCAGTCGCCGGCGCACGCCTCCGCGTGCTTGGCTACCTCCGCTAAAGCTCCGGGTCGCTCAACGCTCCCGCGCTTCGACTTCGTCTCGCTCGTCCTGATGAAGGGAGGCCAGCCCCTCGACCAGACCGGCCTCGGCGGAGGGCAGCAGCTCGGCCATGGCGCGGCGGTCGTAGCCCAAGGCAGATCCCAGGCTCAGGCAGGCGGTGAGGTCGAGACCGGTAATGGTGGAACCGGTGGTGCGAAGCTGGCCGCAAGCGCGTTCCAGCAGATCCCAGGCCTGCCAGCCCTCGACGGTCAGGGGAGCGTGTTCGACCGAGGGGCAGCGGGCGCCGTCGCCGTTGCGGCGGCCTCGGGCGCAGGGGAGTCCGTCGTCGTGGCACCGGCGGCAATAGCCTCTCCCGCCGCCCCAGTGCCAGCGGGCGCGGGAGTAGAGGCGTTTTTTTCCGCGTCCAGCAAGGTGAACGGCTCGAGATAGCCGTGGTGGAACAATTGGGCCAGCACCGGCTGGCCGTCGATGAAGGATTCGATGGTGGCGGGCGTCACCGACGCCGGGCCATCGCCATCCCCGATCCCCTCCCAGGCCAGGATGGCATACAGCGCCAGTCCCTTGGTGATTAGAGAGCGGTACAAGGCTTCCCGGATAGTACGGCCGGCGAGGTCGAGGGCCAGTTCGCCATCATCCTCCAACTGCCCCATCAGCTCCAGGGCGCGGGCCTGGAGCAAATTGTAGACCGGGGTGGTCAGCGGGCGCACCTGCACCCGCACGCCGCGCCCCAGGTCGAGCCAGCGGGGATCGTCGGATAGATCAAGACGGATCATTATCGGGACACTCCATAATCCGCTGCGCGGATGGGCTGCCGCCCAGGCTTGGGGCAAGGCCCCAAACCCCATTCCATTTGAAAATCAAAGAGGGTCTGGGATATCGTCCCAGCCGGGCTTGGGCGGGAGCCCAACCGCGCAGCGGATCAGCATCAATATGCAGCCACGTCGTTGACCAGCGTCACCCGCAGCAGATAGCCCGCGGCCGGATCGCGGGCGGCGCGCCAGTCGTAGCTGGCCTGGATACCGCCGGGGCCTTTGACCTCCTGCTTCTTCTTGGGGCAGAAGACGCGGGGCAGATCGAAGGTCAGGGCGAAGCTGGTGCCGGGGATGGTGAAGCCGTATTGGAGTTCCACCGGGCTCTCGGCGGCGATGGCCGCTGTCAGGGTGGTGTCGGTGGAAAAGCGCACATCGATGGAGCCCTCGGCGGTGGCTTCGGTCTCGTCGACACCGTCGATCAGGCCGTCGGACCGGATGGTCTCGACCCGCTCCAGGTTGTTGGCGAAGGTGAGCTTGCCGCCCATCACGTTGGCGAGTTGGGTGCCGCCGACCTTGATGGTGCCGCTGCCCTGGCTGAACCGCTTCAGCGCCAAGGTCGCCGAAGCCGCATCGATGGTCTGGGCCGCTTCGGTTTCGCCCTGGGCGACCAGCGAGACGGTGGCGTTGGCGGCGCCGGTCCGCGCCATGGTGAAGGCGAGCTTGTCCAGCTTGGCCCCGCCGTGGCGGAAGAATTTCGGCGTCGCCAGTTTGGCATGGCCGATCTCGATGGCGAGGCTGGGCAGATCGCCGCCGGAGGTGAAGGCATGGCTGAAACTGCCGTCATGGTGGTCGGTGGTGACCGGCACCCCGAACAGCCCCTTGAGCCAAAACCCCAGCCCGCGCAGATCCAGCGGCACCCCGATATCGCCCTCGTCCTTGACCGCGTCGTAGAACGGGTCCTGGGCATCGCGGCCCTGGCCCAGCAGCGGGTCATAGCCCAGGGGCCGTTCGGCACCGAGGGTGGAGTCCTTGAAGGAGAGCCGGGTGTAACCGTTGGCCGGAGGGGTGCCGTAGGCGGTCTCGAAAGCGGCCAGCAGCACGCAATCGGCACCATAGGCGCGCGTCTTCGCCATAATTGGAATCCTTGATGAAGATGGGGATCAGCCCAGCGGGTTATCGCTGGCGTAATGGATGGTGACCGGCACCACCGCGCCCTTGAGGCCGGCGGCGCCATCGATGGCGAGGTCGCGGGTCTTGGCCGCGCCCCAATCCAGCCAGTCGGCGAGGCTGCCAAGGCTGCGGTCTCCAGCCAGGGCTTGGCCGACCGCCACCAGCAGGCCGTCGAGAGCAGTGTTGGCCTCGCTGGGGCCGCCGCTGACGATCACCTCGATCTCGGCCTGATGCTGCCACGAGAATGCCGGCGGCGACAGCAGCACCTCCGGGTCGCCGGGATCGCCGTCGCGCAGGATGATCAGGCCTCCCGCCGGCACCGTTTCGGGCAACGGCGCTTCGCGCTTCACCGTGGCGGCGGGGACGGTTTCCAGCCGCGCCAGCAGGGCGCACAGGATTTGCTCGCGGATGGATGCCATCATCCTCTCCAATTCCTGATCACCAGCCCCGGCACGGCATCGGCCCATTTCTCGGCAGCAGCCGCGACATCCAGACGTTTCCGCAGGGTAACCTGCGGCACCAGGATGAACATCACCACCGAGGCCAGCCCGTTGCCGCTGCGAAGAGCGCTGGCGCTGCCCTTGGCGAATTCGCCGCGTCTGCCAGTCCGCGCCCGCATGGAATCGGCCACCAGCAGCGACACGCCGGAGCGGCGATAGATAAAGCGCAACCGGCTGCCATGCATCTGTTCCCACAGGCCGGGATCGATCCGCTTGCCGCCGGCCCCAGTCCCGGCGGCCGGAGTGGGGATGGCCAGCCAGAAGCCCTTGGTCGAGCGGATCACCGTGCCGTCCTCGAAGGAGGCGACGATGTCGGGCGCCTTGCTGAAGACGAACCCGGCGGCCCACAGGCTGGTGCGGCCCTTGGGATAGACCTCCGAGCGCCAAGTATTGGCGAGACGCGGGCCCAGCCCGGCGGCGGTCACCTGCTGGCGCAGTTCCGCCTTGAGACCCTCGGCGGCATCGCGCATGCCATCGGTGATGGCGGCTTCGGCCAGGGTCAACTCGTCGGCCAGGATGCGCCGCAGATCGCCGTCGATGCGGGCGGATAGTTTCATCCCGGCCTCGTGTCGATGCTCCAGACCAGCCGCTCGGCATCGCGGGTCGGGGTGCCCTGGATGATGAAGCTCTCGTCGCCCAGGGTGATGGTGTCACCCTCGGCGGGCGAGGCCATGTCGCTCACCCGGATTTCGAACACCGAGGTGGCGGTATGAATGGCGATATCGCCGAACTGAACATCCCGATCCGGTCGGCGCACCAGGGCACACACCGACCGGGCCTCGCCGCCCGGCTGCTGGTACAGCACGGTGACGGCGAGGTTGGGATCGGCGAACAGATCGTCGATGGCATCGGCGAAGGCGGTCATGGTCAGTTGCTGGAGAAGATGCGGACCGCCAGCCGGGGCCGCTTGTTGACGGGGAGGATCGAGGCCTCGGTCTTGACGTCAATGGCGCTGCCGTCCATCCGGGGCAACTGACGGGCATACATGGGCAGGCCCATGGTATTGACCGTCTCGATCAGATTGGCCGGAGCGCCATAGGTGACGAAGGTATCCATGGTGCCCAGCGGAAAGGCGATGCCCTCGCCCGCCGGGACCAGGGTCTCGGTGCCGCCGGTGGAAAGGGTGACGGTGGCGTTGTATTCCTCGAACACCAGCCCGGCGAAGGGAAAGCGGCGGCGCACGTCCTCCCGCAGCGGCTGGGCCCCGGTTGAGGAATAGTACTGGTAGGCCTGCTCGACCTTGGGATGGGAGATCAGCTTGTCGAAGAAGTCCGGCGCCACCAGGGCGGTGACCGAGGACATGGTCTCGCCCTTAAGCTCCACCTCGACCAGCCGCAGCACTTCCCGGATCTTGGCCTGGACATTGGTGTTGGCGGTGCCGAGAACGAAATCCACCTGCTGGCGGGCAAGGCCGAACTCGGCGAAGTAGTCGTAGAGGGTGGACCCGGCGCCGTCGCGGACGACGCCCTTCAGCGCATTGACCTCCATGAACTCACGGGTCTGGGCGTGCTTGGAGCGCATGCGGGTCAGTTTACGCTCCATCACCGTGGCCAGCGGATCGGCGGCATCGGCGACCCCGAAGCCGCGCACGCCCTGGACATCCTGGGGGGTGATGGAATCGTCGTGGGGAATCCACGGCACCGTGAACGACCGCATGGAGCGGGCATCGCGATTGGCGACGGTGGCGGGTCCGCCCAGCGGCACGGTGGGCAGCAGGTTGAGGACGCCCTCGGCCTGCTCGATGATGACGCTGCGCTGGGTGACGCCCTCGAAGCGGAACAGCCCCATCTGGCCGAGACGGGTGTAGAGGTTGGGCAGGATGTTGATGGCCTGGGTCATGTCGGCAAGCGTGTAGCCGCCCGCGTCAAAGGGATTGATAATCTCGACCATGATGTCTCCGTGGGGTCAGGCGGTGGCGCGGGCGACGAGGCCCAGGGCGGCAAGCTGGATGATCTTGGCTGCGCGTTCGGCCGGAAGATCGACGGAGGCGTCGTATTTGAGGGCGATCTGGGACAGGAGCGCGGGGCCACGGGCCAGCACCACGCCGACGGCATCACCGGCACTGGCATCGACGGTTTCGATCAGCACGGCGGCGGCATTTTCCGCCCCGTCGTCACCGGCCACCAAGGCGGCGGGCGCCAGCCGGTAATGGCCCGACGCGGTGATCCGCCCCAGCACGGCGCCCAGCGGATAATTGGTGCCAGCCTTCAGCGTCACCACTTCGCGGCAGTAGCTGGGATTGCACTCGAATTTGAGGAGGTCGCCCAGGGTGGGCGCCATGGTCAGCACGGACATGGGTGATCTCCGTTACTTGCGGGCGGCGGCCTCGCGGGCACGCCGGACGATGGGGCTTTCGGTTTCGGTCTTGGCCGCCGGGGCCGACGCGGCAGCCACCACGGCGGTGGCGTCGGAACGGGCGGCCAGCTGCTCCAGCACCGAGCGGCGCAGCGCCTCGGGCCGGATGCCCTTGGCCAGGGCATCGGCGGCGTCGATGGTGATGCCGAGGCGGGCGGCCTGGGCGGCGATGGCGCTGATCTCGGAATATTCGGCGCGCAGGCGCTGCTCGATCTCGGCGGTGGCCAGTTGGGTTGCGGCCTCCGGCGCGGGACGCGCGGCAGCCTCGACGGGGATGTCCCCCGTTTGCTCGGACATGGTGGTCTCCTTGGGTCTGGACAGGACGGGGGAACGGACGGAGGGACGGGTCAGTGACGCGCCGAGATCGGCCAGCGCCTGGCGCAGGGTGCCGACCCGGTCGGCGAGGCCGGCGGCAACCGCCTGATCACCGCGATAGGTGGCTGCCTCGGTGGCGCGGATCGCCTCGGCCGGCTGCTTGCGGCATTTGGACACCAGGGCGACGAACTTCCCGTAGAGGCCATCGACATCGGCCTGAAGGGCGGCACGGGCAGAGTCTGACAGTGGCTGATGGGGATTGCCATCGACCTTGGCGGCACCGGCATGGATGAAGCTCCAAGCCAGACCGGCCTGGGCATCGGCGCCGGATTCGTCCACATGGATTGCGACCACGCCGACTGATCCCACCTCACCGGTCTGGGTGACGTAGAGCCGGTCGGCAACACAGGCGATGGCATAGGCCGCCGACAGCGCCGCCTCGTCGGCCACCGCCCAGATCGGCTTGCCGCATTGCGCACGGATCGCCTGGATCTGATCGACCAGATCGAACAGCCCGCCGACCTCGCCGCCAGGGGAATCCACGTCCAGCAGGATGGCGCGGATATTGGGATCGGTGGCGGCCGCCTCGATCTGCTCGGCGATATCGCCATATCCGGTCAAGCCGCTGGCGGCGCCGAGATAGCCGGAGCGGGCCACCAGGGTTCCCACCACAGGCACGATGGCGACGCCGTCGGCGGTGACCTCGATCTCCGGCTGATCCAACGAATCGTCGCCGTCGAGCGGAAACGCCATCCGCCCGGCCAGCCGGGGGCCGATGGCGGCCAGGATCACGTCCAGCTTGGCGCGGGCGATCAGCAGCGGCGTCCCGTAGAGCCGGGCAGCAACATGGGGAAGGTCGTGCATGGAGTATCCTCAGGTCGCGGCGGCTTGATCACTGGCGCCGGGATCATTGGCTGGCATGGGCAACGGGGTGCTGCCAAACACCAGCCCCAGCGATTTCTCCCTGGCCCGGTCGGCGGCAATTTCGGTATCGACCTGCTCGGCGTCATAGCCGCGTTCGGCCAGGGCTTGCGTCCTGCTCTTGAGGCCGGCATCGATCTGCTCGATCTCGGCCCGCGCATCCTTGAGCGGATCGACCCAATCCCATTTGGGCGGCAGCCAGGAGCAGGCATAATAACTGGCGCGGTTCTTTTCATAGCCGGGCAGAACCAGGGCGCCGGACAGCACCGCCACATCCATCCAGCGCCGCCACACCGCCCGGCAGAGCTGATGCACCAGCACGGCGTGCTGCCAGGCCTCGATGCGGCGGCGAAATTCCAGCAGGGCGAGGCGCGAGTTGGAGTAGTTGGCCTTCAGCATGTCGTTGGACAGGTAGGCGTAGGGGACGCCCAGCGCCGCCGACACCTGCAACAGGGTACGGTACTGAAATGCCTCGTAGGAGCCGCCGACATCGGCCGGAGCCGAGGTCTGGATCTCCTCGCCCGGCTCCAGCATCACCACCTGGCCGGGCTGGACGTCCATCACCCGGTCGCCCGAGGTTGCGTCCTCGGCGATGTCGAACGGCTCGCCCGGCGAAGGCGTGGTGACGAACAACGCGTACATGGCCGCCACCTTCTTGCGGTCCAGTTCGGCGTCGTCGTACTGGTCGAGCAGGAACATCTTGACGATGGCGGGGGCGAAGCGCGACACGCCGCGCAACTGGCCGGCATCCACCGGATCGACCACATGGACGATCTCGGCCGCCGACATCCGGACGGTCTCGCCGGCCATGCCGGGATCGGTGAGGTCGCCGGGGTGGCGGCGCAGGAACCAATAGGCCACTCGCCGGCCGATGGCGTCGAACTCGATGCCCTGGCGGATCAGATTGCCGCCGGGCAGAGTCTCGTTGCGGGTTAGCGGCAGCATTTCGGACGGCAGCATCTGAAGCTGCAGTGGCACCGCCAGCCCATCCTCGGGTCGGCGCGGGCGGAAACGGAAGAACACCTCTCCGGCGATAAACACCTCGCGGGCGGCGCGGCGCTGCTGGCCGTAGAAATCGGTCAAGCCCTCGGCGTCGCTGTCGTCGGTCCAGGTCAGCCACAGCTTCTGCAGCTCGGCCTTCTGCACCGGATCGGTGATCGAGGACGACGGCTTGATACCGGCGCCCACCACATTGCCGGCCCAACTTTCGATGGCGTTGGCAGCATAGCCGTTGTTGCGCACCAGATGGCGGGCGCGGGCCGTGATGTCGGGACCGGCGGCGGCGATCAGGCTGTTGAGATGGGCACGGCTGGCCTGGAAACCCTTGAGCCGGCGGTTGCCCATCCCCGCCTCGAAGCCCGCCCCGAACCACGAGCCGCCGATCAGGGCGCCGAGGCGACGGCGGATGCTTCCCAGCATGGTCAGAGGCCCTTGGTCGCCACGGTCAGCACACGGCGGCGCGGAGCGCGGCCTTCGGCCAGGGCGATGCGGCGGTCAAGATCGGCCAGCACCTTGTCGGCCAGGGTCAGGTCGTAATGGACGGTGCGGTCGCCGACGGTGACACGGGCCACCAGCGCGTTGCGCCGCGACAGCACCCGTTCGCGCTCGGCCTTCATCTCGTCGAGAGTCATGGATCAGCCCATATAACTGGATTGGAATACCCGCCGGGGCCGGCGGGTGCCGCGCCGGATCTGGCCGGCTTCGGAATCTTCGGTGGTTACGGCGTCACGGTCGGCGGCAGCCTCGACCTGAAGTTCCAAATCCCGCCACTTGGCCTCGGGCCAGCGATCGGCCCCGACGATCCAGGCGGCGGCGCGGGCATAGACCCGGCAATCCAGCGCCTCGTTGCGTTCGCGCAGCTTCTGCCATTCCAGCTTGGTGAAGCCGCGCCGGTTCTTGACCGTCACCAGCTGCTCGGCGACGAACTGCTTGCACCACTCCGAATCCGCCCACGATGGCAGATGCACCGTTCCGGCTGGGAAACGGACCCCACTGGCCAATTCCTCGTCAGTAGGCCGCTCAAGCCTGAGAAAGCGGTAGGTCTCCGACTTGAAGGTGGAGACCGCCACGATCCACAGCCTTGCGCCGCGGCGGATCTTCTTGCCGCCCTCGGTGGCGTCCACATAGGTGGGACCCGACACCGGGCTGGAGCGGCTGAAATCCTCGCCGCCCGCTTCCCCGAAGGGGTGAACCTCGGCAACGTCATGGCCGCCGACTTCGTCGCCCGTGCGCGCGCCACCAGTCCCGACGGGTTCGATCTGGCGGTGGCGACGCCTCCCTGCACGGCCTTCAGCATGGCCGGAGACCGCGAAGGTACTGAGTCCGAACAGGGCTTTCTGGCCATCAGAACCGTCGACATCATCAACGAACTGGGCGTGCCGTTCGCCTTGATCGAGAACGTCCCCGGCCTCCTGTCGGCCCGCCATGGAGCGGATTTCGGCAAGTTCCTCGGGCGTCTCATCGGCGCGGACGCCGACCTCGTCCACCCCGGCGGCACTTGGCCGGCCGCCGGATGCGCGGTCGGCCCGCTCCACCACGTCACTTGGCGCGTCCTCGATGCCCAATACTTCGGGACGCCCCAGCGCCGCCGCCGCGTCTTCATCTTCGCCGCACCCGACGCGTCCGCCTTCAGCATCTTCAATTGACCAATCAAGGAGAGAAAACCATGTTGCCGACCAAGCCTACCGTCAATCTTGAAACCGTGAGCATCTGGACCGGAAAGGCGCTTTCGCGCCTGCCCATCCACATCGGCGAGGATCCCGCCACCGGCCCCCTGCCGTCCTCGCTCGACGACATCCTGCACACCGCGCCGGTGCCCGTGCGTCACCACCTGACCCCGGCCAACGCCCTCGGGATCCTGACCCGCTGCCTCCGTGGCTGCGGCGAGATGCCTCAGCTCCTTTTCCCCGCAACCGCCGAGGCATTCGCGACGGGCGCGGTCATGGCGGTCGAAAAGGCCGCCAAGGTCGAAGGCCCGCCGAAGAAGCCGGGGAAGAAGCCGTACAACCGCGCCAAGGCCGAAGCCGCCGCCGCGCTGCGGCTCACGGCGGCCGAACAACTTCTGCGGGCCTATCTCGATCCCGCCGTCCATGCCGCCGCCGCCGCTTGGGCGGAAGACAACGCCGACCTGTCGTCCCGCCCCGGCCTCTTCTATTTCAATAAGCAGTCCCGCCACCAACATATCGGCGGAGGCGTGTCATCCACCCGCACCGCCCACGATTCCGTCGAAGCCGCCGACTTGATCGTCGTCCTCGGCACCGACACGCCGTCGGCAACGGAGGATGCGCCCGCCACCGATTACGGCACCTGCTCCCTTCAGGAACTGGCCGAAGCCGCCCAAGCGACGGTCGCCCGTGTCGGACGCCGCTACGCGTTGCGCCGTCCCACCAATTACGAAACGTTGCGGCTCCAAGGCTTCCCCGCCGATCATTGCAACGTGCCTATGCCTATGCGCAAGTCGCGCAAGATGCCGCTCCAACAGGTGCGCGAACTGCTCGATCTCAATGCGGCCGAGGGTCGCACCTACACTGCCGACGAACTCCAATCGTTCCCGGCAGTCACCTCCCAGTACCTCTGCGCCGGAAACAGCGTCGCCGTGCCGTGCATGGCGTTCGTGCTCGAACGCGCCGTCGATGCCGCAACGGCCCCGTACCCCTTGATCGACTGCGCCAACGACAACATCCCCGAAGACGGCTGGCCCGCCCGCATCGCCGCCCACCGCCGTGCCGGCCACGATACGCTGGCGGCGTTGGCGAAATGCCTGGAGGAGGACAGTATGAATGGCGTCTTGGTCACGGACGGAACGGCTCCCGCCGCCGCCAACGACAACGCCGCCGAGATCGCGATCATCATGACCGGTCTGGGTTGCGGGGAGGACGACGCCAACGCCCTGCTCGCCCTTCTGGTGGCATGACCTGCATGCCGACGGCGGGCACTGACCATGCCCGCCGGCCGGCCCGGCTTCACGATCAGCACGGTGGTGGAGTTGGCGACGGCAGGTCGTATGCCCCCGGCCAGCGGGCTAGCGCAACATCGTCACAATCGATGACGGGGGACTTGTCAGGAACTCTCCACGGCGGCCCATCGGAATCGCCGCCCCCGCGCCCGCAAGAAGCGACCTGATGCTGTCGGCCGCTTTCGTCCGGCCCCGTATCGGGACCGGCATCGAGCACTTCCGCCTGGTCATCGCCTCCCATGGCCACCATATCCAACGCCTCAGCCGCCCACTCCCCTTTCCGCGCCACGGTCGCCGCCAACTTGGCGTCCATGGAACCCTCAACCACGACATAGTCGATGGTCACCGGCTTCTCCTGTCCGATGCGGTGCGCCCGATCCTCGGCCTGTTGCAGGGAACCGGGTGTCCAACTCATTTCCGCGAACACGACGTGGGCGGCGGCGGCCAAGGTCAGCCCAACACCGGCGGCGTCGATGCCACCGACGAAAACCCGCACCCGCCCTTCCTGCATAGCATCGACGGCGGCCTGTCGAGCATCGGCGGCCATGCCGCCCAACACCAACACGGCGTCGCCGGCGAATTCGGCGGCGATGGCCTCGCAGACATCCCGGTGGTGGCCGAAGACCAGAACGGCGGGCACTTCATCAAGCAGGCCCTTCACATGCGCGACGACCGCCGGCACTTTCGCCAACGCCAGTTCATGGCGTACCCGGCTGATCGCCGCAAACGGCACCTGCGCGATGCCCTTGATCTCGGCGGCGATCCGACGGAACCCTTCGACATCCTTGGCGCACTTGGCGGCCTCGGCGGCACGCCTCATCGCGCCGACCTTTTCCATGCCGGCGGTGAGTTTCGCCTCCTCGCGAAGCAGCATGGCAAAGTCACCCTCGGCCTCAATCACCCGATACGATTTTGGCGGCAGGGAAGTGAGGACGTCGCGCTTCAGGCGCCTGACCATGATCTTCTCGCGCAGCAGGGTCTGCAGCTCGTCGAGGTTGGAGGCGCCGGTGGCGTCGTAGCCAAAACGTGACCGGTGGCCGGCGCAATATTTTCTGGTGAAATGGTAATAGTCGTCAAACAGCCCGCAGGAGCGCAGGAGCGGCCACAGATCGACCGGTCGGGACAGGATCGGCGTCCCGGTCAGGAACAGACGCCGCTTGGCCATGACGGCGTCGCCATAGCCACCGGCACGGGATCCGAGCAATGCTTTTGTCCGCTTCGCCGTCTCCGATTTCAGGTAGTGCGCCTCGTCGCAGACAAGAACGTCCCAAGCGCGGGCGGCGATGCCGGAAGCAACGACGGACTTGGTCAGGATGTCATAGTTCACCACCACGATGTCCGTCGCCGGCCAATCCTTCGCCGACGCAATCCCGACGGTCAGCGGGCGAACGAGCCAGCGGGTCAGCTCGCGGAACCAGTTGATCTTCAGGAAGGCCGGCGCGACGACCAAAACGCTCCTGATGGCGGTGTCGGCGTTGATCACGCCGATTGCCTGGATGGTCTTTCCCAACCCCATTTCATCGGCGATCAGAACGTCGGGACGTGCCATCGCGTATGCGATGCCGGCGCGCTGGAAAGGGAGATAGGAAAGGCCATCGGGCGCCGGAACGGTGATGTCGGCATCGGTCGCCGCCGAGGCCGCGACAATAGCCGATGTGACCGCCGCCTCTCCCGCCGCATCGGCGGTGATCAGGGCCAGCGTCTCCTCATCTGCCGCGTCGGTTTCCTTTGCCAGACGGAGAGCGGCGGCCGGACTTGCGGTCAGCCATATCCCTTGTTCGGATTTGCCCGCGTACCACCATCCGCCGCACCGCCGCATGGTGTCCAGGTCGTCATAGCGTGTCCGCGCCCTGTAGTCGCCACTGCCCCGCCGAAATATTTCCATCGCAACACCGCGCATCCATCGCCTCTACCCGAAAGATTCTCAGGCCCCGAGCGCGTAACCGCAACTGAAATCCACAACCTATGAATATTTTTATTTGCCGTATACACGCTTTAAGTTGTTGTCAAGCTGTGGCGCAGAAACGCTCAACCCATGGCGGCCCGCATGGTGGCGGCCGGGATCACCATGCGCAGCGATTGCGACGGCAGGGAGACGAATCCGAGGTTCCGATAGAACCCGGCCCGCTCCTCATCCAGCGCGTCGAGCACGAGAAAGGCGATGCCTCCGTGTTCGGCCGCCGCCACCGTCTGCCGCATGGCATCACGCAACAACAAGCGGCCGACGCCCTTTCCTTGGAGTGGGCGATGCACGCCAATGAAACCAAGATAGAAGGCGCCGATGCCGGGATAGGGCCGCCCCTTGGGGGCAAGGCCGGCGGGAAGGTCGGCGGCATCGATGGAGTGGGCGCCGAGCGAATGGTAGCCGATCACGGCATTGCCGCCCTCGATGACGGCCACCCTGACCGCCGCGAGGTTCTCGGCGACATGCTTGCGGGCCGTCAGGCGGAGGAAGTTGTCGACGCGAGGCTCACCGGAATCGAAGGCCGAGCGGTCGTGATGGCCCGCCAGCGGCCCGATGACGATCCGGACGGGCATCAGGAGGCGATCTCGTCACCCATGCCCATCAACGCCGCCAACGCGGGCGTCGGTGGCGGCGGGTTCGTCAGCAGGCCGAGGATCATGGAGCGGTCTTCGGGCGAGAGCCTGGTGACCTCCTGACGCGCCAAGACAGCCTCGGCGCTGCGATACGCCTCATTTGAGACGAAGTCGGCGACATCAATGCCGAGGACGGCAGCCGCCTCCTCAATCGTCCGCTTGACCCTTGGCTTGACGCGCTGCTCCATCCGCACGCTCTTGCGCTCGGGAACTGCATCGGCACCGCGTTCATAGGGAAGCATCACCAGCCCTCCTCGGCTCCATCATGCCGCCATTGTACGGCGCGGCGCCGGACGCGTTCAAGGGCGAATTGAGAGGTAGCACCGAAGGTGGTTTGGTGGGTTTGGTGGGTTTCACCCACCCTTATTCCAATATTTGTCAGATCAGAAAATGAGAAAACGAAAATGACATATTTAGAGTATGGGGCCGCACTAACCCACCAAACCCACCAAACCCACGTCCTTCGGCCTGCAATGCGCTTCACCAGCGCCACGAAGTATTCCAGCCAATCCACGCAACACACGGCTACAAACAGCTTTGACAGGAAAACCAAAGGAAAACATGTTATTTAACTGCAAAAAACGACGCATCATAAAATAGCCCGCTGACACCATCGTCCTTCCGTGCGACAATATTACATGTTGACGCAACAGTTAAGGCAACGAACATGGGCCGCGTAAGAGACTATTTTTATGATCCTTGCGAAGACGAAGGAAACCCGACACGCGACGAGCCGATGCATCCGGCCGAGGCCATCGATCACGCACGGTGGATCGGCGGCAAACATGAAGTCCGGAACGTGAAGACCGACGGATACAGGGTCAAGGCCCGCTGCGCGACGTCGGTGCAGACGTTCATTTTCCCCGACGCCACCTCGGCGACCCTGGCGTTCAACGACATGACGACGCACCTGACCAACCAAGGATTTGATGTCGTGCGTAAAGCGTCGTCCATGCGGTTCGAGGCCGGCGCCGACGAATGGTTCGAGATCGGCATGCCCGTCCCGGCGTAGCCCCGTTCCGGTCAGCGCCGTTTCGGCCCGCCGCCGCCATCATCCTCCGGGGGCGCCGGATCGGGAGCCGGCGGCGGCCCACCGCCACCCCCGGAGCCGGAACCGCCACCGCCGCCCCCTCTCTCCGCTTTTGCCTTCTCCGCTTCGATCAGCAATGGTTGACCGGCCTCTTCGTTGACAACTGGCTGGACGGCAGGGCTTATTACTTGATGTATGTCTCGGAGATGCGAGGCCCCATGATGGCCGTAGGCGGACATGGGCGTGTCGAGGGGGGTATTCGGCATGGCGCAGGCGGAAACGGTCAGCATCAGCCCACAGGCGGCGAGAATGGACGTGATACGCATTGAACTCTCCTCTTCAGCAGCGCGAACCCGCGGTTCGTCGATGGAAGGGAGTATGGCGCTGGCTGGATATGCCCAGTTGGAACCGGTTCACATCTTGGAGGAGTTTGCGTTTGCCGCTATGACCCCATGCCCACAGCCGTGGTCTCCATTGCGGAAATTGCCGAGGGGATCGACACCACCGGCTTGACCCCGGGCCAGATCCGTCACCAGGTCGTGCTGGTGGCCGCACGGCACCGGCTCGTCGGGGAAACCACGGGGGTTCGCCCGAGCACGCTTCGAGTGACCCGGCGGCGGCGCCACAATTCCGGCGCTTTTCAGCCAGATGGGTTCCTGGTTGAATGACGGCGGAGGATTTTGTCCATGGGTGACACGATCTGGGGACCTGTCTTCGTTTCGTGTCGGCTCGCCAGCATCGCCATTCTGCTTGCGTCGATCCTGCTGGGAGCCCCCGTCGAGGCGGCCCCGGTCAAGGTGGATGGGCGGGTGCCGGGGACGATCTTCCGCGAATGCGCGGACTGCCCGGAAATGGTGGTGGTGCCGGCCGGCAACTTCATCATGGGGACGCCGGTGCCGACCGGCTTCTTTACGGTCTTCGCGGATGACGGCAGCGACAGCGAAAGGCCGGCACACGAGGTTCGTATCGCCAAACCCTTCGCGATGGGACGCTATGAGGTCACCCAGGCCGAATGGCAGGCGGTGATGGGCAGCAATCCCAGCCGGTTCCCGGAGCCGCGCCGTCCGGTGGAGCAAGTGACCTGGAATGATGTCCAGACCTTCATTACGCGCCTGAATACCAAGCTGCGGCTGACCGAGGCTTCCGGACGGTATCACTTGCCTTCCGAGGCGGAGTGGGAATATGCGGCCCGGGCCGGGACGAAGGACCGGTATCCCTGGGGAATCTACGTCGGTCATGACAACGCCAATTGCGTCAGCTGCGCCAGCAATGGCGACCCCAAACAGACGGTTCCGGTGGGCCAATTTCCCCCCAATGCATTCGGCCTCTACGACATGCACGGCAATGTCTACGAGTGGGTTCTGGACTGCTACAAGAGCGGATATGACGGTGCCCCGTCCGACGGCGGCCCTGCGCCGGGGCGAAAGACCTGCAGGCGCATCATCCGGGGCGGCTCGTGGAACACCTACTCGGCTCTACTCGCCGCTGGATCCCCCGTACCGGTGGCGGCCGACCTTCAGCTACCAGCCGTGTCGGTCAGGAAGTCGGTGACGCCAGATGCGATCATTTGTCTGGAATGCGGCAAGGGGTTCAAGATGCTGAAGCGGCATCTTGGCACCGATCATGGCACCACCATCGCTGATTACCGCGCCAAGTGGTCGCTGCCCAACGACTACCCTGTCGTCGCTCCGAACTACGCTGCGCACAGGTCGCAGTTGGCAAAGGACATCGGATTGGGACGGAAGCCGAAGGCCGCCAAATCCAAATAAGGGGCCGCCACCATGCGTTCGTCGTCCTGCTTTTCCTCGCCGGAGCGATCCACCTCCTCTTCCAGGTGCCCGTGCTGGTGGCCGGCGGCGGCGCGCTCGCGCTGTGGGTTCTGTGGAAGCTGAAGTGGGTCATCCTCGGCATCCTCGGCCTTGAGATGCTGTTCGGCGGTGATGGCGGCTCGGACGCGTAGTTGCAGCGCCGTCCTTCATCAGCTGTTTGCCCCAAGCTCCGAATGATGGGTTTGGTGGGTTTGGTGGGTATGGCCGCCCCCCTATTCCAAATATGTCATTCCTTTTGTCTCTTTCCGATCTGACAGTTTTAAGAATAAGGGTGGGTGAAACCCACCAAACCCACCAAACCCACTGGCATAGGTCAGTGCTACTCCATTCGCCATTCATCGGCATCGCCGCGTCCATTTCATCGCGGTTCTGCGTGTGAATGGCTGAGGCGGCGAACGGGATGCCGGTCTATTCCTCTCCGTCCTCGTCGCAGGCGGGATACTGGATCGGCGCTGCGCCAACGGACGCGATGACCTTGGGGTAACGACCTCTCGGCACCTTCTCGCCCACGCCGATCACCTCGACCTTGAAGCGCCATTCGTCGCCGTAGTCGAACAGGAATAGCATCTTGGCCCCGACACGGGGAAAGGCGGCGGCGAAGGGCGTGGCCTCAACACCCGGATCGTCAGGGTCGCCCTCGCCCATGTCTGCGAAGAGTTCGTACTTCTTCGGAGAATGCCCATAGTTCCCGGTCAGCTTGCCGTAGAAGCCGTAGGCATGGTCGAGATCGAAGTCGAACGCGCCGACGATGGCCGCCGCCAAGTCCCGAAGTGTTCCGGTCGCCCCGATCTCGATGTCCCGATACAGCTTCGGGCGAAGGGTTGCCCTGAATACGGTAGTCGGCTTTCCCGGCATGACGCGGCTCCGGACTGGTCGCACATCGAAGTGTTCAGGTCGGCACATTATCCCGCCAACGGTGCCGGCACAACCCGACGCCGGAGATGCCGACAGCCGAGATGGCGACAGCTTGACCGGGACGGCCCCCTACGTCAGGTTGGTGGCATGCAAGACGATCAAGAAGACCATCTGCCCGCCATGACCAGGTCGGAACTCGTTGCCCGACTTGCCGACAAGCATCGCCACCTCTACCTGCGCGACATCGAGCGCGTCGTCACCGCCATATTCGACGAGATCGGTGCCGCGCTCGCCCAGGGCGACCGGGTTGAGCTGCGTGGCTTCGGAGCGTTCTCGGTGAAGCACCGCGATGGCCGCCAAGGGCGCAACCCGCGCACCGGGGCCGAGGTCTCGGTGCCGGACAAGGCCCTGCCCTTCTTCAAGGCGGGCAAGAAAATGCGCGAGCTTGTCAACGGCAAGAGCGACGGCAAGTAACTGCGCACCCTGTAACCGTCCGCCCCATGGGGTCGCCGATGTCCGTGGCCGTCGCCGAAGCGGTGTCCGCGCCACGATTCAGGTCGGGGCCAAATGCGGACACCGGACGGACACGAAATTGCGCCACAACGTCCGAGAGAATTTCCGCAAATTCCGGACAAAGAAAAACCCGCAGAACTGAGCGTTTCTGCGGGTTTTGTCTATCGTAGTGGTTGCGGGGGCAGGATTTGAACCTGCGACCTTCAGGTTATGAGCCTGACGAGCTACCGGGCTGCTCCACCCCGCGTTAGAGGTAAAAAACCGGCGAAGTTTTGGTCTTCGCCGGTTTTGCGTGACAGGTTTTTAGCGCTTCCTTTGAAGACCTGGCAGCGACCTACTCTCCCGTGCCTTAAGACACAGTACCATGGGCGCGAAGGGTTTTCACGGCCGAGTTCGGGATGGGATCGGGTGTTGACCCCTTCACTATAGCCACCAGGTCGTCAAAGGAAGCGTGTCTGGTCTGGGATGAATTCGTTGATATGCGTTCTGTACCGGGCTTGCCGCTGCGAGGACGGATCAAGCCTATCGAGTGATTAGTACTGGTTAGCTTCACGTGTTGCCACGCTTCCACACCCAGCCTATCGACGTGGTGGTCTTCCACGACTCTCAGGGAGACCTTGTTTTGAGGGGAGCTTCCCGCTTAGATGCATTCAGCGGTTATCTCGTCCGCACGTAGCTACCCGGCAATGCCGCTGGCGCGACAACCGGTACACCAGAGGTGCGTCCATCCCGGTCCTCTCGTACTAGGGACAGGTCCTCTCAAGTCTCCGACACCCATGGTAGATAGGGACCGAACTGTCTCACGACGTTCTAAACCCAGCTCACGTACCACTTTAATCGGCGAACAGCCGAACCCTTGGGACCTGCTCCAGCCCCAGGATGTGATGAGCCGACATC
>Ga0265327_10000432_pt1 | contig 75935 bp, 68 predicted proteins | sample 41621metaG_FD_202089 | JGI IMG/M metagenome (GOLD analysis project Ga0265327, IMG submission 202089) | Rhizosphere microbial communities from Carex aquatilis grown in University of Washington, Seatle, WA, United States - 4-16-21 metaG | ecosystem: Host-associated > Plants > Roots > Rhizosphere...
TGCAGCATCGGCAAAGCTTAATAAAGTAGTGGGGTCAATATAGCCCATGGTGTACAATACAGGCTTGCCATCGGCATTTGTAACTATTAAAGATGGGTAAGCGGTAATACCAAACTTTTGCGCCAGTTGCGGGCCAACACCTTTTTCGCCGTCTATAGATACATTTACAAAGTTCTTATTAAAAAAATCACCCACTTTTTTATCAGTAAAAGTGTTCTTCTTCAACATTTTGCAGGGGCCGCACCATGTAGCATAAATATCAATAAACACCAGCTTGTTTTCTGCTTTGGCTTGCTTAAGCGCCTTGTCCCAATCCTGTTCAATAAATGTTATACCTGCGTCCGCCACTTTTTTAACCGGCGCAGCCTCTGACTTTGTATGAGTAAACAACGACGCTGCAACAAGCATGGTTAATACTGCAACGCTAAATATTAAAAAATTCTTTTTCATATTTTTTTTATTAGAAACGCAAAAAAATCTTTTGCCTTACACTAAAGTAAATAAAAAAATTTATTGCCTGCATTTTCATTGGCAAGCGGTATTTGTTAAAAGTTTTTGGTTAATGTATTCCTAACAAAACTATAAACCAAATGCTTTATCGGCACATATAAAGCGTTCGTCGGCAATATACAATATACACTTAATCAGCTGTGTTTCTTTACATAACAAACAAACAACACATTCATGGTACCACAATCAAACGGAAAAATGTTCCTGACAGAAGAACGGGGTCTTGTTGAACAGGAATGGTTTAGAAGCTACAACACTTTTAATTTTGGTAAGTATTATAACAAGCACAAGTCGCACTTTGGTGCGCTGGCAGTGCTTAATGAAGACACGCTGGCGGGTGGCAAAAGCCTGGCCATACCTGTAACCAGACCTGCTGATATAATATTAATCCCCACAGTTGGCGATATTGAATATAACGATAGTTACGGCAACACAAGCATTATACAGGTTGGGCAGGCACAGCTTTTTTCTTTTACGCCGGGCTCATCCTTCACCGTTTCTAATCCCTACCCTGGTGAGCTGGTCAATTTTTTGCAGTTATGGCTTCATCCGTCAAAACCTTTAACGGGTAACAGCGTACAATTATTTGGATTTGATATTGATGAAAGCAGGAACAATCTTGTACCCATTTTTCATAAGGTACAGCAAATTACTTCAGCGGCATCAACACAATATGTTCTTTCAATCGGCAAATTCACGGGACGTGAAGAAGCGATATATAAGCTGAACGACCCAAACAACGGTTTGTTTGTTTTTGTAATTGAAGGAGCATTTGAAGTACAATACAGGTTGCTGCATAATGGCGACGGCCTTGCGTTATGGGATATTGAAGAGGCAGAACTGGAAGCGTTGTCAAATGATGCAGTAGTGCTGATGCTGGAAGTGCCGGCAACTCCCAAATAAGCCCCCGTCCCCTAAAGATGAGCAAAACCAGGTTAACCAGGTTTGATAAGTAGCAAACTGAAAAACCATGATATATACGACACAAGCCCCTGAAGGTATTTTGACAAATATCTTCAGGGGCTTGTGTATTTGTAACCGGATGAATGTTTTTTAGGTCGTATTTCTAATTTATAAATGGTTCTTCCCTTATTGACTTAATGACCATTTACTCAATGCCCATTGACTTAATAACTGCTATTGACCTTCCTCCGCGTACACCTGTACAAGATTAACCAATACTTCAACAGCTTTTTGCATATCCTGCACGCTTACAAACTCATGCTTGCTGTGTATACCCTGCATGCCTGTAAAAATGTTTGGTGCAGGCAGGCCCATAAAGCTAAGCCTGCTGCCATCTGTGCCCCCGCGAATGGGCTCTTTCGTAATAGTTAATCCCGACCGTTTATAGGCCTCGGCTGCATTGGCTGTAATATGCGGATAGTTATCTATCACTTCTTTCATATTGCGGTATTGCTCATGCACCTCAAACTGCATTGTTGCCTGCAGGTACTGCTGCATAACAGTTTCGGCAATTGTCTTCAATCTTTCTTCGTGCTTTGCAAGGTTAGCCGTAGTAAAATCGCGCACTATAAAATCTATGGTTGCTTTTTCGGCAATACCGCTTATACCTACCGGGTGCACAAAGCCTTCACGGCCACTTGTTGTTTCGGGGCTAAATTCGCCCTTAGGCAATGCTGCTAAAATTTCACCTGCAATTTTTAACGCATTTACCAATTTATCTTTTGCATAACCGGGGTGCACAATAACACCGTTTATGGTTATGCGTGCACCGTCGGCGCTAAAAGTTTCATCTTCAAACGTGCCTGCTTCTCCGCCATCTAATGTGTATGCTACATCAGCGCCAAGTTTTGCCAGGTTAACATGCGCAGTACCTTTGCCAACTTCTTCATCAGGCGTAAATAATATTTTAATATCTCCATGTTTTATTTCAGGGTGGTGCTTAATATAATTAGCCATATCCATAATAATAGAAACACCTGATTTATCGTCAGACCCCAATAGCGTGGTACCGCTTGCGGTAATAATATCGTCGCCTTTTTTTGCAGCGAGGTATGGGTACTCTTTTACCGTTAATATTTGCATGGCGTCATCCGGCAAAATTATATCTCTGCCGTCGTAGTTATTATGCAGCAAGGGTTTTACACCGGTGCCACTACAGTCAGGGGCAGTATCAACATGACTGCAAAAACACACAACAGGCACTTTTTTATTGGTGTTGGATGGGATGGTTGCATATACATAACCATATTCATCCATCTGTGCATCCGTAATGCCCATGGCCAGCAGTTCCTGCTCAAGTACAAGGCTTAGGTCTTTTTGTTTGGTGGTTGATGGAAAAGTATTGCCCGTTGGGTCGCTTTGGGTATCAATCTGCACATAACGCATAAAACGTTCTGCTACCGTATAATCATAACCTTGTAACATACTAAGTAAAAATTAAGGCGGCAAATTAGTAAATGTTTCTACCTTACAGCAAACAAAACAAACCCCGTATGAAAAAAACAATCATTGGCTCCCTTGTGGGTGCTATTATCATTTTTATGGTGCAATTTCTTGCATGGACTGTTATAAAGCTTCACGACAAGTCGCAGGAATATACCCCAAAGCAGGATAGCATATTGGCTTACTTAAACACCCAGGACCTAAAAACAGGCCAGTACCTATTGCCAACCGCTCCCCCCGGTTCATCAAGAGATGAACAAATGAAATATTATACTGGTAAAGAAGGCAAGGCATGGGCTACGCTGGATTACCATAAAACTTACCATGATACCATGACCATGAGTATGATAAGGGTATTTATTGTGAATTTTGTGATAGTTGCTTTGCTCTGCTGGATATTGCTAAAAATACCCGCTCCATCATTCGGCACTATATTCCTGGCAAGCCTGTTTACGGCGGCCATAGTGTACCTTAATTCAAATTACACTTATCATATTTGGTACCAGTCGCCAGGACAAAAAGGTTATATTATTGAGTATGCCATGCAGTGGGGCATAACAGGCATTTGGCTGGGCTGGTGGTTAAGGAAGAAATGACCCCCCTGCCCTAAAGGTGTGTAAGAATTAAGCGGAGATTATTAGAATTGAAACGATTAATGCAGATTTTTCGAGAAAATAAAAGGCTCAGGAGAATGCCCTGAACCTTTCTTATAAAAATCAACTTCTGTTTAACTTAATGAAACGTTTAAACCTCTGACACACGTGAACTTTCGAACACTCAAACTCTCAAACCCGCTTAGGGCATTATTATCAGCGGCTTACCGCCTGATATATCTACAAGGTCTAGGTCAAAGGTAAGGTCTTCGCCTGCCAGCGGGTGATTGGCATCTAATATTACTACTTCATCCAATACTTCAGCTATTACAACCGGTATTGCCTGGCCGCTGCCATTGCTCATGTTTAGCGACATGCCAACTTCAGGTTTCATATCTTCCGGAAAGCGGTTGATGGGAAACTCCATATACATTTCTTCCTGTACGGGGCCATAAGCCTCATCAACAGGTATAATTACTGTTTTTTTCTGCCCAACGGTCATTCCCAAAACACCTTTGTCAAAGCCCGGTATAACCATACCGCTGCCTACTTCAAATTGCAGTGGCTCACGGCCTTCGCTGCTGTCAAACACTGTACCGTCTTCAAGCCTGCCACGGTAATGTACTTTAATAGTATCGCCATTTCTAACTTCGCGCATAATAATTTTTTTAAGTATTTTTTTTGGATTTAATAACGGTTAGCTATGCAAATAATTTACCCTTTGTGGCAAAAATAAGCAAGAGTATTCGGTATGCCCGCCAAAATATTGGGCAAGGTAAGCGTAATAGGTTTTGCTTACAAGTATTTTTAAATTAACTTTCCACCGTATTAAGCAATTATGCATGAAAAAACTGCTTATTTTATTAACCTGTGTATATTTTATTAATCAACTAACAGCTCAAACTCATCCTGAACATATAGGTAATAAAACGCCTGTAATACTACCCGGCGCTTTTCAAATAAGCGAATACCTTCAGTTGCTAAAAGGCAAACACGTAGGAATATTTGCCAATAATACTTCAACAATAGGCAATACCCATCTTGTTGATACCCTACAGAAGCTTGGCATTACCATTACCAGAATATTTGGCCCTGAACATGGCTTCAGGGGCAAGGCAGACGCCGGCGAGCAAGTTGATAGTTATACTGACAGTGCCACAGGCATTAAAGTAGTTTCACTATACGGCAAAAAAACAAAACCTACCGAGGCAGACCTGCTGGGCCTGGATATACTTGTGTTTGATATACAGGATGTAGGTGCCAGGTTTTACACCTACATATCATCCCTGCAATATTTCCTGGAGGCTGCCATACAAGCCAATACACCGTTAATAATACTTGACCGGCCAAACCCCAACGGATTTTATGTTGATGGCCCTATACTTGACAGCAACTTTAAAAGCTTTGTGGGCATGCAGCCAATACCGGTTGTGTATGGCATGACGCTGGCCGAATATGCTGAAATGCTGTTGGGGGAAGAATGGCTGCCGCAAAAAGTAATACGTAAGCAGGATAAGAAAATATCTATCGGGCAAATATTGGGTTTTGAGGAAAAGAACACCAATTTTAAACTGTACGTTATACGCTGCAAAAACTATACGCATAAAAGCAGGTACGTGCTGCCGGTAAAACCATCGCCCAACCTTGCTGATATGGCTTCGGTTTACTGGTACCCATCCACCTGCTTTTTTGAAGGCACCTATATAACCGAGGGTCGTGGCACAGAACACCCTTTTGCCATATTTGGCCATCCATCCCTGCCTGATACGTTATTTTCATTTACCCCCCACCCTACCGAGGGCATTAAAGACCCTAAGTTCAATAACAAATTATGTTTTGGCTGGAACCTGGCAGCACAGCCTGCACCCACCCAAATTGAACTAAAATGGCTTTTACAGGCATACAACCTGTTTAACAATAAAGACAGTTTTTTTATTCGTACAAAAACCGGCAAATACTATTTCAATACCCTTGCGGGTAACGACAGGTTAATGTACCAACTGCAACATGGCGCAAGTGAAGGAGACATTCGCGCAAGCTGGCAAGCGGGCTTAACAGCCTTTAAAAAGATACGAAAAAAATATTTGCTGTATGCCGACTTTGAATAAAACAAAAGCCATGCAACATAAAACGATGTATATTGGTCTTACTTATATATAAAACAAACCTTTAAAACTATATTGTCAGCACCGTTTATAAAAAACGGTTTAGATGATTGCCAAAACTAATGCCATATATGCCTAACAAAAAATTGTTGTGCCTGCCGCTTTGCTGCCTTATCACTATTTTTTTATTAACTCTAAGCCAACAAGCCAACGCCCAGAAAATAAAATTTTCGGGTATAGCGTACGACTACGATTCGCGCCAGCCAATAGGCGGCATGACGGTAACTGTAGATGGCACCAAGTACCAAACATTAACCGATTCGCTGGGCAAGTTCTCCTTCACGCTGCCGGTTAACAGTTACACTATTACTTTTACCTCGCTGTTGTACGGCAAAACATCATACCCAATTTACATTCTTGATAAAACAAGCGAAACGTATTACATAAAAAAGTTGCCGCCTAATGAACTGCAGGAAGTAACTGTTGAAACCGTAAAAAAAGACGCTGCGGTAAAAGATATACAGCAGAGTAATGTAAAAATAAATGTATCGCAGTTAAAGAAAACGCCCATCATTTTTGGTGAAACGGATATTATACGCGCATTAACCATGCAGCCGGGCATTATTACTACCGGCGAAACGGTAAGCAGCTATAACGTACGCGGCGGCGGCAGCGACCAAAATCTTATTTTAATTGACGGGGCGCCTATGTTCAATATTGCCCACCTGCTAGGTTTTTATTCCGGCGTAAGCGCTGATGCGGTGCAGGATGTTAGCTTTTTAAAGGCAGGCGTACCGGCACAATACGGCAGCAGGCTATCATCATTTATGATGATGAACATAAAAAATGGCAACCCAGATACGATGCGATATAACGCAGGCTTTGGGTTTGTAAGCAGCCACTTTTTTTTAAACGGGCCGATAGCTAAAAAGCTAACTATAATGGCCGGCGGAAGAATTGCTTACCCCAAGGTTATGATGAACCTTTTCCCGCAGGGTGGCGATGTACAGCAAAGCAGTGCTTTTTACTACGATGCTATTATTAAGCTTGCTTATACCCCTAACGATAAAAACCGCATAACAGCTACTTTTTATAACAGCTATGATAAATATAAGTTTCCGGGGGATACATCTTATTCATGGAAAAATTATATAGGGTCAGTTAACTGGCGCAGCAATATTACCAGCCACCTTACTTTAAACCTGCTGGCTGATTACAGCAAGTATATTTCAAACATAAACGGGCTTGAGAAGCAATTTGGTTATGTACTGGCTTCCGCTGTTCAGCAAAAAGAAGCAAAGGCAACATTTAGCTACAACTTTAACCCCGATCAAAAACTAATATTTGGTGGCGGCCTGATAAGGTACACCGTTTCGCCCGGTGAAATAAAACCAAACGGTGACCAGTCCATTATTGTTCCAACTAAAATAGAGGAAGAAAACGCGAATGAGCTTTCTGCTTTTTTAAGTACCGAAAACAAAATAACTGAGTTTTTAGAGATACAGTTTGGTGGCCGCTTTACCCAATACCAATACTTAGGCCCTAAAACCGTTTACCAATATAACCCCGGCGAACCATTGACCGACGAGTCGATTACGGACACGCTACATTACACATCAGGCCAAAAAATAAAAACCTATAGTGCATTTGAGCCCAGGCTTGCTGTGCGCTTTTTATTAAATAATTCAACTTCAATAAAACTATCTTATAACAAAACAACCCAGTACCTGCACCTTATATCTAACACCACATCAGTAACGCCTGTTGACTATTGGAAGTTAAGCGATAGCTATGTGCAGCCTGAACAAGCCACACAATACGCTGCCGGCTTGTTTAAAAATTTTGAGGATAATAAATATGAAACATCAGTAGAAGGCTATTATAAAGACATAACCAATATTATTGATTATAAAAATGGTGCAGACCTCTCATTAAACCCAAGGCTTGAAACGCAGTTATTACCTGCCAAAGGGTATGCGTATGGTGTTGAACTGAGTGTAAGAAAAAATAAAGGTATTGTAACCGGCATGGCATCTTACACCTACTCACGCACGTTTGAAAAAATAATAACGCCTTTTATACAGCAGCAGGTTAATGGCGGGGCCTATTTTCCCGGCAATGCTGACAGGCCACACAATTTTGTGTTCAGCAGCTCGGTAAACCTGGGTAAGGGCTGGAACTTCTCATCAAACTTTGTTTACACAACAGGCAGGCCCGCTACCTATCCTGATGGGTCGTACATTATTAACGGCAGCATTGTTACCAACTATTCAATGCGCAACCAGGACAGGCTTCCATCGTATAACCGCCTTGATATTGCATTTGCCTACGATTCAAGAAGGTACCCGCAGCAACGCAAATACAGTGTACTAAACTTCTCATTCTATAATGTGTACATGCGTCAAAATGTTTATTCGGTATACTTTAAAAGATTTGGCGACCAAATAACAGCTTACAAGTTGTCTGTATTGGGTTCAATCATACCTTCTATTTCATGGAACTATAATTTTTAGCCCCTAAACATTTCAGTTTGTCTACACGAAAAATTATACAAGGCTTTAGCATTATAACTGCACTGTTTATTACAGGTTGTATAAAGCAGGCAACGCTAAATTACCGTAAGCCAACTCCATCACTTGTAGTGGAAGGCTTGCTGCTAACCGACAGTACACCATGTAAGGTTACATTGTCTTATTCAGGGTTGTTTAACAGCGCGGGCGCACAGCAGCAAAATTTTATAAACGATGCTGTTGTATTTGTGAAAGACGATACTGGCGATAGTGTGCAACTTCAGTTACAGGGCAGCGGTGTATACGTTTCAACCGGTAATTATGCAGGGCAGGTTGGGCACAGCTATTCACTAAGCATTACCCTTTCCAATGGAAAAAGATATGCATCTATACCTGAAAAGATACAGCCTGTACAAAAAGCCCTGGCTATGGATAGTGTTACTAATTCAACACCGCCTGGCCTGCCGGGTTTATACGGCGGCCTGATACATATAACTACGCAGGACCCTGCCGATGAAAAAAACTATTACCGCTGGATTAGCATTGACTATGTATCGCGTGTTACGATAAGCTCCTGCGGTTTTAACCAGCCCCCGTGTTATTATTATTGTTTTCAGCCTTATAACGACCCTGAAATATATGTGTTGTCTGATGATTTGATCAATGGCGGCAAAATAACGTACCAGCCGGCTTTATTAACGCCGTACTATTATTATGGCAAACATTATATTAATATTAAGCAGCTATCGTTAACAAAACAGGCTTATGAGTTTTGGCGATTATACCAGGAGCAAACTACCCGCACAGGCAGCATTTTAGATCCACTGCCGGCACCAATACAGGGTAATATCTATTCAACAACCGACAGTACTGAACTGGCATTGGGCTATTTTGAAGCATCGGACGTTGGCTCATTTAAGTTTGTGTTTGCGCCCGTTTTTATTGACACTTACCTAACTTTTGTAAACACTTATTTATATATTTCATACGACGGTATTTGCCAGGATGTATATCCCAATGCTATTAAAGACCCGCCGCCGGGTTGGGAAAATGCACCACAATATATTGTAAAGGTGTACTAACTAAATAAATTAAAGACTGATGATGAACAAGATATATTTTATTTTACTTATAACTGCGGTGTATACAAGCTGTATAAAAACCGCCACCCTTGATTATCGCAAACCGGTGCCTGCATTGGTTGTGGATGGCGTGCTGCTTACAGATACTACGCCATGCACCATTACGCTTAGCTATTCAGGCTTGTTTAACAGCGAAGGCGCCCAGCAGCAGAACTTTATTGATGATGCGGTTGTGTATTTAAAAGATGATGCAGGAGACAGCTCAAAGCTATACGCAATTGGTAGCGGGCAATACCAAAGTGCAGGCAACGTAAACGCTGTTGTTGGCCGCAGTTATTCACTTTCCATAGCGCTGTCAAATGGAAAACGATATGCATCTGTTCCGGAAAAAATTACACCTGTATCTAAAAATTTCGAACTTGACTCTATAAGCTCCACCACTTCTTATGCGTGGGACGATCTTTACGGCGGCCAAATGAAAATACGGACGAAAGACCCTGCTGACCAGGTAAATTATTACAGGTGGATAAGCACAGACTGGTTATCGCGCGAGGCTACTGGCATACCGTGTGGCGCCAACCCCTGCTTTGTTTATTGTTACCAGTATTACCATGACCCAACAATATATGTTTTACCTGATAAGTTTGTTAACGGGCAGGAAATAAGGTACGAAACAGCTTTAACATCGCCTTACTTTACCGTGGGCAAACATTATATTGAGTTAAAGCAATTATCACTTACACAGAACGCATACCAGTTTTGGAACTTATACCAGCAGCAAACCACCAGAACCGGCGGCATATTAGATCCCTTGCCTTCACCAATACAGGGCAACATTTATAATGTTAATGATAGTAAGGAGCTTGCCCTCGGCTATTTTGAGGCGTCTGACGTAACATCTATAAAATTTGTTTTCGCCCCTTTATTTGTAAACACTTACTTCACTTTTAGGAACAGGCCTAATCACATAGCGGTTGGTGCGTGTTACCTTGTTTATCCCAATGCGCTGAATGACCCACCACCGGGTTGGGAAGGTGCGCCAGAGTATATTGTGAATGTTTATTAAAGGGTTTGAGTGTTTGAGTGTTTAAAAGTTTAAAAGTTTGAGTGTTCGCCGGTGCTAACAATTTCGTGGCATGCGAACTTGTAAATTTTTAAACGGCAAGTTCCTGAAGTTTAAAGCTTACCCTGTAATAGCATCAGCTTTACCCTTAGCAAACCGGCAATAGTCATTGAGTCTGTAATTTCATTCTGTTCTATCATCTTAATGGCTTCATCAAGCGGCAGCTTTTTTACCATAAGGTCTTCTGTTTCTTCTGGCTCGGCACTGTGTTGCGATAGGCCTTGCGCAAGATAGATATAACCAAACTCGTCTGTCACAGAATTAGATAAATGCATTTGCAGTATCTCTGTCCATTTAGTTGCATGTAAACCTGTTTCTTCGGCCAGTTCTCTTTTAGCTGCCTCAAGCGGCGCTTCATCAAAAGGGCCGCCGCCTTCGGGTATCTCCCAGCTATATTTATTTACTGTAAACCTATATTGTCCTACCAGGTAAGTGTTCAGTTCATCATCCAGTGGTACAACGCCAATAGCATGGTTTTTAAAATGTATTTTGCCATATATACCTTTGCCGCCTGAAGGGTTAATTACATCATGGTGTGTAAGGCTTATCCACTTATTATCGTATACTTCTTTTGACGTGATTGTTTGCCACGGGTTTTTCATTTCGTTCATTACATAAAGGTAAAAGGTAACCCACAATTTGGTGTTTTATGCAACTATTTTTCTTTTACTTTCTTTTAACAAAGGTGTATGGTTACAAAACTCATTTAAAAGTAATCAATACATGCAGGCCTGCAACCAAACAAAAAATAAAACCTTTAAGAATGAAAACGAAAATGCTTGCTGCATACATGCTTGCAGCAATAACCCTAAGTATTTGCAGTTGCGGGTGGTTTACTAAAAAAAGCGGCACAACCTTAACCGGTAAATGGAAAGTAACAGTTATTAACGACAGCAGTGTTGCCGGTATAAAAGGCAACTCTTTTTTTGCAGGCTTTAATGCAGATTCATTAAATTTTGTGTGCAGTTTTCTTGCAGACAGCACACTCACGGCTACCAGTATTAAACAGCCAAAAGGTGATACTGCAAAATATTACACAGACGCAGCTTACCACTTTATTTATGTACAGGGGAAAGATAGCAGGCCGGATACGTTTCCCGTTCTGTTATTAACTGACACTGTGTTGACTGTTGTAAAAGACAGCGTGCATATTACTTTAAGGCGCTTGCCCTAACCCTAATTTCAACCCTACCCCTTATTCAACTTAGCGGCCACGTATTATATAAACAATTAACTCTCCCTTTCTTCCAAACAAAAAATCAATCAACTTTTATGAAACACTTATTTGGTGTGGCCTGCATTGCCATGCTTGTAATACTATTGGGTTGCCAGCAAGGTAGCGGCAGCACTCATTCTTATGCCGATGAAACCAGCGCACAACCATCTTCCTCAGCCGACAGCACTGACGTTGAAGACGACCCCATTGCAACAAAACAAAATTTCTATAACACAGAAGACTACGACAACATTGTAGAGAACAAGTTTTTAAATGTAACACGAAAGCCGCTCTCCACTTTTTCAATTGACGTTGACGAAGCAGCTTACAGCAACGTAAGGCGATATATAAAGCAAGGTTTACTACCGCCCAAAGGTGCAGTACGTATTGAAGAAATGCTTAATTACTTTGATTATAATTACACGCAGCCAACAGATGGGTTACCCTTTGCAGTGTACACCGAAATTGCCGCCTGCCCGTGGAATAAAAAGCACCGGCTTGTGCATATTGGGCTGCAGGGCAAAAACATTGAAAAAGATAACCTGCCTGCTGCCAACCTTGTGTTTTTAATTGATGTGTCAGGCTCAATGGAAGAGCCTAATAAACTGCCGCTTGTAAAAACATCATTAAAGTTGTTAACTGACCAGTTGCGTGATAAAGACCATGTAGCCATTGTTACCTACGCAGGCAACGCAGGGCTTGCGCTGCCATCAACACCCGGTGACGAAAAAGATAAAATAAAAAATGCTATTGACAACCTTGAAGCAGGCGGCTCAACTGCGGGTGGCGATGGCATTAAGCTTGCCTACGCGGTTGCAAAAGAACATTTTAATAAAGAAGGTAACAACCGTGTAATACTGGCAACAGACGGCGATTTTAATGTGGGCGTTAGCAGCGATGATGAATTGGTAACCCTTATTGAAGGTAAGCGCAAAAGCGGTGTTTTTTTAACAGTGCTTGGCTTTGGCATGGGCAACTACAAGGATAACAAAATGCAGCAGTTGGCTGATAAAGGCAATGGCAACCACGCCTATATTGATGATGCCACCGAAGCACAGAAAGTAATGGTAAAGGAGTTTGGCAGCACACTGTTTACTATTGCAAAAGATGTTAAGCTGCAGGTGGAGTTTAACCCTGCTGTTGCAAAAGCATACCGGCTGATAGGCTATGAGAACAGAATGTTGGCCAGCGAAGATTTTAATAATGATAAAAAAGATGCGGGCGAACTGGGGGCGGGCCATACAGTAACAGCGTTGTATGAAATAATACCTGCAAGTGATGAAGATGACGCTATGGTACATAATGTAGACGCCCTTAAGTATCAACCCGAAACTGCGCCTGTTGATAATAGCAAAGAGATAATGACGATTAAGCTGCGGTACAAACAGCCGCAGGGTGAAGTAAGTAAACTGCTTACACACCCTGTTATAGATGAAAACATTGACGCAGATAACACATCTGATAACTTTCGGTTCTCTGCAGCTGTTGCAGAGTTTGGCCTGTTACTACGAGAATCAGCATTCAGGCAAAATGCAAGTTACCAGCAGGTTGAAGAACTTGCACGCCATGCCAGGGGCGAAGATGGTGATGGTTACAGGGGCGAGTTTATTCAATTAGTTAATACAGCATCTGCGCTAACAAGATCAAAGGACGCTGTAGCCAGGTGATCACTTTTTTTCAGCCCTGAACCTTTAACACAACTTAACAATTAGCGTGTATGTAATCTGCAATTCCAGTTCATCTAATAAATACAAATCAACTATCATGAAATCGTTAATGCTTATTGCCGCATTCATTGCAGTGCTGGTAATGTCATGCTCAAGAGGTAAACAGTCCGAAGAACTAAAAACGCCCATTGCTGCTAATGACGTAGCGCTCAAATCAAAAGATGTACCTTCAAAACAATTTGCATCAAGCCAAATGGGGATGGTTAGTGATGTTGCTGCTGATTCAACGGCGGTGGCAAATACAGATCAGCCGGCGCCGCAATCAGGCATACCGGTCAACAATCCTGATTGGGATAAGAAAATAATTAAAACGGCTAACTTAACGCTTGAGCTAAAAGACTATGATACCTATAACAAAGGCATACACGCAAAAATGCGCCGTTACGGTGCTTATATAGCCCAGGAAACACAGAACCAAACCAGCGACCAAATTACAAACGATATTGTTATTAAAGTACCGGTTGATAAGTTTGATGATGTAATAACCTCATTAAGCGGCGAAGGCATTACTGTAGTGCAAAAAAGTATAACCTCAGAAGATGTAACAGGCGAAGTGGTTGATACCAAGGCAAGGCTGGAAGCAAAAAAACAAGTGCGCGACCGCTACCTTGACCTACTGAAACAGGCAAAAAACATGAAAGATATTTTGGATGTGCAGGAACAAATTAATGGCATACAGGAAGATATTGAATCTGCTACCGGCCGCGTTGATTATCTTGTACACTCTGCCGCATACAGCACCATAAACATTAAATATTACCAATTTTTAAACGGTGTTACTGCTAAAGATATTGAGCCTGCTTTTTTATCTAAAATCGGGGATGCTTTTAAAACAGGTGGTGAAATAATTACCAATATTGTGTTGTTTCTTATCTCCATTTGGCCGCTTTGTGTTGCAGGTGTTGTTCTGGTGGTTTATTTTAAACGAGTGGGCAGGAAGAAGAAAGCTGTTGTTGCGGAAGGATAAAATACATAACCAGCGTCTTATCGCTTAAATACAAAGGCGTTTCAAATGCAAAGCGTTTAGGTTATACCTAAAATACTTTTCAAAAAAAGTTTTGCCTTCCTGCTTTTTCTTTTAACTGACCAAACAAGGGAAGCATAGGGGATAAACAATATAATGCATGGTAAAAAAATAAAGCTTACATCGTTTATCAGCAGTATATCTGCAATTAGTAAAGCTATAGCTATTAATACCATGAAGCCGGCAATAATACCAGCAACTAAAAAATCAGGTTGTACAACAACGTTTATGTAGGTATTGCCGTTATTATCAGCTATAATTTTCCCCTTAATAAAAATTGTAAGTTTTGATGGCCATCCCTCAACAGGTAATATGATAAAGCTATTTTTGTTTACGCTTCCGTAATAATATTTGCCGGTAAATACATCGCTGTTTCGCCAAGCATCTGGCCCTGTGTTTACATTATTTAAAAGGGTATAATATACATCTTCAATGCTTAATAAAGTAGACAATGTAAATTTTTCAAAGGGTAAAAAGTTGGCCATAGCTAAATTGTGTTGAAAACTTTTATAAAAATAGGATTGTTTTTATAACCCTGTAACAGCAATATATGAAAGCTTGTTTTATAGTTGTCTGGCAATTGTTTGTAAATTTACCACATGGCAAAAAAGAAATTAGTGGTTTTAACAGGTGCAGGTATTAGTGCTGAAAGCGGGCTTAAAACTTTTCGTGACAGCGACGGTTTATGGAATGGTTATAATATTGAAGATGTTGCCACACCGCGTGCCTGGAAAAAAGATATGAAGCTGGTGCTTGAGTTTTATAATATGCGCCGTAAAGATGTTGCGGCTGCACAGCCTAACGCCGCACATAAAATATTGGCTGAACTGGAGAACGATTTCCATGTTCAGATTATCACCCAAAATATTGATGACCTGCACGAGCGTGCCGGCAGCACCAGCGTATTACACCTGCATGGTGAAATATTTAAAATGCGCAGCGAAAAAAATGAAGATCTGGTGTATGAAATAAGGGAAGATATTCTGCACGGCCACACCGCAGAAGATGGCGCTCAACTGCGCCCGCATATTGTTTGGTTTGAGGAAGCCGTGCCGATGATAGAACCTGCCGCCGAACTAACATCAATTGCGGATATTTTTGTGGTAGTTGGTACATCACTGGCTGTTTACCCTGCCGCCGGCCTTATAAATGTTGCGCCGCGCAGCATACCCAAATTTATTGTTGATAAGCGCGTGCCTCACACTTCTGCCATCAGCAACCTTACGGCTATTGAAAAACCTGCAACAGAAGGAATGGTGGAATTAAGGGAGCAGTTGCTGCTATTGAGATAGGGTTATATTGAATCAACAGCAAACGTTTTTGCATTAGCAATCATTTTGTAATAAGGCACGACATATGATTCGTTGTCTTTTCGTTGGTAACTGTACACGTTAACAACGAGAATATCTTTTATTTGAGTTAAATGATATTGGAAGCAAAGTCGTCTTTCAGCTTTATTCAGTATTGAGTCTGCCTTAATAATAAAAGGTTTTGTTCTAATTACTGATATTATTTCTCCTTGTACCTGTTCCATACTATTCACCTCGCGGGCGAAAGTATTCCGCCAATTTTCACCGAAACACCCGGAGAGAATTGAATAAACACTGTCGTTGTGTTTGTGAAAACGTCCCCAATATTCTTCAGGAATAGTGCATCCCAATTGCCTAAAACTAAAGCCATATTTCTCGGCCATTGTGTTCATAGCCCTGCTTTGGTCTGCATCAGGCAAACCTGTCTTAAGGATTGTAAAGTTGTTATCTATAACAATCGTTCGTTGATGATAACTTTCAGCATTCTTGCAGGAAGCAAGAATTATGGTAAGGATAAGAATATATTTTAGCACAATCTATTTTAGAAATAAGATGCTTTTCCCGTTCATTTCCATAATCAATATGTTTTATTAGAGTTGTCCCTCATCGCGTATATTTATCCTCCATACACCTTCGCATAATTCTTCTCGTTAAAGCCAACTGACATTACCTTTTCCTCCAACTCAATAACAGGACGTTTAATAAGGCTGGTATTGGCAAGCATTGTTTCCACAGCTTTTTGCTGGTTGGTTATGGCGGCCTGCGTGGCTGCATCCAGGCTGCGCCAGGTAGTGCTGCGCTTGTTCATAATTACTTCCCAGCCCTGCTGGGTACACCAGCGGTTAAGAGCTTCGGCGGTAATGCCCTGTGTTTTATAGTCGTGTAGTTGAAAGGAGATGTTACGCTCATTAAACCAATCCATCGCCAATTTGGTAGCATCGCAGTAAGGCAGGCCGTATATAATGTACATGCTGTTTGTTTATAATGCCCGCAAATGTAAGAAATGGCGGTTATGAAACACGGGCAGCAGCAACAAAACAAAAAGCACCAAGTCTCGTCTTCATGCCTTTCTAATTGCTCAGTCTGGCACTGTTACTAAACCCGATGCTTTTGTTACTTGAAATTTACATCTGTCGCGGGCTTCACTTTCGCTTTGCCCCTAACTTATATTTCTTTCAATTGTGGATTAAAGATACTATTGCTTACCTGCATTCTCCAAATTTTTCACCTGTTTGTTACGCACCTGTTGCGCACCGTAAAAGCAGGCAAAACGCAGGTTTAGCACATGGTTATGCAGGTTTTTGCATGGTTTGGCACATGGCTTTGGGTTCATGGCATATGGTTCATAGTTCATGGCAAGAAACTGCGAAGTCTAAGTTCATGTTTATGAAAATTTGTGTCCAAAGGATTCTGGTCGGACCACAACCCCTCCCTTCTATGAACTATCACCTATCAACCATGAATTAAAGAAGAAACTATGAAGTTTGAAACGCTTCCTTCAACACGCTGCAAAAGCCAGTCTCAACCATTTTTTCGGCAAGGTGTACCATGTTCTTAAAGGCTTTATCATTGCTTATGCCATGGCCTATTATAACAGGTTTTGCAACCCCCAGCACTGGCGTGCCGCCGTAATTTTCATAATGAAACCTGTGCAGGTATTCATCGTTTTGCAGGTGCCGGGTTTGGGCTATATCGTAAATTGATTCTGCCATTTTAAGTACCACATTACCAGTAAAGCCATCGCAAACTATAACATCGGCTTTATCGTGAACCAGGTCGCGGCCTTCAACATTGCCGGCAAACTGTATAGCGGTATTTTCTTTTAAAAGCGGGTAGGTGCCTTGTGCCAGCACATTGCCTTTACCTTCCTCCTCCCCCACATTTAATAAACCAACGCGCGGGTTGGCTATGCCTAAAATATGCTTCGCATATAAGCTGCCAAGTGTGGCAAACTGGTTAAGGTTTTCAGGCTTGCAGTCAGCGTTAAGGCCTACATCAAGCAATAAACCTGTATTACCATTTAGCTTGGGTAAAATGGTGGCAATGGTAGGCCTGGTTACGCCTTCAATAGCCTTAATGGTAAACATAGTGCCCACCAGCATAGCGCCGGTGTTGCCTGCGCTAATAAAAGCATCAGCCTTACCGGTGGCCAGTAAATGAAATCCTATTGCAATGGATGATCTTTGCTTTTCCTTCAGCGCCCGTGTGGGGTGCTCGTGGTAGCCAATTACCTCGGGCGCATGTATTACAGTTACTTTACCTGTAAGCTGGTATTCTTCCAGTAAAGGGGTTACCACAGTTTCATCGCCAATACATAAAATATTGGCTGCGGCAGTATTGCCCTGCATGTATAACGTTAACCCTTTTACTGCCTCAAGCGGCGCAAAATCGCCACCCATCATGTCAAGTGCAATATTCATTTCGCAGGTAAATTATGTTAGTGTACGCAACTACCGCTGCACGGCAGGGTATATTAATACAAATAACAAGCATACAGCCTAAACTGTTTGCTTGTTATACTATAATTTATGCGCAAGGCGCAGCTTAAACTATGCTAAGCTTTTAATGGCGCTTTTTCAGCAACCACTTTGCCTTTGTAGTATAATTTACCTTCGCTTACATGCGCGCGGTGGCGTACATGTGTTTCACCTGTTGTAGTGTCTTTGCTAAGGGTTACTTCTTCAGCTATGTAATGCGTCCTTCTTTTTGCACTGCGTTGCTGTGAGTGCCTGCGTTTGGGATTTGGCATATCTCTTAATTTATCTTGTAAAAGTTATTCTAAATTTTTAAACTTATCCAGCGCTTTCCATACAGAGTTGTTGTCTTTCACTGCATCTTGTTCCATTTTCTTCAACTTCTCCAGTACTTCCTTATTGCATTTTGATCCGCCCATTTCGTCCTCGCCGCACATCTTTTGCATTGGTATGCTAAGGTTAATGAACTCGTATATCCAGTCTGCAACAAATAAATGGCTTTCTGTGCGGCTTATATAATAAACGTCAGGGTCTTCTTCCTGTTCATTCATTACTTCCGGCTCCTCTACCATTTTTACAACCACTTTAAATTCATCCCAAAGTTGTAATGGTAAGGTGTTTCCGCACCTGTCGCAGTTTACTTCCACCCGCCCGTCAATATCAAACTTCAACATCATAAAACCGCTGTTCTTTTCCAGCTGAAGCTTAATTTTTGCTGTGCAATTGGTAAAATCCTGTTCCCCGTAATTTTCAAAAAACCTGTTATTTATACCATACTCAAATATGTGCGGCCCCGGCTTTAACCCTACAAATGCAATCTCATACTCTCTCCGGTGACTCATTGTACATTTTTTTTGGGGCTGCAAAGGTACTAAATAAACTGCTTTTAACCAAAGTAAAATGCCAATAATAAAAAAACAGTGTTAATTGCACTATGGTTTATTAAAGTTAGCGCATTTTTACCTGCTGTTTTTAAGCATAACAAATATTTAAATGAAGCAAACCAGCCGGCCGCCATTAAAAAAGATACTGCTTATTTTGTTAGCAGCCGCTGTGCTGGTAAAGCTGTTCTCCCTGTTTAGCGGTGCGGTTGAAAAAGTTTATTCAACGGCTTTGTACCCGGTTATTGCCGTTATTTTAAGGGCTATTACCAGTTGGGTACCCTTTAGCATTGGGGATGTTCTGTACGCCCTTGCCGTACTATGGCTGCTGGTAAGGTTTTTTAAATTGATTATTATACTCATTAGCCGCAAAGGTACGTGGAAAGGTTTTTGGTACGGCCTGGGCAAAACAGCCATAAGGGTGTTGTGCATATACCTAGCATTCAATGTATTATGGGGGTTAAATTATAACAGGTATGGCATTAGCTACCAGCTTAAACTTAGGCAGGACAAATATTCAACCGGCGATTTGAAACAGCTTACTGCGGAGCTTTTGCAGCATGTAAATACATCAAGGCTGGCCGTTGGCGACAGCAATTTTGTTTACCCGCCCTACAAAAAGATGTTTGACGGAGCTTACGAAGCTTACCAAAATACAGCGGTTGCCTACCCATTTTTAAAATACCGGGCACAGAGTATTAAACGGTCTATTTACAGCGAGTTAGATAACTATTTTGGCTTTTTAGGTTACTATAACCCCATAACGGGTGAGGCGCAGGTAAACACCAATGTGCCGCCATTTGTAATACCCTATACTGCCTGCCACGAAGCAGCACACCAACTTGGCTATGGCAGTGAAAGTGAAGCAAATTTTGTTGGCTATCTTTCCGCTATTTCATCCAAAGAAGCTATTTTTCATTACTCTGCTTATTTTGACCTGTTTAACTATGCCAATGGCGAATTATTTGTTCGCGATTCAGCCGCTGCCAGGGCCAACTACCGTGCGCTTGACACCCTGGTAAAAAGAGATTACCATATATACCGCAACTTTTTGCGTGCCTACAAAAACCCTGTTGAGCCAGTAATACGGCTTTTTTATGGTGAATATTTAAAAGCCAATAAACAGCCCAAAGGCATTGAAACTTACGACGAGGTGGTTGCCTGGCTTATTGCCTACAGAAAAAAATATGGTAAAGTTTAGCCGGCCGTTTTATTCGCCGTATAAATCTGCCTTCTCACCGTTTTCTAAGCTTTGCATTAAACCTGCGGCCTGAATGACGGTCAATATGCCTGAATAATAGTTTATTAACTATACATTTTGCAGCAGGGTTAAATAGGGGTGTTGTGCTTTGCACGGCGCCCTTTATTTTTTATATATGTTTTATATGCGGCAATTTATAGCTTTGTAAGTAACGCCGTGTAAACCATTTTTTAGCCCTTATGTTTCTGGTTTAAAGTAAACCCTACAACACATTAAGTAGATTTTAAATACGTGATAACCTGATTATTTAATACCGAAGCTGGTTTTTCTGCTTTTTAAAATCAAGGACCTCTTCGCTATATTCCCTTTTTAAACCGCAGGGTTTCTTTCTATATGCTTCTATCTTTCTACGTGCTTATCGTGGTGAAGAAATCCCATATAATTTTGATAATACATATTGAGTTTTAAATTACTATTAGTCATTAACTTTTTACATTTGCGCCATGCAAAAAATAAACAGCCCCCGCATAGTTTTTATGGGCACACCTGAATTTGCGGTGGCATCGCTTGATGCATTGGTGCAGGCAGGCTTTACTATTGTTGGTGTTATTACAGCGCCAGACAAACCTGCCGGGAGAGGCATGAAGTTGCAGGAAAGCGCTGTTAAAAAATACGCTGTTGAAAAAGGGCTGCACATATTGCAACCTGAAAAATTAAAGAACCCCGTGTTTATTGAAGAATTGCAGGCGCTAAAGGCTGATGTGCAGGTGGTAGTTGCTTTTAGAATGCTGCCTGAAGTAGTGTGGAATATGCCGCCGCTGGGCACCATTAACCTTCATGCATCGCTGTTGCCGCAATACCGTGGCGCCGCGCCTATTAACTGGGCGGTTATAAATGGTGAAAAGCAAACAGGTGTAACTACTTTTAAATTGCAACAGGCCATTGATACCGGCAATATTTTGTTACAGGAAAAAATAAACATCAGCGATGATGAAACAGCAGGGGAATTGCATGATGAAATGAAAGCTATTGGCGCATCCTTGCTGGTAAAAACAATACAACAATTAGCAGATGGAACGCTACAGGAAATAAACCAGGATGAATTTGCAGCCTCACAACAAGTTACTTTACAACATGCCCCGAAAATATTTACCGAAACATGCAAAATAGATTGGAATAACACTGCAGGCAGTATACATAACCTTGTGCGCGGCTTATCGCCCTACCCTGCTGCCTTTACTTATTTGGATGGTAAGCTGCTTAAAATATTTCGCAGCAAAAAAGAAGTTGTACAACATTCATTGCAACCGGGCACGATACAATCAGATGGCAAAACTTATTTAAAATACGCCTGCACAAACGGATTTATTTATTTGCTTGATATGCAACTGGAAGGCAAAAAAAGAATGCCGGCAGAAGACTTTTTGAGGGGATATAAAGTTTTAGTTTGAGTGTTTGAATGTTGGTTTCAAAAGTTCATGTATTACAACGTTTGTATTAGGCGACAGAAGTTCGGGCATTGTAGCTTCCGGCTATATTTGAGTCTCGCCAAATTCTATAACATATAGTTACTAACCCGTATCATGGGCTGCATCGCAAAGCGAAGATTTCAACGGATGCTTGAATCGGCGAACAAATCAAACATCCAAACACGCAAACATTCAAATCTATTCATAATACGTTACCGCTATCTGAAACTTTGAATCTTTTAAGTTGAGCGCAGTGGCGGCTGCATCGCTTATTCTAAAAGAAAGGCCATCATTGTCTTTTTCATCTCCCATATTCCACAGTACCCTGGCGTATACTGTTTTACCTTCATCAGTAGTTATTTGCACCACAGAGCCGGGAGGCACATCGTTCATTAATACGTAATATTTTTTATCGTTCCAGCCGCTGGCTGTTTTAAACGTCATTGCCTTGCCGTTAGCTGTTTTTAACGACCTGCCTGCAACATCTTTACCAAACAGGGTAGAAAAATAACCTGTTGCCGGAATGCTGGCGGGGTTTATAGCCGGTTCCTGCTTTTGTACCACCGGTGGCTGTGCCGATGGAACATTAGTTTTTGCTGATGTATTCAATTTTGCAGCCGGGCTTGAGGTTACCACAGGCGGCGCATCTAATTTTTGTGTTGGCTGGCTTTGGGGCACAACAGCACTGGTATTTGGTGCTGGCGGCTGTGCTGCCGTATTATTGTCCTGCTGTGGTGCAACTGTACTGCCTGGCGCGCTTACTATAAGGCTTTGCCCTGTTGAAATGTTGTTGCCGGTAAGCTTGTTCCATGTTTTTAGCTGGGCAACCTTTACATTAAATTTTTTGCCTATACTGTACAGCGTTTCTTTCGCTTTTACCACATATATTGTTTGTGACCCATCGGCAACAGGCGCTGTAGGTTTCTCAACAACAGGTGTTGCAGGTTTTTCAGTTACAGCGGGTGCGTTAACAACCGGGGGCGCTGTTGTAACCGGTGGTTTTTGTGCAGGCTGCTGTTCAGCCGGGGCAGGGCTTGTTAAATATGCTTCTGCCGGAAGGCTTATTTTATCACCCACATGTAATATATGGTTAGGCTTAAAATTATTTGCCTTCAAAATATCGGCAACCGAGCAATTAAACTTTTTTGCCAGCACCGAAAACACTTCCCCTTTTTGAATAATGTGTGTAGCGGGCGCAGGGTATGCGGCAGTATTTGCAGCATCAGCCTGCGGCGCGGTTACTGTTACCGGTTTCTGCACCTCGGGGGCAGGAGCAGGTGCAGTTTGCGGCGGGGTTGCAACGGCAGCATCTCCATCGTACACGGCCGCGCCCGCAGGTAATTTTATTACATCGCCGGCGTGCAGTATATGGTTACCCTTAAAATCGTTTGCATCTAATATTTGGTCAACCGTAACATGGTATTTTCTTGCTAAAACAGCATACACCTCACCTTTTTGTATGGTGTGGTTAATAAAGCCGCGCGTTTTTGAGGCGGGTGCAGTTTTTTCATCTTCTGCCGGTGGCGGCACCACAGTTGCAATGGGTGTTTCAGGCGCTGCACCTGGCTTTGGCGGGTATAGAATACTATCCGGCACGTCTCTGTAAGTTGCACTGGCCGGAAGTTTTACTTTATCACCTACATGCACTACATGGTTAACACTAAAGTTGTTTAATTTGGCAATATCATCAGCGGTAATACCATATTTTTTTGCCAGTACGGGTAATATTTCACCCTTTTTAATAGTGTGCACAATGTAGTCGTCGCTGCTTTGTGCGTTGGCAGTTGCAAAAAGGGCTACACAAAAACCGATCGCTATAATTTTAAATGGGGATTTCATCATTACAATTCAAATAAATTCACAAATCACGTAAAGTTACATATATGGGTTATATACCGGCCTACATTTTATACCCATGCCTGCATAACTACCATGCCGGCGTTTAGTTAGCCTTGTCCTTCAAAATACGCCATTCAACAGGGTAATAATTATTCACCCGGTTGTGCAGCACTTTCACCCAGCCAAGGTTTACATTGTTGTATGTAGCTAACGCCCAGCCTTTGTCAAAATTGTTCAATTGCAGGTCTTTCTTTTGCAGGTATTCTATAGCCTGCTGTTTTGTTAAAGGTACACGTGGTACATTTTTATTAACCAGCACGCTCATGGCAAGTTCGTGGGCAGGCACAATATCCTTTCCTTTTAAGGCGCCAATGGTAATACCCGCTTTACGCAGGTAAAGGTGCTTTTGCAAAATGGCCACATCAGTTTGCCATTGTTTGGCAATGGCTACTATATTTTCGCCCTGCTTAAAATAAACCATTTCGTCGCCATCAATAAATCTTTCAACTGCAGCGCTTTCATCCTTACTTGCTTTAGGCAGGCCTTGTACTCGATACTCTTTTGTGTCACCGCCTGTTTTACGAAAAGCCGCTACAAAAAAACCTTCACCTTTTACATTATAAGGATAGAAGCGATAGCCAAAGGCGTTGCTTTTATCGCTTTCAGTTTCCACTATGGCCCACTCCTCTTTTAAACCCAGGCGAATATTTTCAGTATTGCATTCTTCACATAGCCAGTCAAGTATATCTTCGTCTTCCTGTTTAGAATAAGAACAGGTTGAGTAAATAAGCACCCCGTTATTTTTTAATGCCTTCCATGCGTCTGCTAAAATACGCTGCTGCCGCTGGCTGCATAACTGCACATTGTCTTCACTCCACTCCTCAACAGCACTTACATCTTTCCTGAAAAGGCCGCTGCCGCTGCATGGCGCATCAACCACCATCACGTCAAAGTACCCTTCCAATCGGGCAAAATCTTTGGGGTCGTTATTGGTAACAACGGTGTTGCTGCTGCCCCATTTAGTAATATTTTCCACCAGTATGGCGGCCCTGCTGCGTATAACCTCGTTGGCCACCACAAGCCCATCTGAAAAATAAGAAGCAAGCAATGTACTTTTACCACCGGGCGCAGCACACAAATCCAACACTTTTAGCCCGGCTGTATTTTGCGCAATGGTTTGGCGTAACACTTCCCATAAAAACATACTGCTGGCTTCCTGCACATAATAAACGCCGGCATGAAAAAGCGGATCGAATGTGAAAGAAGGACGTTCAGCCAGGTAGTAACCGTAAGGGCACCATGGGGTGGGGGTTGACAGATGACAGATGACAGATGACAGAAGCGTAGATTGTTTATCGTCTGTAGTTTCACGATTAACGCTTGACATTTTTGAGGGGTTAACCCTTATCGAAGTAACCTGTTCGCCGGATGCATGCACGGCCTCAAAGGCCTCTTTATTAAAGCCTTTAACATTCGTCAGCGATGTCATTAAGGATGCCGGTAATTTGCTCATTATCTATCTCACTGGTTTTGTTCGTAACAAGATCTTGTTTCCTGTTAACTTGCACGCGGCAAACTTATGAAATATTAGCTGAGCTTACTTATGCTGTTATAAAGCTTGCATTTAGGCAGTGCTTGAAGAGTTGTTATTCTTCATCAATCATACCTTCAAAAATACTTGTGTGGCCTTCTGTTGTTTCAATAATCTCTTTTTTTGTAAATGCAGTTACAAGCACAGCAATAAAAAATACCTGGCTGATGATAAAGAAAAACCAAAAACTGTAAAACCGCGCCTGGTTTAACACGTATAGCGAACCTCTTGCATTAAACCTATATTCAATAACAGTTAAAGCCACAAAATTTAGTACCGGTATAAGTATAAAAGCTATTGCTATACCTGTAATATGCAGCCAGGCATATAGTTTGCCTGTGATCCTGCTTCTTATAATCCTGTACATTATTGCCTGTGCCCATAACAGCAATGGCCAGAATAAATACCAATAATTGTAAGTAAGGCGCCTGCCGCCAAACCTGTTATTTGTATTAATAGTATGCAGCGCAATTAACGACGCTACGGACAGTACTGTTAACAACACAGCTATAACCAACATTACCCAAAACGGCGCGTTGTAAGGCTTTTTAGGCACAGCTTTTAAATTTTGTTTGCATATAAAAACGTGGCGCAGAATTTAAAAATTATTTACTCATCATCCATTATTCCGTCTAATATACCGCCTGGCTGGTCGCTATCATCTTCTACAGGCTCCTTTCTAAAGCTTTTTACAATTATGGCTACAAAAAATGCACGCCCAACTATTACAGCTAACCAAAATATTACATAGTGAACTTTATTGGCAGCAATTATAAAAGGAACCGAAAAAGCATCAATGTTGAGGTTGATTATTGTAAATATTACATTCAACAGAACAAAAGCCGTAAAGTTTGCGCCAAGGTGCATCCAAACATTTACATCGCTTTTTATTTTTTTACGGAGAAACCAATACACAATGGTTTCGGCAACAATAAGAACCGGCCATAAAAAAAGAAAAAAATATGCCCAGCCACGCTGACCGGCGTTGAGGTATGCTATATACCGGGCATTGGTAAAAGAAAGGAAAATTATTACAAGCGCTATAATTATCATAACCCGCACAGGGGTTGTATATGTTTTTGCAGGCTCAACAGTAAACTCATCCATAATGTACGGTTCTATAAGGCCTTAACTTCTGTAACCAGTTGCTGCAAAACATTTTTTGCATCACCAAATAACATTGACGTTTTTGGCTGAAAGAAAAGCTCGTTCTCAATACCGGCATAACCTGGTTTCATACTGCGTTTATTAACTATAACAAGTTTTGCCTCCTCCACTTCTAATATCGGCATACCATATATGGGCGAAGCGGGGTCGCTTTTGGCGGCCGGGTTAACAACATCGTTAGCGCCAAGTATAAGCACAACATCAGTAGTTTTAAATTCTTCGTTGGCCTGTTCCATTTCAAGCAGCTTATCATAACTAACATCGGCTTCGGCCAGCAATACGTTCATATGGCCGGGCATACGGCCCGCTACCGGGTGAATAGCGTATAAAACTTCAACACCTTTTTCGTTCAATACTTTTTCCAGTTCGTGGCAGGTATGCTGTGCCTGCGCAACAGCCAGGCCATAGCCGGGTACTACCATTACTTTGCGGGCGTAACTCATGGCTACTGCAGCATCGTTAAGGCTTATTTCTTTATAGCTGCCACCACCGGCACTTTTTTGCCCGCCCGCAGCCGGGCTTGCACTGGCACCAAATGAGCCTATTAATACATTTTTTAACGAGCGGTTCATGGCCTTGCACATTAGTATGGTAAGCAACGTGCCCGCCGCACCTACCAGTATACCACCGGTAAGCATTACTTTATTATCGTACAAAAAGCCGCCGCAGGCCGCAGCCACGCCTGTAAAAGAGTTAAGCAACGAAATTACCACCGGCATATCTGCACCGCCAATAGGCAGCACAAAGAATACACCATATAAAAGTGCAAATGCAAACAGGGTGAAGAATATAGGTGCAGATGAATCGCCCAATACCGGAATTATTTTTCTCACCTCGTCAAGGTCATCACGCAGTGGGGCAGCAATAACAAAATAGCAGGCCAGAAAAAGTGTGATACCCAACACCAGCAGGTTTACAATGTGCTGGCCCTTAAAAGTAAAGTCTTTTATTTTACCATTTAATTTGCCCCATGCTATTACGCTGCCTGCAAAAGAAACGGAACCTATTACCAGGCCTGCAACTATTATAACCAGTTCCAAAATAAAACTATTTACGTCGGCGTATTCACCAGAACCAGCCCCGCTGCTTAGATGATGAAACTCAGAAATAGATATTAAAGCAGCACACGCGCCGCCCATACCGTTAAACATGCTTACCATTTCGGGCATGGCCGTCATCTTAATCTTTTTAGCTGCCAGGGTGCCTATTACAGCGCCAATAGCTATGCCGGCAAATATCCATGCATAGTTGTGCAGGCTGTTACCCGCATCATCTTTATACAAAAATATAGTAGCTAAAATAGCAATGCCCATACCCGCGGCTGCTATTAAGTTGCCTTTGCGTGCCGCAGCAGGATTTGACAACATTTTTAGCCCCAAAATAAAAGTTACTGATGCAATAAGATAGCAAATGGTTAGTATATTCTGCATACTGTTGTGTACGTGCTTGTGTTATGCTAATTCTTTTTCTTTTTAAACATGTGCAGCATTCTGTCGGTAACTACAAAGCCGCCCACAACGTTTAATGTGCCCAGTATAACTGCCAAAAAGCCCAGTGTTAATGCAACATAATCATTGCTTTCAGCTTTGCCCATTACAATAATGGCGCCTATAACAACTACGCCATGTATAGCGTTTGCGCCACTCATTAACGGTGTATGCAGCACACTTGGTACGCGGCCTATTACTTCAATACCGAGGAATACCATTAGTATTACGATGTAAATGTATTCCTGGTGTATAGCTATCCAGTTTAGCATAAATTGCCCCTCCGGCCTCACCCCCGGCCCCTCTCCCATAGAGAGGGATGCCCCGAGACAAAGGTTTTGTTTATAAATTTAATTATTTGTTCAAAAAGCTTTTGTTATTCGATCTTTCTCAATTTTCATCCGAATAACATATCGCTCCTACGGAGCTTAACTTATCATGTCGCCGCTATGCGGCTTATCATTACTCTTTATAATCAAGTTATAAACTTGCTTCAAATTTTCAACTTCTTCCTCAATGACCTATTGACCATTGACCTACTGACTCAACAGCCCTTTCACCCTGTCATTTACCACTGCACCGTTGTGTGTAATACAAGTGCCTTTTACAATATCGTCATCAAAATTTAAATTAAGCTCTCCTGTTTTTGTGATGATGAGCGCTAAAAAATTCAACACGTTTTTACCGTACATTTTACTTGCATCGGCAGGCACGGATGATGGCAGGTTGCTATCGCCCACAATGGTAATACCATTAAACTGCACTGTTTGGTCGTTCACGGTTTTTGCAGTATTGCCTCCTGTTGCAGCGGCGAGGTCAACTATTACGCTGCCGGCCCTCATGCTTTCCAGCATAGGTTCGGTAATTAACAGCGGCGCTGGCTTGCCGGGTATTTGCGCAGTTGTAATAATTACATCGGCTTTCGCCGCGGCTTCGGCAATACGCTGCTGCTGCTTTTGCTTATATTCTTCGGTTTGCTCAACCGCATAGCCCCCCGCTTTTGATGCATCGGCAGCGCCTTCCACCTCAACAAATTTTGCCCCGAGGCTCATTACCTCTTCTTTAACTGCCGGTCGTGTGTCAAACACCTCAACTACCGCACCCAGCCTGCGCGCTGTAGCAACCGCCTGCAGGCCTGCTACACCTGCACCAAGTATTAACACCTTAGCGGGCGCAACACTGCCGGCTGCCGTCATTAGCATGGGGAAATATTTTGGATAGACGGTTGCGGCCAGTAACACAGCCTTGTAACCTGCAATATTTGCCTGGCTGCTTAGTACATCCATACTTTGCGCCCGGGTGGTACGGGGTATAATATCCATACTAAAGGTGGTAAAGCCTTTGGCAGCCCATTGCTGCATGGTTGTAAACTTATATAAAGGCTGGTAAACACCCATTAAAACAACGCCGGGCTTAACAAGTGTAAGGTCATGTTCACTAAGGGGGTGGAGGGATAATATAAGATCGCTTTGTTGCAGTATTTCGGTCCTGGTGGCTATGGCAACACCCTTTTGGGTATAAGCGGCATCTATTGAACCGGCCTGTTTACCCGCATGGGTTTCACACAAAACTGTAATATTTTTTTTTACCAGTGTTTCTGCCTGTTCAGGCAATAGGGATACTCTACGTTCCGGTGCAGGTTCAAGCAATACGCCTGTAATCATGCGGTTATAGTTGTGTTGACGTTGAAATTATCTTGTTTTTGGCAACTACCCAAATAAATAACGGCATAGTTATGCACTAAAGCGGTAGACAGTATTATTGATATCTCATTTAAGCGAAGCGATAATTTCTTTGACATATTCAGTAATTACCTGGTGTCAAAGTCCCTACAACGAAACCTCATAGTAGTTTTAGCGAAGATTATGTTTTACCAACTTTTTTCTGGTCAAAAAAGTTGCAAAAAGACACGGCTCCCGAAAATTTGGCTAAAAATTAAGGTGCCAGGCGAAAATGAAATAGTCACAACATTTGAATATTCCCCGGGCGTTGGGGTGACTTTTGCGCAAATAATATATCCCGGCACCTTTGCATGGATTTCATTTTTAATACACGCCTGGCACCTTAATTTTCTTAACGCAAATTTTAGGAGGCCGGTCACCATTTGCACAGGTACGGATGCTGTATTTGGCAAGTTCTTTTCCTTTAATCATGTTAACATCAAGGCGCGCAAATGCTTGCCTCCACCTGTGATTTCGCTTCGCACGTGTTTACTCTTGTAATTTAGCAGGATGCTACATAATCGCTGATGCTTACCCTTTAAGCAGTGTACAACATGTGTTTTATTTAAGGCTTACCGCTGCGGGCTCAAGTCTACAACGGATTAAGCATGTTTCTTTTTTGCATAATGCCGTATAGAAAAAATCTTATTATAAAACCATTAAAACCTTACTGTAAAATGCTGCTTTACTTTTTGTTCCGGGCGGAAGAATACGAGGCCTATAAAAAACAGGTCAACCGTTAAGGTTACGCGGGGGTGTTGCTGAATGGCAGCCCAGGCTTCTTCCATCTCGGCGCTCCAGTGAATATCATCAAACACAAGAATGGTGTTATCGTTAGACTTTGCAAGCAGCTGCTCGAAATATTGTATCGTAGGTATTTTGCGGTGGTTACCATCAACAAAGGCAAGGTCAACCTGCGGCAGTTTTTGCAGTACGCCGTGTAAGGTGTTATCAAAGTTGCCCTCTACCACTTTTATGTTGGTGAGCCCGAGCGATTTAAAATTGCTTTTTGCAACAGCGGCTACCGCTTTAGCGCCTTCCATTGTTATTAACTGCGCGTTGGGTTTTGCGCTGGCCATGTATGAGGCTGTTATGCCCAGCGAAGTACCCAGTTCAACAATATTTTGGGGTTGATAGTGGTCAACTATCCTGAAGAATAACTGGCTGAACTTAGTGGGCTTTAAAGCCGACTTTGCAATGGAGGCCACCGTGCGCTGGTGGTGCGATGCCACGCGGGAGCCTGCACCAAAATCTTCAATAGTTAGCGTGGTGTTATTTTGTTTAAGCCTGCTTCTTAATTCCTCAATAGTGGCATAGCAATAATAGCTGCGGTTGTCATTCAATACCTTAGTAATAAATTCAAACACAAAAGGTGAATGCACACCATGCCCTTTACCATTTGAGGCTTTTAGATAATACTGAATATATTTTTTTGCAAGCTGGTATTTGGAGTACACCTTTTTTAATTAATAATTAGTAATGAACAATGTGTGCGGACGTAATACAGACGGCGGCTCCGTTAGCCGGGGACATTTTTACCAATTGTTTCGTCAGCTTCAAACTATCAAACCTTTCCAGGTTTATCTTTTTCTTTCTTTTCTCTTGAAAGAAAAGAACGAAACAAAGAAAAGTTCAAGGCCGACCCGTCCCGACTTTCGTTGGGACGGCCGTGCCCACGCGCCTGTTACTTAGCTGCGCATGTATTATCTTTTATCCGTTTACGTGATACTTCATATCCTTTGACGTTTCGTTTGTCGGCTGGTGCACCTGTTTTGTTTTCTTCAAGACTTACCGCTGAGAGCTAAGGTGAACAAACAATGTAACAACGATTCGATATAAAGCCTGTTACCCCATTTTCTCTAAGCCTATACAATAATGATGTTTGCCAACAACAGAATGCTTTATGATTTGTCACCGTCAACTGAAAACTAAAACTTTAAACTTTAAACTATTTTCTTTCCCACACTTCAAAGCTATAAGGATAAGCGTGCTTGTCATCAGCCTCAAAGTCCTGGTTTTTGATACGCTGCCATTTTTTTTCGTCAATATCCGGGAAGAATGCATCAGCATCTTCAAAAAAAGCATGTACACGTGTTATATATATCCTGTCTGCTTTAGGGAATGCATCTTCATAAATTTGTGCACCTCCTAATATCATCAGTTCATTATAGTCATTTTCCTTAGCGAAAAATATAGCATCCTTAATATTGTTAACAACCACTATGCCCGGCGCATCAAAATTTTTTTGCCGGGTAACAATAATATTTATGCGGCCTTTAAGCGGTTTGCTGTCAACAGATTCAAATGTTTTTCTACCCATTACTACAGGCATGCCCCAAGTAATATTTTTTAAAAACTTTAAATCGTTTGGCAGGTGCCATAACAGTTTATTTTGCCTGCCAATGGCATTATTGTCTGACGCAGCAACAACAAGAGATACAATCATGGTGCAAATATAAGTTAGTTGACAGTTGAGCGATGACCGTTGACAGGAAAGAAATGGTTGGCAGTTGGCAGTTTACAGGCAAAGTACGATTTACGAAGCGATGCACATCTTCGAACACTGTCAATTGTCATCTAACATCTGTCAACTTTTTCTAAACTGCTACCGGCGCTTTAATGGCCGGGTGGTATTGATAATCTTCAAGCCTGAAGTCTTCAAATTCAAAGCTAAAAATATCTTTTACATCGGGGTTTATGTGCATGGTTGGCAATGGGTAAGGCTGGCGGGTTAGCTGCAGCCTTGCCTGCTCAATGTGATTGTTGTACAGGTGCACATCGCCAAAAGTATGTATAAAATCGCCTGCCTCAAGGCCGCAAACCTGCGCCACCATCATGGTAAGCAAAGCATACGATGCTATATTAAAAGGCACACCCAAAAACACATCTGCGCTGCGCTGGTACAGCTGGCAGCTTAACCTGCCATCGGCCACATAAAACTGGAAGAGTGCATGGCAGGGCATCAGCGCCATTTCGGGCAGCTCTGCTACGTTCCAGGCGCTCACAATAATGCGGCGGCTGTCGGGGTTATTTTTTATTTGTTTTATGGCATCGCTAATTTGGTCAATTGTTTTACCGTTTGCACCCTGCCAGCTACGCCATTGTTTGCCGTACACAGGGCCAAGTTCTCCATTCTCATCTGCCCATTCGTCCCAAATGCTTACGCCGTGCTCTTTAAGGTATTTAATATTGGTTTCGCCTTTTAAAAACCATAACAACTCGTATACAATGCTTTTAAGGTGCAGCCTTTTGGTAGTTACCATAGGGAAGCCGTCCTTAAGGTTAAACCGCATTTGGTAACCAAAGCAACTGGTAGTTCCGGTGCCTGTACGGTCGGTTTTAGTGGCGCCTTTATCAAAAATATGCTGTAATAGCTGCTGGTATTGTTGCATAGGTGCAAGGTACGGAAAGTACCTCACCCTCGTTCCCTCTCCACAGGTGGAGAGGGATGCCCAGAAACAATACTTGTGCATAACTTGGGGGAAACCTCGCTCCCGTCCTCTCTCCACCGGTGGAGAGAGGTGCCCCCGAGACAATACTTGTTTATAATTTTGGGAGCCGTGTACCAGACCACTCATTTGTTAATTTCTATATAAAGCGCCTACTTTCTCAAAAATAAATTTGCTTGAACTATAAATATAGTTTTACATTTGAACTATAAATATAGTTTTAGATGAAAACGCTTACAAAGGCAGAAGAACAGGTGATGAAAACTTTATGGCAACTGGAAAGTGGCTTACTAATGGAAATAGTTGACGCCATGCCGGAACCGCAGCCGCATAAAAACACAGTGGCCACCATTTTAAAAACACTTGTTGACAAAGGTTTTGTTACCATTGAGAGCCTGGGCAGAATACACCGCTACCACCCTGCTGTGTCAAAAGACGAATATTCAAAAGACACGCTTACCAATGTTGCCAAAGGGTATTTTGAAGGCTCGTTCAGCAATGTAATTTCTTTTTTGGTGGATGAAGATAAACTGTCAGTTAAAGAGCTTGAGCTTTTGCTGCAACAATTAAAGAACAATAAAAAGTAGTATATGCATATTATACTAAGCTATATTATAAAATGTGTTATAGCCAGCGGCATACTAACCGGCTATTATTATGTTGCCCTGCGCAACAAAAAATTTAATGCTTATAACAGGGTATACCTGCTTGCCGCCATAGTTGTAAGCCTTATTACGCCGTTTATACATATTGAATGGTTTACCATACAGCCGCCACAAAACAGCGCGCTTAATACGGTATTTGCAGCCATAGCAAACCCGCCGCAGCAACAGTCGGCAAGTTTTAGTACGGGCACGGTTTGTTTACTATGCGCTGCTGCAATAAGTGTTGTTTTGCTTATTGTATTAGCAGCACGAATTGTGTGGATTTACCGGATAAAAAATAAAAGCACTGCTGTTAAAATGCATGGTTATGATTTGATAGAGACCGGTGTTAAACAGGCGCCCTTCTCATTTTTAGATAACCTGTTTTGGAAGCAGGGCATTGCTTTAAATGATGCAGGGTGGCAAAAAGTGCTGCACCACGAGCTTGTACATATTAAGCAACGCCACACCTACGATAAACTGTTTGCCCAAATTACGGTATGCATTTTTTGGATGAACCCTTTTTTCTGGTTTATACAACGCGAGCTTACCATGATACACGAGTTTATTGCCGATGCCGGATGCATTAAAGATGGCGACACTGAGGCATTTGCCGTTATGCTTTTACAGGCGCATAACGAAGGCAGGTATTTAAGCCCGCAACACTCATTTTTTCATTCACCAATAAAACGAAGATTAATTATGATCACAACGTCAAAACAAACGCCGTACTCTTATATGCGAAGGGTACTGGCTATCCCGATCGCAGCAGTGGTGGTAACATTATTTTCAGTTACCATAAGCCATGCACAAACTGACCCTAAAGCAAGCCCGGGGCCAGGCAAAATAAAGATAATAGAAAAAGGAAAAAAGGTTAATGCAAACGGCGATTCTGTTGTTGTGCTTAAACTGGCATTAAAACAACATGACTTAGGCAAAGTTGATTCCGTAAGTCATGATTCGGTAACCATCAGGGAAATACAAATATTACCTGCTACAATAAAGTATGGTAAAATTAAGCAAGACTCTATAGGGGGTACTATTAGTTTTGCTTACTCAAACAAAATAAAAGATACCATAAAAACAAAAAACCTTGAATCTATCCAGGTAACCGGCAAACCGGCAAAGATCATTTTAAATTATAAGCCGAATGGCGGAAAAGACAGCAATGTAAATGTAATAAAGTTTGAACCTATTGATGTGGTAAGCAAACCATTAAAAACCCCCGCAAAACAACAATAGGGCTATTTACAAAGCCGCCAGGCTGTTAACATATACGGCGGAACAGCTTCTTGCCCCTGCCCTTTTCACACACACATTTTATTGCAATTTATACAGGCAAAAAAAAGCAGCATGCTTTTTTGCAGGGCAATGTTTTGTGTGTAACAACCGGTATAAACAGGTAAAGCCATGCTGTTGCATGGCTTTACCTGTTTGTTTTGTAATGCAAACTAAGAGTCAGGTATTTTATAATGAATACTTAGAGCGTTGCGCTAAATTTAACTATAATACAATAACGGCCATCTTGAATATAAAACAATCAAGGTTGTTCGGGCGGGCAGGCAAAGCCGCAATTAAATACAGCGTCCGTTACACAATAATTGTTTTTACTTTCAGTAATTTCCCGTTTCGCAATAATCAAAACCATTAAACTGCCAATTTATTTTCCATGTCAATAAAAAGAAGAGACTTTATTAGCCTGGCCGGTATAGCTGCCGCTACCGGTTTGGCAACAGGTTTAAATGCCTGCAATACCGGCGCGAAAAAAGATGCTGAACTAAGCGATACACTGAAACCCATAACAGACGACGTGGCGCCCATTACCACCACGGAGAGACAAGCGAGGGTGGCAAAGGCCCAGGGCTTGCTTGTAAAAAACAAAATGGAGGCTTTGATATTGGATGCAGGTACAGCGCTTAATTATTTTACCGGTGTTAGCTGGGGTGGCAGTGAAAGAACAATGGTGGCTATTATTACCGCCAAAGGCGATGTAAAATATGTTTGCCCCGCCTTTGAAGAGGCCCGCCTGCACGAGCAACTAACTATTGGCAAAGATGTTTACGTATGGCAGGAGGATGAAAGCCCTTACCAGCTTATTGTAAAGACGCTTAAAGATGCCGGTATTGTTACAGGCAATATTGCATTTGAAGAAAGGACGCGTTATTTTATAGTTAACGGCGTACAAAAAGAAGCGCCGCAATTTACCATTGTAAGCGGCGATGCGGTAACTATTCCCTGCCGGCTTATTAAGTCTGCTGCTGAAATTAAGCTGATGCAAAAGGCGAATGATATTACGCTTGCAGCTATAAAGCATGGCGCAGGCCAGCTGAGGGAAGGTATGAGCCAGGATGAACTTGCCTCCATTATTATGAGTGCGCAAACGCAATTAGGCGGAATGGCTGATTTTGCGTTATGCCTGTTTGGCAAAGGGTCTGCCGTTCCGCATGGGTTGAGGGAGCCTATGCAACTTAAGAAGGGTGATGTTGTATTGATGGACTGCGGTTGCCTGGTGGATGGCTATAACTCAGATATTACCCGCACCATTGTTTTTGGCGAACCTACCAAAAGGCAGGCGGATATATGGGCGCTGGAAAAAGAGGCGCAATCTGCGGGTTTTGCTGCCGCGCAATTAGGCCAGCCCTGCGAAAATGTTGATGCTGCCGCGCGTGGTGTAATTGTAAAAGCGGGTTTTGGACCCGGCTATAAATTACCAGGCCTGCCGCACCGTACCGGCCACGGCATTGGCATGGACGGGCACGAGTGGGGCAATATGGTTAAGGGCAACAAACTACTGCTGCAGCCGGGCATGTGTTTTAGCATAGAACCTAATATCTCTATTGTAGGCGAGTTTGGTGTGCGGTTAGAGGATTGTGTACACATGACCGAACAGGGGCCGGTGTGGTTTTCAAAACCAAGTAAGTCGTTGCAGGAGCCGTGGAGTTGAAGGGCGGCCTCTATCCCGCCACAGCGGGCAGGCCCTACCCCTTTCCCCCAGGTAGAGGTTACCGTTATGACACATCTTTCCTATATATTGTAAAACCCATTTTTGCCTTTTAAGATAAACTCTAAAGGTTTTAAAGCTATCCTTTTTCACCTTATAACACCCCTATCCCCTAAAGGGGGGACTTTTAAACATGGCATTTTTTACACTAAACTCTTGACAGGACACAATTTTCACATATTGCTACTCATTATCTGCGAATTCTCAAGATAGCAAACTATACTTTTCGAACATATTTTGCTTCTAAAAACATGTGTCCTAACGGTAGCCTCCTATAGAGGAAAGTGCCGAGCGAAACGGTGCGGGGCCAAGTGCGAAAATAAAGGCTTGTTTTTAAACAGAGCAGGTGCGCTCTGTAAAGTTTGCAGTTCCGCAGGTTTATGTTGCTTTCAGCAAAAGCCTTTTGCCTGGAGCTGAATGTGGATAAAAAAAGTTCTCAAAAAGGCCGGACGAAACCGGGATTGTTATATTTATCCCTGTGCGCTCTGCTCTTTGATATTGGGTTGTAAATATTCATTTGAATTTGGCTACGGGTTTTGAAGCAAAAAAAGAGTGATTTCAATTTATATTGTTGACTATCATTAGTTTATGATGAAAATAAATTTCATCCCTTTTCCTCCTTTTTCCTCCCGAAATGGTGTTTTGGTGCATTTTGTTAAACCTATAACTATAGGGACAAAAGGGACTTTAAGGACAAAAGGGACTACCGTGATCGAAAGAGGGGATTAAGAGCATTGGCGGTAAAGTAAAACTGGAATAAATTTGAAAACGAAAACGCAATTATTTTACCTACAAAAAATTATATATACTTAGTAATCAATTAAATGCATTTAAAATGTTGTTCCTCCCGGTTCCTCCTTTTTCCTCCCGAAATAGTGTTTTGGTGCATTTTGTTAAACCTATAACTATAGGGACAAAAGGGACTTTAAGGACAAAAGGGACTACCGAGATCGAAAGAGGGGATTAAGAGCATTGGCTGTAAAGTAAAACTGAATTGAATTTGAAAACGAAAACGCAATTATTTCAACTCTGAAAGATTATATATACTTAATAATCAATACAATGCATCAGAAAATGATTGCATCCAAATTCCTCCTTTGTCCTCCCAAACAACCAATTAGCGCAGGCAATTACGCCGGTATTTCCATTTGCAGGGTGTTGTCCGTGTCGGGGGTAATTACGGATAAAACCTTTACCACTTCGGAGTCGGTTTTTTTGTCGTCAAAGTTGGGGTTGTAGGTGTGGGTGGTGCGCAGGGTAACCATAAGGGCATCTTCGGGCTTTATAATAACCTGCCGGTTGTGGAAACTTTCCAGCCAGGTTTTATCGAGCATTTTTGCGGGCAGGCCTTTTTTGCCCTGCAAAAAATCCCATTTGGGCTCGTTACTAAGCATGTCAACCTTTTTAATTTTCAGCAGCTCGGTGGTTTCGTTTATAATGGTGCGCTGGCCAAGCTCTGACAGTATTTTTGGCTTGTTAATGGTAATGCCTTTTTGCACATATACATTGCCGGCGGGTGAGCGGTATTCCAGCAGTTCTTTATCTTTTAACTCGTTGGTTTCTTTTATCAACTCATCCACGGCATTTAGTATAACATAATTGCTTACGTGGGTTACCAATATTTTATGAGCATCACCTATTTGGGTTATTTCGTTGTTTATGCTGGCAGTAACTTTTTCAACCTGTTCTTTGGCAGCTATTTGTTTTTCATCTGCCAGCAGCTTTATCAGCCAATATTTCACTTTAATTAAAAAATGGCCAATGGCAGTTTTTAGTTCGGCATCTTTTTCAGCATCATCGGGCACTGCTTTCAGCAATTGCGTAAGCTTTGTTTTTATTGAGCCAAACTCAAGGCCGTCAAGCCTGTATTCAGCTATGTATTGCTGGCCTATGTTTCTAACTATCACTTTGTCAAAGTCGTTCAATACTTCGTAAAAGTTTAGTATCTGCCCGAATGCCTCAACAGCACTTTTAGTATGCCTGTATAATAAGTTTATTTCAAAAGTTGCTTCGTTCTGTTGTGTTTGTGCCATGGGTTACAGTGTTATTATAAAAGTTGGCAAAGTAAAGGTTTGTGCGTTAAAATAAAAAGGCCGCCTTTACAGGCAGCCTCTTCTGACTTTTCGTCAACAGATTATTGGGATAAGCCGGTTAACCTTGGTCAACCGGGAGTGCCCATGAATTATCTGTGGATATCATGAATACCTCCTTTTCTTTGGTGAAGACTAAAGGTAGGGAAATTTGCAACAGCAACCACTTTGCTATTTGTAAACAATAAACCATTAACAATTGAATGTAATGGTGCAGCATAACAAGGTTTAGAAAGTGAACTGCGGGGCTGACAGGTTACGTAAGGTTAATGTATAAAATTTTATTTATGTGTCAACAAATTGAATGTAAAATTTGTAATTTCCTCGTCAAACCACTTAACATATGAAGAAACATCTACTTTTTACTTTTATTGCTTTTTGTTTTTGTACTTTATTAAACGCCCAGGTTAATGTTAAACAGGTAAAAGACATTAACCCCGGCAACGGCGGCTCAAATCCAAGTACATTTGCTATTGCCAACAACAAGCTTTTTTTTATTGCCTACAATGGCACTGATTATGAATTGTACGTTACTGAAGGCACCGAGGCTACAACAACCGCTCTTGGGCCAACAGGCGCGGCCGGCAATTCGCCAACTTACCCTGTTGCCTATAAAGACAAAGTATACTTTACGGCCAAAGACAACAACCATGGCCAGGAACTTTGGGTTAGCGATGGCACTGTTGCAGGAACTAAAATGTTTGCAGACCTGTATACAGGAACAACAGGCTCGTTTCCACAAAACCTTACCGTGGTAAACAATAAGCTGATTTTTATAGCGGCTAATGCTGATGGCGACAGAAGGCTTTACGCCACCGATGGCACGTTGGCAGGCACGGTAGTAATAAGAAATAACTACAACGACAACTTTAACGGCGCTCCTAATTTTGTTACCTTAAATAATACCATATTATTCAGGGGCGATGATGGCAGCAATACCGGTTATGGCCTGTTTATAAGCGATGGCACGGCGGCGGGTACAGCTCTTTTAAAAGGCGACTTTAACCCGGTTAACTCCGCAGGAAATAGTGTTCAATTGAACAACAAAGTATATTTTTCCGGTGATGATAACGCCCATGGGATTGAACTGTGGGCAAGTGATGGCACCGCGGCGGGCACCTACCTGGTAAAAAATATAAGCCCAGACCCGGGCGGCGGTGTTTACGCCAGCAGCGGCCCACAGGGCTTTTGCGTGTATAAAAACAAGGTATATTTTTCCGCTAATGATGGAACTCATGGGCAGGAGCTTTGGGTTACTGACGGCACGGAAGCCAATACAGTAATGGTGAAGGATGTACAGCCCGGCAGCAATGGCAGCCTGCCATACCACAGTATTGTGTATAATGATAAGCTATACTTTATAACCTGGGGCCAGTACCAGTTATGGGTTACCGATGGCACGGAAGCCAATACCCGGGAAGTGGCGCCTGTGAGTGAAAGCAGCCAGTTTGCAGCTATATGGAACAATACTATGTATCTTGAATCGCCGTCGATAGCGCAGGTCTATCAAAGCGATGGCACAACCGCCGGCACAGTGCTTGCCAAGGCAGACAATACAACATCGCTTATAGATTACTCTTCGCCTGACTATCATTTTAACGTGTATAAAAACGAGTTGTACTTTTCAGGTTACATATATGGCATTAGCAACGGTTACGAGCTGGTTAAGCTTACCACCGGTACATTGCCCTTAACACTGCTAAACTTTAAGGGCCAGGTACAAAAAGACGAAGATGTAGTAAAATGGCAAACAGCCACAGAAACCAATACTGCATGGTTTGAATTACAACAGGCAACTGATGGAACCGTATTTACAAAAACAGCCATTATAGCGGCGGCGGGTAACAGCAGCACAATACAGAATTACAGTTTTAGCCAAAAAAGTATTATTAACCCAGCCGGTTATTACCGCCTTAAAATGATTGATAAAAACGGGGACTTTAGCTACAGTAACATTATACAACTTGCACGTGGTGGCGCCGGCGCCGTGAATGCATTTTATAATAACAGCAGCAGGCAAATAATTATACAAAATACCACAACAGGCGCCTGCAACTGGCAGTTATATTCTGCGGGGGGTAGCCTGGTTAAAAAGGGCACATCGGAAAGCGGCAGTATTACTATACCTGCAAGTGGTATGGCGGGTGGCGTTTATATACTTACCTGCCAAAGCAAAACCGGTAGCAGCAAGTTTACATTACCGGTGTTTTAGGGCAGGGTATTCTATAAGAACTGACAAGGGGCTTCAAAAATTGCCGCCTGCCGGTTCTTATTCTTACATGTGCAACCATACCTACATTTGTTTACTTTGGTCAAGCATAAATGGGTAACTTGCCAAACTTGAACAGGAAAGATATATGAGAAAAATATTCACTATTGTATTGCTGGTTATAACACAAAGTATATGGGGCCAGCAAAGCTACACGCTGCCGGTAAATATTGCAGCGGCCTATGCAAAACAAACCCGCACAAATAACGGAACGCCGGGCAAAAACTATTGGCAAAATACGGCAGATTACGACCTGCATATTTACTTTGACCCTACCACACGTTTGCTGGAAGGCACTGAAACCATTGACTATACCAATAATAGCCCCGACACGTTAAAGCAAATGGTTTTTAAACTATATCCCAACCTGTACAAAAAAGGCAATATAAGGCAAATGGCTGTACAGGATATTGACCTGACCGATGGTGTAAGTATTGATAATATTAGCCTTGATGGCGGCGCTGTTGGCAGCCGCCGGATATACGGCACCAATATGAATATACGGTTGCCCAAGCCACTTGCTCCCGGTCAAAAGGTAGAGTATAATATTACGTGGCACTATACGCTTAACAAACACTCGCATATCCGCACAGGCGAAATTGATCCCGGCGCTGACTTTGTGGCTTACTTTTTTCCCCGTGTTGCTGTGTATGATGATATTGACGGCTGGAACCAATACCCTTACTTAGGCAGCCAGGAGTTTTATAACGATTTCTGCCATTTTAAAGCGGCTATTACAGTACCCAACACACAGGTTGTTTGGGCTACCGGCAACCTGCTTAACGGGCAGGATGTGCTGGCTGATAAGGTATACCAACGCATGCAGGCAGCAGAAAAAAATGATGCAGTGGTATATGTAATTGACACAGCCGACTTAGCCCATAAAGATTTTACCAACCACAGCCACGTAAGCAACACATGGGTGTATGAGGCAAGCGATGTTACTGATTTTGTGTTTGCCTGCAGCAACCATTACCTGTGGCACAGTACCAGCCTGGTTGTTGACCCGGCAACCGGCAGAAGAACGCGTGTTGATGCTGCCTATAACCCAAAGCATAAAGATTATTACACGGTAATAAACGATGCCCGTAAAACGGTTGAGGCCATGAGCTACCAATTTCCTAAATGGCCCTACCCCTACCCGCACGAAAGTGTATTTGACGGGCTTGACCAGATGGAATACCCGATGATGGTAAATGATAACCCGCTTGATGACCATGAGCAAAGCGTTGAACTGACAGACCATGAAATTTTTCACACCATGTTCCCTTTTTACATGGGCATTAACGAAACCAAGTATGCCTGGATGGATGAAGGCTGGGCAACCATTGGCGAGTGGCTGGTATCACCAATGATAGACAGCACACTTGTTGACCACTATGGTGTTGCAGCCGTTGAAGGCAACGCCGGCAAGGAAACAGACCTGCCTATAACTGTGTTAAGTACCGATGCAGGCTCCTCATACTTTACCAACAGCTACCCCAAACCTGCAATGGGTTACCTTTTTGTAAAAGACATGCTGGGCGACGATGTATTTTATAAAGGCCTGCATTATTACTTTACGCAATGGCACAGCAAACATCCTATACCTTACGACTTTTTCAATTGCATGAATGAAGGTACCGGTAAAAACCTGGATTGGTTTTGGAAACGATGGTTTATGCAGACCGGTGTGCCAGACCTTGCCATTACCAAAGTGAAAACAGGCGGCAAACCATCAGTGGTGGTAACGAGTATAGGCACCATGCCTGTGCCTGTTGATCTTACTGTAACATTTGACGACAACACCACCCAACGTATTTATAACAGTATTGCGGTTTGGGAAAAAGGCAACACTACGGTTACTTTACCACTACCCAAAGGCAAGGCTATAAAAAAACTGGAGCTTAACGGTGTACACATACCAGACAGCAATAAGAAGGATAATGTGTGGACGGCAGACGGTCATTAGGTCAGTGGTCAATAGGTCTCATTAAGAAAGTTGAGTTGTAAGCACCGGTTGAGTTGTTGATTTGTTTTTCAAACCAATCAACTGCTTTCTTACTAACCAATCAATGAACCCGCTTTTACCATTCAACTAATCAACTTTTCGTCTACCCAATTAATTGGCTGTTTATCTCCCTCCCGGCGGGCAGTATTGTTTTAAAAATGTTGTATATAAATTGCTAAGATGTACGGTTGTTCCCTCGCCCTCAAATATACCGTGTGTGCGGTTGGGGTAAGCCATAAACTGGAATAGCTTATTGTATTTTATTAATTCATTTAACAACAGTTCTGCATTTTTATAATGCACATTATCATCACCTGTGCCGTGTATATATAACAAGTGCCCCTGCAGGTTTTTAGCATACGTTATTGGGCTGCCCTTTATATAAGCATTGCTATCTTCCTGTGGCAGGCCCATATAGCGTTCCTGGTAAATATTGTCGTATGTAAACTCACTGCCTTCTGCTGCAACAGCAATGCCTGTTTTATAAATATCCGGGTATTGAAACATAAGGTTTAGTGTTGCCGAGCCGCCGCCACTCCAGCCCCATACAGCTATACGGGCAGTGTCTATATAAGGCAGCTTTAAAATTTCGCGGGCTGCGGCGGCCTGGTCGCTTATATTTAGCTGCCCAATTTTGTGGGATATGCTTTTACGCCACTCGCGGCCTTTAGGCAATATAACACCACGGTTGTCAATTGAAATGGTAATGTACCCATCGTCAGCCATACTGCCGTTGTATAAAAAGTTATCAGTAGCCCCATATTGGTCAATAACGGTTTGGCCCCATGGTTCTGTATACACATAAAATACAACCGGATATTTTTTAGTGCTGTCAAAATTTGTTGGCTTAACCATCCATGCATCCATGTCAATTCCATCTTTCGTTTTAATGGTAAAATACCTGGTGTTTGCCGGTGGTTTATTGGCTTCAACAGCCTTTGCAACACTGTTGCCGTCAAGTGATTTGTGGCCCGGCAGAGAAACCCATTCTTTTACAGGCGAAATATAATAGTTTGAAAAAGTATGCGCTGCATATTTACCTGTTGGCGATACTTCGTAGTTGTGCGTGCCGGTTTGGTTGGGCGGGGATAATCTCTCCGCGCTGCCGGAGCCGTCAAGCCTGGTACGATACAAATATTTTTGCGTTGCGTTATTGGGTGATGCATCAAAATAAACATACCCGGTTAGCTCGTCAATAGCATCAATATTCATCACATCATAATTGCCGGTTGTTATTAGTTTTTCAGTTTTGCCGTCACGGCTAACCCGGTATAAATGTCGCCACCCATCTTTCTCACTAGCCCATAAAAACTCTCTACCATTGTTAAACCAATCCCAACCGCCATAGCTGTAAGCTTCATCCCAAATAGCAATGTTGTCAATCCATGCGGGGTCTTCCTCATGGTATATTGTTGTTGATGTTCCGGTAGTAGCATTACACAACATAACATCGCTAACATTTTGCCTGCGGTTAAGGTGCTGTATAATAAGCTCATCGTTGTTATCGGCCCATTCCATGCGGGTAACATAGCTTTGCAATACAGGGTCGGTAGGTATATCCATCCATTTTGTTTTGGCATTGGCTATATCAACCACGCCAATTTTAAAAGGCGACGGCGCTTCGCCCGCAATAGGGTACTCAACAGGTTTAACAAATGGGTAAACACTGTCAGTATTGTTTATCATCAGGTAATCCTTTGTGCTGCGCGCATCAATATTCCAGTAAGCTATTTTTTTACTGTTGGGGCTCCAGCGAAATCCGTCCCTGCAAAAAAATTCCTCTTCGTATGCCCAGTCAAATGTGCCGTTAATATATTTACGTGTTCCGTCAAAGGTTAACTGGGTTATTTTACTGGTGGCAACATCTTCGGTGTAAATATTGCTTGCACTTACATAGGCAACCTGCTTACCGTCAGGCGAAAATTTAGCAAACATTAATGATGATGGCGCCAGGCTTTTCCCTAATTGATGTAATTGTTTTGTATTAAGGTTAAGCACCCAATAATCGCCGCGGGTGTTATAGCGCCAAACGGTTTTAGTATTGGTATAAATAAGGGCTTTGCTGCCGTCTGCCGAAAAAAAGAAGTTATAAATACTCAAAGGTTCAGCATGGCCGGCTACGGTAAGCATGCTGCCGGAAACAATTGTTTTTTTGGTGAAGGCGGGTAGGCTGTACAGGTTAATTTCACCATCTTCAGCCTGGTAATAGGCATCCCCTGCTTTATTCCAGCGCATGCCTTGCGGGGGCTGGCTTTTGGCCACTGCAACAAAAATTAGCAATAAAGCAACACTAAAATATTTAAACATATAAATACCTTTAAAAAGTGAATATAGGTAAACAGCATAAAAAATATACCCAATATTTTAAACGGGCAGGCTTATATTCCCTCCGCCTGTCGTAAACAAAGTATTTAATTTTCACGTAATTTAGACATATGTTAGGACACCGATTTGTGCAGTACGATCCCAACGCACAGGGAAAAACACGATTTGAGCAGATGCTTGACCTTTTTATGCAACTGCTTACTTACACCAACGGAGATGTAGCCGAAGCTTTACAGTGGATGAACGAACTGGATAAAAAATATCAGTTGACTGATGACCAATACGGAATGGGCGATTTTATTGACGACCTTAAACAAAATGGCTACATTAAAGACGACCCGAAAACGGGTGCTATTGAAATTACCGGCAAAAGCGAGCAGAGCATTCGCAAACGCAGCCTGGAGGAAATTTTTGGCAAGCTTAAAAAAACAAAAACCGGAAACCACAACACTTTTAAACCCGGCCAGGGCGACGAGCTTAACCCTGAGACGCGCCCTTTTCAGTTTGGGGACATGCTTGAGCAAATTGATTTTACCGAGAGCATACGCAACGCCCAAATAAACCATGGCGTTGAAAGCTTTAACATGCAGGAAGATGACCTGCAGATACGCGAGACAGATTTTAAAGCCCAAACAAGTACCGTGCTGATGATTGATATTAGCCACAGTATGATTTTGTATGGTGAGGACAGAATAACGCCTGCCAAAAAAGTGGCGATGGCATTGAGTGAGTTAATTACCACCAAATACCCTAAAGACACGCTGGATATTGTGGTATTTGGCAACGATGCATGGCCTGTTGAGATTAAAGACCTACCCTATTTGCAGGTTGGCCCTTACCATACCAACACCGTTGCCGGCCTTGAACTGGCGATGGATATTTTGCGCCGCCGCCGTAACCCCAACAAGCAAATATTTATGATCACAGATGGTAAACCTACCTGCCTTAAAATTGGCAAGCGTTATTATAAAAACAGCTTTGGTCTTGACAGGCGTATTACCACCCGCTGCCTTAACCTGGCCGCGCAGTGTAAAAAGCTAAAAATACCCATTACTACCTTTATGATAGCAAGCGACCCATACCTGCAGCGCTTTGTAACCGAGTTTACGGAAACAAATAATGGCAAGGCATTTTTTGCATCGCTGGATAAGCTGGGGGCATTTATATTTAAAGACTTTGAGAGCGGGAAGAGGAAAACGGTGTATTAGGGGAAAGTTGACAGGTTATTGGCAATAAGTCACTGGAAAGGAGCAAATATTTGAGATTGGTTGATAAATGGTTAAAGTAACAATAACATACCTGTTTATAATTTTAGTGTATCCTTTTTTAATGGGATGCGGGCAAGAAAGTATGCATATGCATCGGCCGGCAAAAGATACGGCTACCTGTATTTTTTTAGGTAATGATTCATTGGCATATTACTATGGCAACAGCAATGATATGCAGGAATTGGAACAGGGCAGTATATATGACACTTTGTTTACCAACGAAGTAGTAAAATCAATAAAAAAGCATCTAACAAGTAACGGATTTAAAATAGCCTTTAAGCCAACCACGGCTATTGCCAACGTTGATACTATGCCAAATGGCAGGGCAGAACTACTTGATATATTTAGGATAAACGAAATAAATGACAGGGATGTTTATATAATAGATACACCCGATAACATTGAGAAAAAAGCATTTAATGTGGAAACCTGGCATACAGATGACATTGGATTAATTGGGTCGGGCTCTTTCAAATTAAATTTGCCTTCAGATGAAAGCAACGATTCCCTGGCAAATAACACAAAGACCTGGAAAAATGCCATTACTATTCTTATATATGGTGACAATAAAATATATACTTATGAGGGTGGCAACATTGCAGCGGGTAAAAAGTATAGTTATACTACAATTGATAACTATTTAAAAAACAAGGCGAAAATAGAAGGTAAAGATTTGGAAGTTATTATTAAACCAAACGACCTATCATCATATAAAAATATTGTTGATTTATTAGATGAAATGAAATTAAACAACATAGGCAAATATGCATTGGTTGATATAACTAAAGAAGAAGACGATTTTATTAAAGCATTAAAATAGCTGCCATTTGTTATGTTGCACCAGTGAGTGACACAACAACAGCCACATAGCATTACCACAGTTGATTAAAACAAAATAAAGAAGAATGAATATTGAGAAGATCAAGACGTTAGGTGAGTTAAAAAAAAGCGGTTATAAACCATCATCTATAAAGGATGAAATTCGCAGAAACCTTATTGCAAAAATTCAAACAAAAGAAAATGCTTTTCCGGGTATTCTGGGTTATGAAGACAGCGTAATACCCGATACTGAAAGGGCTATATTAAGCAGGCATAACATTTTATTTTTGGGTTTGCGCGGCCAGGCTAAAACACGTATGGCAAGGCAAATGACCAACCTGCTTGACGAGTATATACCAACCATTATGGGCAGCGAGGTAAACGATGATCCGTTTAACCCGCTAAGCAAATTTGCCAAAGACCAAATTGCTGAGCATGGTGACGAAACGCCGCTGCACTGGATTCACCGCACTGAACGTTATGGGGAAAAACTGGCTACGCCGGATGTTAGCGTGGCTGACCTTATAGGCGACATTGATCCTATTAAAGCGGCTAACCTGCGCCTTAGCTTTGCCGATGAGCGGGTTATACATTATGGCATTATTCCGCGCAGTAACCGCTGCATATTTGTAATTAACGAGATACCCGATTTACAGGCACGTATACAGGTAGCCTTATTTAATATACTGGAAGAAGGCGATATACAAATACGCGGTTTTAAGCTGCGCATGCCTTTGGACATATTGTTTGTGTTTACCGCCAACCCGGAAGATTACACCAATCGCGGCAGCATTGTTACACCTTTAAAAGACCGTATACAAAGCCAGATACTTACACACTACCCTAAAACCATTGAAACCTCTTTGGCTATTACAGAGCAGGAAGCACATATTTTGGATGAGCAAAAAGCAAGGGTTAATGTTAGTGACCTGGTAAAACGTTTAATTGAACAGGTTGCTTTTGAAGCACGCAGCAATGAATATGTTGACAAGAAGAGCGGTGTTAGCGCCAGGCTTACCATTGCAGCATTTGAAAACGCCGTAAGCAGCGCAGAGCGCAGGGCCATCATCCACAATGAAAAGCAAACCCAAATATGGATAAGCGATTTGGCGGGCGTAATTCCGTCAATAACAGGTAAGATCGAACTGGTGTATGAAGGCGAGCAGGAAGGCCCGTACCAGGTTGCTTTAAACCTGCTTGACAAAGCCATACGCACACAGTTTCTTACCTATTTCCCTAACCCGGAAGCAATGAAGAAACGTAAGAACACCGGCAAGCAAAGCCAGCAAAAAGAAGATGATAACCCTTACAAGGCCATTACCCGATGGTTTGATGCCGGTAACCATGTTGACCTGTTTGTTGACATGAAGGATGGTGATAAAGTACACGCCTTATATAAAGTGGATGGCCTGTATGGCATTGTAAAAAAATTCTTTCCGCATGCAAGTGAAAAAGAAAATGCGCTGCTGATGGAATTTGTATTACATGGCCTTGCGGCCTACTCTCTCATCAGCAAAAAGATGATAGAAGGCAAGATAGAATTTAAAGACCTGATGGGCAGCATGATGAACCTGGGCAACCTGAACTTAAGTGAGGAAGACGAAGATTTGAATGAGGATGATTTTAGGTAGAGGGTGATGGTGGCAGAAACCAGAGTTATAACCAAAGGGTTTTAACATAAATACCTTGAAGATTTTTATTAATTAATCTTCAAGGTATTTATATATAGTCGCTATTTTGACTGCAATTTTTTTTACACGGCTTATTTGCTTTGCTTTTTTTCTTTTTTGGGCCTTTGCTTTGTATTCATTAATATGCTTACTAATAAGCACCCTTTCTTTTTCACTTAGTGCTTTAGGCATAGTGAAAAAATCAACTTCCAAAGGTTCTTTAATCAATCCCATCAAATTACTCTTTAAAATATCTATTAATTAAAATTTTCGCCGGATCAGTATCTATAATCATTAGATGTCCACCAAAATGATACCCTCCAAGCGTTTTAACATAATGGTCAATTAACTTTGTTTTCGAATGAAACGCAACAAATCCTTCAAACCCTTTTTGAAATGAAAGCTTACAGGCATAAGCGATAAGGTTACCAGGAATCCCTAAATACATTTTTCCATTTCCGCTGTTGAACGGCGCACTCTCAATTAATGGCATATATACATGGTCGTTTTCAATGCTCAAACTTATCAATCCTTGTATAATTTTCGGGTTGCCTTTAATAGTGAGTTTACATAATTCCCTATCATCCTTTTGAATTCGGCACCCCAATCAAAGAGCCATCCATTTCTTTTTACAATCCCTTTTAAGTCAGCTTTCAATAAGTTAGCAATGTCAGTTGAGAAACTATCCCCCGGTAACAGCATTCTCAATGGAACGGGTCAACTTATCAACTTCAAAATTAAGATAATTTATTTTAGCTTTTTTCACTGTACAATTTACAAAAAATGGTTTACATTCTACATAAACATAGACAACAAAAAAGAATCCTGCTGAAGCAAATCAGCAGGATTCTTTTTATTTTCGGAATAGAGAAATATTATTCAGCTACTACTTCAAATTCAAGGTCGGTAGTTTTACCGTTGCCAAAATCAATAGCAGCTTTGTAGGTGCCCAGTTCTTTAACTTCATCAACAATGCTGATGCGTTTGCGGTCAATTTCGTAACCTTTCTGGTCGCGTATAGCGCGTGCGATCTGCAAAGATGTAACGCTGCCGAAAATTTTTCCACTGGTACCTGTTTTAGCGCCAATTTTAACGGCGCCTTCTTTAAGTACGCTTATAACTTTATTTACTTCAGCCAGCATAGCAGCTTCTTTCTTAGCTTTAACCTTTAGCTTTTCTTCCATTTGCTTAAGGTTGCTGCCGTTAGCCTCAACTGCTAATTTGTGCGGAATTAAATAGTTACGTGCGTAACCATTTTTTACGGTAACCAGTTCGCTGCTCTGGCCAAGATGGTCAACATCCTGTATTAATATTACCTGCATTTGTTTGTTTGTTTAGTCCCCATTTTGCCCAATCATTTTTTATTGATAAGACTGTCATCCTGCGTTAACAGGAATTAGGGATTGGTTACTAATTAAGGCGTAAGAAATAAGGCGAAAGGCGTATGCTTTGGCATTTCGGCCTTCAACCTTATAACATCAGCCTATTTTAAAAGATCCGTTACAAAAGGCAGTAATGCCATTTGGCGGGCTTTCTTAACTGCGTCGCTTACTTTACGCTGGTATTTTAAAGAGTTGCCTGATAAACGGCGTGGTAATATTTTACCCTGTTCGTTTATAAACTTCTTCAAAAACTCGGTGTCTTTGTAGTCAACATACTTAATACCGTACTTTTTAAAGCGGCAGAATTTCTTCTTTGGCTTTTCCTGCTTAATAGCGGTAAGGTATTTAATTTCATTTGCTTTTGCCATGTTTTAAACCCTCGCTAATTTTTCGGTTCCGGTAGGTACACCACTTCTCTTTTTTGCATTGTACTCAACGGCGTATTTATCAAGTACAGTGATCATGTGACGCATTACCTGCTCGTCACGCAGCATTTGAATCTTAAACTTCTCATTGAAGCTGGATGGCGCGCTGTATTCTAAAACCCAGTAAATACCTGTGGTTTTTTTCTTTACAGGATACGCCAGTGATTTCAAACCCCAGGGGTTGCTGTGCGTTACACTTCCACCGTTTTCAGTTATGAAATCAGTGTACTTTTTCTGGGCAGCTTTAAAGTCTTCCTCAGAAAGCACAGGGGTAAAAATCACCATCAATTCGTAATTACTCATTACCCTGATTTTTTTGTTTGTAAAATTGTTAATCCCAACCCAAAACGGTTTGGGGCGGCAAAGGTAAGGGAATTGAGGGAAATTTGTGGATTTTTTGAAGAGGTGATTTTTAGATTTTCTCGAAGCTTTAAACCGCCGGCAAAAATAACGAGACTAATTGGTACAAAAAGATAATAATCAGCCAGTTATTACCCCCCTGCGCGCTTTGCGACAGTAGCCTCTGTAATGTAAATAATTACTTGCTGATCAACTAAGGCCAGTTAACTAATCAAACATTCCTTTACTTATCAACCACGCCTGCAACTAATCAACCAACTTAAATACCAGGGCATACTTACCCTGCTTACCTGTTAACTGTTTCGGTACTACAATATTAACCGTTCCGTTGATCGTGCTAATTTTGGCCGCTTCTTTAAAGCCCAATATACTAACTTTTGTTTTGGCGCTTACCAGCGTTGCGTCAACCGGAACTGTTGCAGGCAATACAACATTTTCGTCCTTATCATCTGCCAGCAGAAAAACATATTTTGCTTTGCCGTCTTTAGCCTGGGTGTACACTATGTTATCTTTCTCATAAGGTGCCAATGGCTTAGAGTTATAAATAGCCTCGCCGTTTGTTTTCATCCAGCCTCCCATTTCTTTAAGTCGGCTGTAGGCAGTATCACTCCAGTCACCCTGTGGGGAAGGGCCAACATTTAATAAAAAATTACCCCCCCGCGATACTATTTTTACCAACAGGTGCACTAATTGGTTGGTGCTTTTATAATGGTCGTTTGGTACATAACTCCAGCTATCACCCATGGTTAAACAACTCTCCCAGGGGAAATCAAGCGGCTTATTTGGCACCTGCTGCTCAGGGGTTTGGTAGTTTTCAAACTCCCCTCCCACTGATCGGTCAACAACCAGCAACCCCGGCTGGTGCTGCCTGGCCATACCGGCAATTTTGGCCATATCAATATCCTGGTCGTAGGGTATGGTACGCTGCCAGTCAACACTTTTATCAATGCTGCTTAAGGGCCTCACCCAACCACCGTCAAGCCATAAAATATCAACCTTGCCATAGCCCGTCATCAATTCTTCTATCTGGTTATAAGTAAATTGCTTATAAGCGTTCCATTTTTCGGGATATTTCTTCGGGTCATAGTTCACGTTCCTGTCCTTAGGCGGAAAGTACGGCCACCAGTAACTATCAACATGCCAGTCAGGCTTACTAAAATAGGCCCCTATTAAAAAGCCTTTTTTCCTAAATGCATCAAACACTTCTTTGGTAACATTGCTGCGTGCATCTGTTGAAAAAGGTGTTTTAGGCGATGTTATTTTATAGTCGGTTTGCTTAGTATCAAACATGCAAAAGCCATCGTGATGCTTGGTAGTAAATACAACGTACTTCATACCAGCATCAGCGGCCGCGGTGGCCCATTTGGCAGCATCAAACTGCGTTGGGTTAAAAGTGGTTTGCAGGCCTTCGTATGCTTTTTTGTAGGTAGTATAATCTTCCGCGTATGGCCCTTTCCTCTGGGTCCATCCTTCATCTTCAGGGCATATGCTCCAGCTTTCAACTATGCCCCATTGGCTGTAAGTTCCCCAATGCATAAGCAGGCCAAACTTAACATCCTGCCAAACGCCTAATTTTTGCAGCACCAGGCTGTCAGTCGGTTTTACGTATGTATTTTTTTCCTGTGCAGTAGCCAACAAAACAACGAGGCATGCAGCAATAAGCAGTTGCATTTTTTTCATATTGCGTAGTTAATACCAAAAATTTAAACAGAAAAATTTAAGTGTAGTTTATACGGTTAAAAACACCCTTTATATTTATAAAAAAAATATTGCCCTGCAACGTTTTTGCCGCAACTTTACAGCCATAAAAACTAAATTGACCATGAAAAAATTGCTCACGTTTATCATGCTTGCCGGCTGTTTAACTTTTACATCACAGCTTTTTGCGCAAGGCTCTCCAAACGACAATGCTGAACAAAGGCTTAAAAGGGCCAGCCTTCCCTCGCAGCTTAACCAAACTATTGGCGGCACCAGCTTAACTATTAATTATAGCCAGCCCGCCCTTAAAGGCAGAACAATGGGGAAGGATATTGAACCCATGAACGGTAAAGTGTGGCGTGCAGGCGCTAACGAAGCAACAAGTTTTGAAGTAAGCAAAGATGTTACTGTTGAAGGCCAAAAACTGCCCGCCGGCAAATATGGTTTGTATACAATTACCGAAAACGGCGAATGGACCATTATTTTTAATAAAACCTGGGATACCTGGGGCGCATTCTCGTACAAACCTGCTGATGATGTATTGCGTGTAAAGGTAAAGGCTGCCAAATCACCAATCTTTATGGAACGAATGATATATACTGCTGATAAGGACGGCAAAGTATCCTTAGTATGGGGTAACACCGAAGTTGCATTTCACTTTAAATAGCACAGCAAATATAAAAAACAAAAAGGGGCTTTAAAGCCCCTTTTTTTGCAAAAAAGGAAGGATGTAGTTAATATTCTACACCCTGTTAAAGCATTTATAATGTGTACAGGTTGGTTTAAATTAAACAGTTTGATGGATGTCAATATATGTAATAAACAAGTGACATATGCATGATAAAGACCATTAATAAAAAAGCCTGTTGTTAAGTTATTCACGGCCGTGATGACAAATTTGGCAGGGTTTTTTCATAAGTGTTGCTAACAAGTAAAACAAATTGACAACTAAAAATTGAGTTATGAAAACAATAAGAATACTTATACTTTCCTTATTTATAGCTGCTGCCGCTGTTAATGTAAACACGGTTAAAGCCCAGGTAAGTGTAAGTGCCGATGTAACCTTTTCGGTGTTTCACGATAACCTTCAGTCGTATGGCCGTTGGGTGAATCACCCAACTTATGGCCAGGTATGGGTAGCAAGCGAAACTAATTTTGTACCTTATCGTACTAATGGCCACTGGGTATATACGGATGATGGCTGGACCTGGGTATCTGACTATTCATGGGGCTGGGCGCCATTCCATTATGGCCGTTGGGATTATGATGCCAGTTATGGCGGTTACTTTTGGGTACCCGGTTATGATTGGGGTCCAGCCTGGGTTAGCTGGAGGAGCGACAATGAAAACTATGGCTGGGCGCCGCTTAGGCCAGGTATTAATGTAGGTATTGGTATATCATTCGGTAGCGACATACCTGCTGAACGCTGGACCTTTGTGCCTAATAGGTATATAGCAAGCCCGCGTGTAAATAACTATTATATTAACAACAGCCGTAATGTTACCATTATTAACAAAACAACTATTATTAATAATGTACATAACAACAGCTCACGTACTGTAGTTGTGGGTGGGCCGCGCAGAGAAGATGTACAGCGTTATACGCACACTACCGTAAATACTTACAGGGTAGCTAACAATTCAAGGCCCGGTACTACTATTAACAAAAACACAGTTAATATCTACCGTCCTGTTGTTAATAAAACTACAGTAATTAATAAAACTGTCATAAATAACACCAAAAATGTTGTAAATAACAATAATAAAACAGTTGTAAATAATAATAGCAACAACAATAAAACAGTTGTTAACAACAACAATAAAACTGTAAATAATAAGGCCACAGTAAATAATAAAACAACGATTAACAATAACCAGCGTAAAACGCAGGTAACTAATAGAAATGTTGTTAAGGTACAGTCAAAAGCGCCTGTAGCCAAGCCAACAACAGCCAGGCCGGCACAACCTAACAGACCTGTTACAAGCAGGCCTGCGCAGCCAAAAATTGTTCAGCGGCAGCCGGCAGCAAAACCAGCACCGCGCCAGGTGCAACGTCCGGCACAACCACATGCACAACCAGCGCAGCACCAGCCCGCGCAGGCTCCTGATAAAAAGCCCGATCACAAATAATGGTCTATAGTTTAGCATAAAAAATCCCCGCGGTAGTTGCCGCGGGGATTTTTAGTTTGTAACCCACTACAGTATATCATTCCGGCTTTATTGCGTCACACATTGCAACTTTTTGTTGTTAGCGCGGCAGAGCACGTTGACCAATGTTATGCAGTACAAGTGAGTGACACAACAACTGCTTAAAAAACTTACTTCAACTCACCTAATTATAAATTTTAAACTCCAACTTTCCGGTTGGCACACAGCCTTAGCTATTTCAATGCTTCTGCAATTGCTTTCTCTGCCAGCGGTTCCATTATTTTATAACCATCCATATTGGGATGAACACCATCAGCAGCAAGAGATTTGGGTAAGCCTTTTCTCTCGTCGGCCATAGGCGTCCAGTAGTCTAAATATATGCACCCGTTGTTAGCACAGTAATCTTTGATCATGTTGTTTAAAGTAACAATTTTTCCAGCGGGCTGCAAGCCGGGCTTCCAGGGATAATCAAAAACCGGCAATACTGATGATAGTACCACTTTTATGTTATGTGCCTTTGCAAGTTCAGCCATGCTAGCAAGGTTGCCCATAATTTGTTCAAGCGTTGCGGGGCCGGTATTTCCTGCAATATCATTTGTACCGGCAAGTATTACCACCACTTTTGGGTTTAGGTCTATAACGTCCTGCCTAAAGCGCAACACCATCTGCGGGGTTGTTTGGCCGCTTATACCACGGTTAATATAGGGTTTGCCATTAAAAAAGGCCGGGTCTGTTCGCAGCCAGCCTTCAGTTATTGAGTTACCAATAAAAACCACGCGCTTTTCGTTTTTTGCAGGCGGTTGAACCTTAGCATTATCTGCGGCAAATCTCGCCAGGAAAGGCCAATCCATTGGTGGCGCCTTTGGTGCGCCAATTAAGCCCAGTTGTTGTAGCCAGTCGGCAAAGCGGTCTATCCACATATCTGTAGGAATATTTTGTTTTTTCATACCAAAACCATGGCCGCCTTTTGCGTAAACATGCATTTCAACAGTTTTGTTAGCAGCCAGCCACTTGTTATACATTGTTAAACTGCTTGGCACCAAATGCAATGGGTCATCAGACGCAACAGTTAAAAATAAAGGTGGTGCATCAGCCGCTACATCTTTTACAATTTCAGGCGGCACATACCCATAAATGGGCGCTGCAAAATCCGGTTTATTTTCCGGGGTATAACCAAATGTTGAAGCTGCAGTAAGTGTACCGCCCGCCGAAAAGCCCACGATGCCTATTTTGTCTGTTTTAATATTGTAATCTGCAGCATGAGCCCTAACATATGCCAGGGCCGTGCGGGCGTCGCTAATAGCCAGGGGTATGGTAACCTTTGTTTCTTCCTGGAATTTTTGCGGGTTGCCAAGCAAGCCAGCCATCTCACCCACAGGGTCGTTGGTAAAGCTACGGCCAACCCTGTATTTAAGTACAAAACAGGTTATGCCACGCTTTGCAAGGTATTTAGCTACATCAAATCCTTCGCTGTTAATAGATAAAATTCTAAAACCGCCGCCCGGGCAAATAACTATAGCCGTTCCATTTGCAGTGCCGGCATCGGGCTCTACCACAGTAAGCGTAGGATGCGAAACGTTGTATACCGCTACGGTATTAAATACGTTGCTGTCGCTGCGCGCTTCGTTCCACGTCCAGCTTTCGCTGCCTGGCGCAGCGCCATTATAGAGTTGTATTACTTTTTGTTGCGCGTTAGCATGTAGAATAACAAACATGCAAATACCAAGTAGCAGTTTTAAATTCATATCGCAGTCAATTTTGTTATGGCAAATAAAAAACTTGTTTTAAAGGTACAACTACAGGTGAATTATCTGTATTGGTTTCCATAATATCTTTCATATAAGCCCACCACTCCTGCATAATTGCATGCTTTGGCAATTCATCAAGCAGGGCAGCATCAGTTATATGCAGCGTTGCAAACAGATCATTGGTTACTTCATCAAGATAGATGGTATAATTACTAATACCGGCATCTTTTAATAATGTTTGCAGCCGAGGCCACAATTCATCATGCCTGCGCTTGTATTCCTCAGCACGGCCGGCAAACATTTTCATCTTAAAGGCTAAACGTTGCATAGTGTGTTGTTTTAGTTTGTGCTAACATGTCCACAAGCTTATCTGCGTAAACCAGGTTTTAAAATTATGTCATAAATACATCACCTTCAATCATTTTTATTGATTTGAAAATTTCAAAACCCGTAGTGCTCTAAGGAAGCTATTTAGAACCCGATGCACTTGTACTGGTTGAAAGTGCATTACATTTAAGGAGGGGTTACCAAACAGTTAGTGAAAATATTTAAAAAATATTTTCCTGTTTTGTCCTATCCCATTTTAGCCATTCGTTGTTATTGTGAAATATTTAATTCACTATTAAAACACAACAAAATGACAGCACAGGAAAATGCGCTTAACTGGTTTGAAATATCTGTAACAGACATTAAGCGTGCTTCGAAGTTTTATGAAACCATTTTTGGTATTGAACTGCAACCACAGGAAATGATGGGTATGCAAATGGCTTTTTTCCCAGCTGATATGACAGGCAAAGTTTCCGGAGGGCTCGTGCACGGGCCTATGCATAAACCAAGCGCCGATGGTGCAAAAATTTATCTTAACGGTAACCCTGACCTGCAGAATGCACTTTCAAAAATTGAAGGCGCCGGCGGTAAAGTGCTTATGCCAAAAACAAAAATTACCGACGACATTGGTTACATGGCCTTTTTTAGCGACACTGAAGGCAACACTGTTGCTTTGCACTCAAACAAATAGTTTATCGTCCGGCCATAAGATTCGAAAGCCCCCGTTCGCTTACAGGGGCTTTTGCAATATTGTTATACCATACTTTACAGGTGTCGCTGTTCAAACATGAAAGGATAGAGACGCCGCAAAGGAGATTTTTCGGATAAGAGAGATACCATGAAAAACAACAGCCATTATTATAAATTATCGGCGCCAGGTGTTGTTGCCTATTGCATTCGGCTACCAGCCTATTTTTTAGCAACGGCTTTCTTTGCTTTTTTAGGCGCAGCCTTTTTAACAGGCGCTGCTTCTTTTTTTGCAGTTGCAGCCTCTTTTTTTGGTGCTACAGTTTTTTTAGCGACAGGTTTTGCAAGCCCGTCGGCTACAACTTTTGCAGCTTTTTTAACGTGCTTCTTAAATTTTTTGTCGCTCAAATCTTTTGCATAGTCTGCAAGTGCAGTAGCTATTTTGGCTTCAATTTCTGCTCGCAATTGCTTTTTGCTCATACGGCTCTTTTTGTTTGTTTACAATTTAATAACATAAATATAATGTATTACCCATGTCCCGTATGTTAAGTTTTTATGCAGCTATACTAATATTTAGATAGTGGTATTGGCAGCATACCTTATTTTCACCATAAAATATTATAACAATCATTTCCACTTTTTAAGTGCATGGCTATGCAATACCGTATTTTTTACCCGCTAACAGTAACCAAAAGCAAAATTGATGGCAAAGGTGCCTATGCCAATAAAAGTATACCAGGCCGCAAAAAAGTGGGCTCCCTGGGTGGGGTTGTTATTTCAAAGCGTGAAGCAAATAAAAGGGTAAAAGCTTTGGGCAACACCAGTATAGCCATGGTTGAATTATGGAATGGCAAGGTGATTGATGCCTCGGTTAACAGTAACGCGCTGCGTTATGTTAACCACTGCTGCACACCCAATACCTATATGCGTGTATGTGGTTATCATGTAGAGTTTTACGCACTGCGTACTATTAAAAAGGGCGAGGAACTTACCTGCGACTATGGTGATACTCACCATGCAGGCACCCGCCGGTGTACATGCGGCAGCCCGCAGTGCAGGGGTTTTATTTAGTTTACGACTGTTTAAATAAGCTGGTGAAGGGTATTGCACTAAAAATTGTTATTATAAACAAAATGCTCCGCCGCGGCGGAGCATTTTGTTTGGTGCTTTTGATACCCTTTATCTTTTTTCTGACTCTGCTAAAAACGATTTATGTTATCGCCCAGGTTTTTATCTATTAAAGTAAAATATGGATCAATGCCAACTTTTGCAGGCTTGCCCGTTACTATAACTTCAACAGTACGTTCACTGGCAGTAAACTTATGCTTTTGCAGGTATAGCGGTGCTGCTTTGGCGTTTTCAGTAAATATGCCAATATCAATGTAATCGTTCATTGCTGCAGGTGTGTCATTACCATCGCTATCCTCGTACGTTTTGCTTACTGATACCTTCAGGCTTACTTTATATTTATTATTGCCCAATGAATTCACAGTAACACTATTTATCCTGTTATCATAAAAGCAAATTTTCTCCCACGTATCAGTAAGATAATATTGCAAACTATCAGGTACATGTTTTTTAAGATACGTATATAAGTCCTTACTGCCTGCATATGGCGGTTTGTTTTTATAAGCGAATGTTGTATAAAATTCATGTAACGCTGCGTTCAAACTGTCCTCACCTATTAAGTGCTTTAAACCGTACAAAACAAGGCCGGCTTTATTTTCAGTTTCGCTCCACCGGGTTGCAGTCAGTAATGGCTGTTGGTTGTTAATAGCACGGCCGCCCCTGCCCCACACGTAACCACTTAGTGTTTGGTCTATTACCGGTGCCATATAGTCTGCTCCAAATTTCCTTTCTGTTAGCAGTAATGCGTTGTATTTAGCCAGGCCATCAGTAATTACTAACGCCCCCCTGGTATGGCTTGGGGTTAGCTGGTGCTGCCACCACTGCTTTGCCAGTTGTTGGCAGGTTACAAAATAGCAATAATCCCAACTCCTTTGGTTATTAAGCATTGCATTCCAGCCAAAGCGTTCGCTGTAAATATCAAGCCCCGCTGCGGAGTTGTAGCCACGGTTATACTCAGACGATTCAACAAGCCGTATTTGGTTAAACGCATACGGCCCATATGCTGTAGTAAAATAACGAAGGCCATCTTTATAAGCAGATACAAAACGCTTAAGGTTAGTATTATGCTCGGGCTGATAGTACAGTTCAATACCAATCGCCTGTCCATTGTCAACCTTTACTGTATCTTTCAAAACAGTGTACCTTGCCGATGCGAAGCCGAGGCCAGTATACGAACCGAGTGAATTTGAAACATAATGATAATAGTTGCGGCCATTTTGCTGCCATTGCCTGTCAAGGTTACCGGGCGCTATAGCAACCTGGCTGGCAATTGTACTTATTGTTACATCAAATTTAATAAGGCCACCGGACTTACCTGCCATAGGAATTTGCGCACCAGCTGAATCGTCCTCCGCTGGAAACTCATCCTCCTTCGTTGGCAACCCGTATTTCTGCCGGTCTTCGTTATCAGATATCTCTTCATCATCATCATATCCCAACCCGGGCAGGCCACCTCCAATAAGGGTGCCATTATGCAAAATATCGCTGCCATACATATAATTCCCAAAGGCAGTATGCGCTTTATAAGAATTTACCTCGAACAATGCAGAACCGCCCGGTGCAATCAACTGGGGAAGCTGGTACAAGCGGTAAGCAGATGGCTGTTGTGAAGCTTTTAAAAAATTAAACTTACCCCGCTTTATAAACAGCGGCACAGTATAGGGCACTGATGTGCCGTTATATTTTAATGAGTAGCCTGTAACATTATCGCCGTCCAGCAGCAACTGGCTTATAGGCACGGCGTTGTTATTTACCACTGTAACATAAGTTTTAAAAACTGCTTTCTGCTCTTCGGGAAAAATGTCGACAAACATTTCTATACCGGTTATTGCAGGCAACGGCGCATCCTCAAAATGCTTTAAAGTTTTTTCAGTTTTAGCAGCTATTTCTGTTACTTCTGTTCGTGTATAATAAGTATTCAGGTAACTAACATTATAGTAATTATAGCACCCGGTGGCAATAAAGGCAAGCAGTAGTGCAGCAGCAAACATTTTAATTTTAACAGTAAACCTCTCCTTAGCAAGCTGAAGCCTTTCTTTAAAAGATGATATGGTCCCCCTTACGTAAAAGAGGTACCCTGCTAATATTAACAGGCTTCCCAATAACAGCCAGTATATATTAAACCAGGTTATAGGCTTAAGCATGTGGCCAATGCCATCAAGATCTGATATGCCGTAATTTGGTGTTTGTGCATATAACAAAAGGTGATAATCCATCCATCCGCTTTGATCGGCAAGGAGAAATAACACCCACAAAGCAATACCAACCCCCAATGCTGCGAATTTATTATTGATGCATATATGCAGCACAAAAGCAAACATTACCATTTCAACGCACATGGGGAAAGTAATACCAAATAAAGACGAAAAATATATGGGGAAGTTAAGATGGGTAAACCCCATGCTAAGCTGCATTGTAATGCCCACGAGCATTGGCAGTAAGGTTAAAAAAAGCACGAGGCACAATATGCTGATGAACTTTGCCAGGTTGTAGGTCCGGTCGGTAGGTGGCAGAGCATCATTTATAAAAGCATACCGCGTAGTTTTTTCCCGGTGAATAGTTTCACCTGTGTAAAATATAACTATACAAAAAACAAATGTAAGAAAGGTGTTATTGAATACAAACATCAGCCAGCTTGTACGCGGCAGATCTTCCATCCAATAATTACCGGGGCTATGCCCGAACGCCATGCCCAGGAATATTGATCCGCCGGCTATTATAAGCCAAAAGTAATTGTCGCGTATTATATTCAGCACCTCTATTTTTGACAGGGTGTATAGTGTTTTGCGTGTATAACTACCGGTAAAGCTTGTGTTAATATGCGGCAATACTCTTTTTACCGGCTGCAAAATTTTCACGGCCTTTTTATCTCTCCGCCCGCTAAAAAACTTTTCGAAGGTAAAGGTTAGGTAGGTGTACATGATAATAACCGCTCCTATCCCCGTCCAAATAATACGGTTTAATAAAAACAAACCGTGCATTGCAATGAATGATGTGTTTTTTTGCGCAACTGTTTGCATACCACGTTCGTATTTTACGGCGTTTACCGCAAAAGGGTCTGCGAGGTAAATAACATTTATATTAGTTGATGAGTTGATAAAAAAAGAAGCGATCATATAGCCCAGAAACAGCAGTATGCCGCTGCTGTAAATAACTTTTATATTACGGCTAATAGCAACCAGGCCAAAAAATAATGATGAAGTAAAAAACAGGTTAGGCACAGCAATGGTAAAAAACGGGTACAGGTAGTTAAGCAAATAGTTAGGGCCATAGTGCGCAGCGCTTAACCACCCAAATGAAGGGCCTGCTTTACAGCCCAAATAGGCCCCAATTAATACGCCACTGTCAATTATTAGCACAAAAAGAAATGATGAAAGGTACCTGCCCCAAAAATAGCCCGCCTTGGTAATGGGGTATGAAAGATAATATTCTTTAGTGTTAAATTCAATATCCCTGTAAAGCGGTATGCCCATAATAGATGAACTAACAAGCATCATCATTAGGCTCATAATTGAGATAAAAAAAGCAAGTGCGGTTGGGCCATTTATAAACTGTTTGTCGTCCAGTGGCATAGCGCCCAATGCAAAAGAAAGAAAGGTGAATATAGTGCAGGCTAAAAAATATACATACACTGCGGGCCGGTGCAGCCTGTATTTTATTTCGAATAAAAATATTTTACTGAACATGATGTTTTAGTTGAGATGATGTTAAAATAATTAAAGCGTGTTTACATCTGTTTTCTTGCTGATGTTGCTGAAGTACACATCTTCGAGGTCTGGCATAACAGGCTGAAAGCCACTAACAGCAGTTTCCTCTGCGTATATCCTTATGTATAGTTGCCCGGCTTTTAATTGTGTTGAAATAACTTTATGGTTACGTTTATATTCATCAATCTCACTTTTCTTTATTGCTTTGCTATAAATCTTACCTGCCAGTTCATTAACAGCTTCGCCTGGTGTACCCGCATACAATACTTCGCCCATGTATATAATGGCAAAATTTGCGCAAAGGGTGCTAACGTCTTCTACAATATGAGTTGAAAGTATTACAATGGTATTTTCACCCAATTCACTAAGCAGGTTATAAAAGCGGTTACGCTCGGCTGGGTCTAAGCCTGCTGTTGGCTCATCAACTATAATAAGCCTTGGGTTGCCCATTAATGCCTGCGCTATGCCAAAACGTTGCTTCATACCGCCCGAATAGGTACCCAGGTTTTTCTTTTTGTCTTTAGACAAGTTTACTTTATCCAATAAATAGTCAACCAGGTCTTTTCTTTCTGTTTTACTGGTTACGCCTTTTAGTTGCGCAATATGGTCAAGCATTTGTTCTGCCGATATTTTTGGGTACACCCCAAACTCCTGTGGCAAATAACCTAACTGCCGGCGCAACTCTGTTTTTTGTTTTAGCACATCCAGGCCGTCAAGAAAAATGCTGCCCTCATCTGCTTCCTGCAAAGTAGCAACGGTGCGCATAAGCGACGATTTGCCGGCGCCGTTGGGCCCCAACAAACCAAACATGCCCTGCTGCAAGGTTAATGAAACATTTTTTATAGCCTGTACCCCGTTGGAGTAGGTTTTTGAAAGCGAGTTAATAGTTAATTGCATATATGTATATTTTGATGTTGGAATAAAGCAAATGTTTACCTTTTGCATGAAAATGCCCATGCAATAATTTAAAAAACCTGTATAGCTTTTACTTATTTTTTAATAGCCGTTGAATTTAATTTAGTTATGTTTTCGCCGCCAAGAACAACTGCTGAATTACTGTCTGCGGCTATAGCTGACTGTTGAATTTTGGCATGAAAATCATTTATCAACGAGTGATCAAGGTTAACATTAAGCATATTAAAATGATCGTTTTTAAAAAGAGAAACAAAACTGTTATTACGCGCAGTTACACTTAGCGTATCAAAATATCTGTCAAGCGAGTCTGCACCATAAAAAAGCCTCGTATAAAGCCCGCTGTTAGCAATATCAAACCGGCAGGAATGAATGTGGTTGCTATCGCCAGCCCCTCTTACATAAATATTGGCATTAAGGGCATATACATTAATATGCGCGGGCATGTACAACTTTACCCGTTGGGGCGACATATAAAACCTGTTATCTGCAAGGCTTCCACCACTATAAACGCCATATAAAATCAATGTGTCGCCGCTTACCCTAAACCGGGCATAGCTTATCACACTTTTTTCAACAAACAGTTTAACTGAGTCTGCAAAAAAAATATCGCATGACGACAGCCCGTTTACCTTTATATTTTTTATATTGTTAAATGCATAGTCATCAAAAATAAGCGCATTGTATGTTGCCGCATCAGTAGTATCTTTATTAACATATTTTATGTGCAATGCAATTTGTGCACATGCCATGTAGCCCAGCACAACCAGCAGCAACCACAGCAGTATTTTATTGCTTGTTTTCATAGTCGTCAATAGCTTTTTTTATAGCGATGGTGATTTTATCGTCTGCTGCCGGCAGCCATTTACCGTTTGCTTTTACAGCAGGGCTAAGATCATCCTGTTGCAACTGCCCCTGCTGAGTTTTTAAAAAATGATATTGTGCTGCTGAATCATCTGCAGCCGGTTGCAGGGTAACAATGTAACCTGTTCTTTCTTCTGCCCTAACCTTTACCCAGGGCCATTGTTTAAAAAGGCCTGCATGTTTCTTAAATACTTTACCGTGCCTCACATCAGCCTGCATGTTACCCGGCAGGTTAATTATATAGTGTGCCATAGTGCTTTTATTTATTGTTTATGGAAAAGTGTTGTTTTACATATTTTTCGTAAAGCCTGGTTAATTCATCTGTCTCCATTTCAAGCAGGTACATATTTCTAAAAAGGTTAGGCAGGTCTTTCTCTGCAAACTCGGCTTTCCTGTAGCGCAATACTGTTTTTTTGGCGTCGGGCGATACAAAATATCCAATGCCACGCTGGTTAAAAATAATTTCCTGCTGCTGCAAATGCTCAAACGTGCGCATTACAGTATTGGGATTAACTTCCAGTTGCACAGCCAACTCTCTTACAGAAGGGATGCGCGCGCCGGGCTTCCACTCCTGCAATAGAATTTTCTCGCAAACGTGGTCTGCTATTTGTAAATAGATAGGTTGAGACTCCCTGAAATCCATTATAAATATTTAAATGCTTAAATTTCTTTTTCCTTCATCCTGTAATAAATGGCTATCCATAAAACAGGAGTAATACCAAAACGCATTAAAAATGTGGCTACGCTACCTATCCAAAACGGCAATGTGTAGTGCGTTTCATTTCCTTTATTGTCAATAACGGTGGCATTGGTAAGAACCGACGACACGCTAACATTTTCCGGCAACAAGGGGAAAAATATTTTCATTTCCACCACAAAAAAAAGTAACCATAATAACAACAACGCCACCATGGTTTTAAAAAGGTTATTTTTAGCAAAGTATGCGGAACCCAAAATAAATGCCGACTGTATTGGAAAAAATGCAGAAAATAAATCAACATTATCACCAGGGTAAAAAATATACGTATCGGCTGCAGGTGAAAAAACATTGATAAGCTTTGATGGCCGTAAATCCCCGGTTAAACCAAAGCGTTGTTTCCATTCAACAGCTTTTTCGCTGTGGCCTGCAAGCATTGCAGCGTTGGCATTATTAGCAACTTTTAAAGCTAAATAATCTGTTACATAAAATATAAGCGTGTATGCTACAAAAAATATAAGCACGCCATAAAACAACACACATAACAATTTTTCTGCTATGGCGGCAGGCAATACCAGGTAATTTATTTTTTTTGGCTTTGTTGCAAAGTCTCTGAAGGCAAGGCTGGCCGATAAACAACCAGCAATAAATAAACCGCCAAAATATAACATTGACTGGTTGTAAGGGCCAAACGAATATGGATTTCCAATCATCAACGTAAAAGCAAACCATCCCGTAAAAAAAGCAGCTATAGTTACCAAAAACAATAAGTAAGCTTTTCGGTTTTCAAACCAGTGCTTACCTAACAGCAGGTAAAATCTTCTCAACTTAAACAATTGGCTCATATAAACATTTAGTCATTAAAAATGGATTGAATTAATTTAGGGTTTGCCATGGTTGCTTTATAAAGCAGTTCAAGGTCAATTTTACTTTCGTCATTATCAATATTCATAGCTACCACCACTGTACCCCTAAGCAAAGGCTCACTATATATTGCCCATGCAACTTCAGATGCATTGTAAGATATTTTAAAGCTTAGTTTGGCGCCAATTCGCTCAATACCCTCATCCAAAACAATACCTCCTTCATCAATAATAATCACACTGTCAATAAGGTTTTCAAGGTCCTTCACCTGGTGAGAACTAATAATAATTGATTTTTTTTCATCAACAGCGGCAGCCATAATTTTACGCAGCTGGCTTTTACCCGCAATATCAAGCCCATTTGTGGGCTCGTCCATAAGCAACAGAGATGTGTTGGCAGCAAGGCCAAAACTTATAAGCACTTTCTTTTTTTGGCCGTAGCTAAGCCTTTGCAGGTTGCTATTATAAGGTATTTGAAATTCAGCAAGATAGGCAGCAAACAATTCCTCATTAAACCAGCGATAAAAAGGGCTGGTGTATTTTACAAAACGGCCAATTGACACATCAGGCAAATGGAACTCTTCAGGTATAAAGAATATGTCTTGTAGAAAAGCAGGTTGCCTTTTAGCCGGGTTGAAGCCAAGTACGCTTATATTTCCGCTTTTTGGAAACAGCAGGCCAGCTATATTGCTTAGCAGTGTTGACTTTCCCGTGCCATTTTTACCCAACAGACCATAAATATTGCCAGCCTTTATTTGCAGGTTTAATCCGCCAAATATTTGCTTTTTGGGGTAAGAAAAGTGCAAATTTTGTATACAAACCATTTCTTAGTGCTTTAGTGTACTATTTAATTAGTACACCAAAGATGAATAAAATAATTTGTCCTCCAAATTAATTTTTACATTGAATGGACGAACGGTAAAGTTTTACAGGAACACGGCATTTTGAAAATATGATTTTCGAACATCATCAAATACAGTTTTCCTTCAAATTGACTGTATAGGTTTGACGTACTTGAAACAGATAATCATGAAGAAGACTTTGTTATTCACATATACAGCAGTACTGCTGGCTGCCTCTTCAGCCGTGGCGCAGGACCTCAGGGCCAGTGAAGTTCCCGCAAATGTAAAAGCAAGCTTCATGAAAAAATATCCCGATGCAAAAAAGGTTAACTGGGAAAAAGAGAACGGCAACTTTGAAGCAAACTGGGGAGGAAGGTCGCATGAAGACAGTTCAACCAGTTTTACGCCTGCCGGTGAGTTTATTGAAATAGTATTGGCTATACCTGTAAGCCAATTGCCAAAGGCGGTGGCTGTATATGTAAAGGAACATTATAATGGCTCCGCTATTAAAGAGGCCGGCAAAGTAACAGATGCCAAAGGCGCGATTAGTTATGAAGCAGAGATTAAGGGCAAAGATTTGATTTTTGATGAAAGGGGTAATTTTATTAAAGAAGATTAAACTACCGGACCTTTCGCCTATAAAGCAACCTAAGCATACTTGGCAGCACAATTAATAACAAAGGCAATGCAACAATAAAACCGCCTATTACTGCAATAGCAAGTGGCTGATGTAATTGTGCGCCTGTGCCTATGCCCAGCGCTATTGGCATTAGTGCAATTATGGCGCCTAACGCCGTCATTAATTTGGGGCGAAGCCTTGTTGATATAGAGTAAATAATAGCTTCATCTGCATTACCAGAAAGATGGAACGACTCCCTGAATTGCAGGAACGTAAAAATGGCGTTCTCCCCTATTATGCCTACTATCATTATAACACCCGTATAGCTGCCAACATTTAAAACAGTGTGTGTTACATACATGCCCAGGTAACTACCGCTAATACCCAAAACTGCAAGACCGAGTATGATAAATGCAACGCCAAAATTTTTAAATAAAAACAGTATTACTACAAACACCAGCAAGGCAGAGCTTATCAATATAGTAAGCAATTCACTAAAAGATTTCTGCTGATCTGCATAGGCGCCCCCATACTCAATTGAATAGCCCTGGGGAAGCGATACTTTCGCCGAAACCTGTTGTTTAATTTCCTTCATTACGCTGCCAAGGTCCCTGTTTTCAAGCCTTGCGGTAACAACACCCATGTTCTGCATGTCCTGTCGCTGAATCTCAGCTTCGCCGGGGTTTAATTGTACGTCTGCAAGTGATCCGACATCCTTCAACTGGCCTGATGGCAAAGCTATCTGCAGCTTTTTAACATCATCCACCGTAAGTGTTTTGTTGCCGGGATACACCAGCCGTATCCCGGTCAGTTGCTCCCTGTCGTACACATTGCCCGCAAGATTACCTTCAAGCGCTGTTTGCAGTTGAAATTGAAGGCTGGCCGGCGTTACGCCATATTGTGCAAGGTTGGTATAATTAGGCTTAACATCAACTGAAGGCCCCGCAATAGTAATACCGTTAAATACATCCGCAGTACCTTTTACTTTTTCAACAATATCAGAAACCTGCTCACTAACCTCCTGTAATTTTGCCTGGTCACTGCCGAATATCTTTATCTCTACCGGCTGAACAGATTCCATAAGGTCACCAAGCATATCTGTAATAACCTGCCCAAAATCTGCCCGCAATGCAGGCTGGGTACTTTCTACCTGTTGCCGTATATCGCTTGTAACTTCGTAGGTAGTTCTTGTTCGTTCTTTTTTTAATTGAATTAAGTAATCACCCCTGTTTGGCTCTGTAATAAAAAAGCCCATTTGTGTACCTGTCCTTCGCGAATAAGCTTGCACCTCGGGAACTTTAGCAATTATTTTTTCCACCTCCCGCAACATTCGGTCAGTCTCTTCCAGGGAGGTGCCCGGTGGCGAGTTGTAATCTAAAATAATACTGCCTTCATCCATCTCCGGCAAAAAACCAGTTTCAAGTTGTGGCAATATTAACACCACTGCAAATATAAGGCCGGCCACTATTACAAGGCTTATTATGGGCCTGCGTATAAAAAAGCCCACCCAGCGCTGGCTTTTAACATTGTGCGGTTTTATTTTTTTTGCAGATGGCTTTGGTTTTTTAGCGGAAAAGAGAAGATATATAACAGGTAGTATAAGCCAGGTAACAAAAAAAGAACATACCAATGTAATGATCATGGTATTGGTAAGTACTTTAAAGTATGCGCCTGCAACACCGCTCATTAAAACAAACGGCAGAAATATTACAATGGTGCTAAGCGATGAACCCACCATAGCAGGAAACAGGTAGTTAACGGCTTTTTGCACAAGCGTTAAAGAAGATTCTTCCGGTTGCTCTTCGTGTGTACGGTGTATTTGTTCAACTACAACAATAGCATCATCAATTATAAGCCCTATGGCAGCTGCAACAGCGCCCAGCGTCATAATGTTTAGTGTTTGCCCGGTAACAAACAAAACTACCAGTGTAAGTAAGATAATAACCGGTATAGTAAAAAGTATAACCGAACTTGCTTTAAAAGAACGCAGAAAAAGAATAGCAACAAATATTGCAAGCAGCAGTCCGATCCATAAACTGTCAGTAACACTTTTTACTGCATCCTTAACAAAATCAGCCTGTTGATAATAAGGCTGAATAGATACATCCTTAGGTAATATCTTCTTCAGTTGTGCCAACTTTGCATCCATGTTTTTAGAAAGGTCGATAAGATTAGCGTTGGGTTGTTTTATCACCGCAAGCAAAATACCTTCCCTACCGTTGGCATTTATTTTAATATATTCTTTTGCATCTTGTATTTGAATATCAGCTATGTCTTTAAGCAGAATAATGCGCTGATTTTTATTACTTATCACTACGTTCTCAAGCTGCTCTTTAGAATTAACGGAAGCATCGGTTACTGTTAAATACATCTGCCTGTAGTCAGACAAGTAGCCGTTAGATTGTACAAAGTTTGTTTGGCCAAGGGCTGTATTAATATTGTCTGCCGTTAAGGACAAAGAATTCATTTTTTGCTGGTTAAGCTGAATCCAATACTCTTTCGTTTTACCCCCAATCACCCTTACTTCAGAAACACCTTCCACCTGTGAAAGAAAAGGTTTGATGGTGTACATGGCCATCAGCTTCATTTCAATAGGTGTTCTTTTGCTGCTTTCAAGCGAGTAACCTATAACAGGCAAAATAGACGGGTTCATTCGCTCAGCGGTAATTTGCACACCAGCAGGCAGGTCGTTCCTTATTTCATTTATTTTGGACTCAATACGCTGAAGACTCAAATCAACATTAGCATCCCAATTTAAAAAAGCAGATATTTCACAGCTACCCCTACTGGTAGTGCTGCGTATGGTTTGCAGATCGGGCACCTGCTTTATGGCTGTTTCCAGTTGCCTGGTAACAGTTATCATCATTTTTTTTACCGGCTGCTGCCCGGCATCCGCAATAATTTTTATTTTAGGGAAAGTAATTTCCGGGAACAGGGCCGTTTGCATTTTGCTGTAAGCAAATGCCCCACCGAGTAAAATGACTACTATAATTACAGAAACCGGGTTTTTATATGTAACAAAAAAATTGCGCATAGTAACCAATTAAGTTATTCTTTAACCATTTTTACTTTGGCAGTATCTGAAAGCCCATAATTGCCGGTAAGCAGAATATTGTCCTGCCCCCCCAACCGGGGCGACACAATTTCAATACTGGTTTTATTTTCAAGGCCTTTTGTTATCGGCACTTTAACCGCTGTTGAATCGTTTATCATTTTCATCACCCAAAACTCGCTTTGCGTTTCATTGCTTAACACAGCTTCCTTAGGCAGTGAAACAGTATTTATTTTTTGTGATTTGACGATGTTTACTTTGGCAATAAGGTTTGCAGGGATATTTTTTTCAGTATTCACCTTTAAAATAAAACGTTGGGTTTGCGCTACCGAATCAACTGTTGGCAGTGCTGACTGAACCGATGCCTGCAATACCGAACTATCAGGCAAGTGCAGCTCAACGTTTTTGTTGGCCTGTAAATAAGGCTTTAACTCATAAGGCAGGTCAAGAATAAAAACGAAGCTTCGGTTATCTGTAATTTCTGCCAGTTGCTCGCCATCTTGTACATAGTTGCCTGCCGTATAGGTTAATTGCGTTATATAGCCGCTGCCGGGCGACTTTATGGCAATGGTGCCTTCAAAATGAAGTGAGGTATCCAGCGAGTTAACAGTATTGCCGAGCGCTTCTGATTCCTTGGTTTTAATAACGAATAAAACCTGGCCCTTGCTAACAAAGTCGCCCGGGTGAACGTTAACAGCCTGCAGGTAGCCGTTTGTAGTGGCTTTGGCGTAAGTTTTTAAAAGGAATGATGAAACCGCATTAACCTGTACTGCATCAGTCATGTTTTCCTTTTGCGGGTGTGTAACGGTAACAGGCGTTTCTGTTACCACAGCTTCATCTGCGGCATCATCCGCGGCAGCTTTTGGCTTACAGGAAAAAAGCAAAACAGGGAATGACACGAAAAGTATAATAGGTATTATTTTATTCATCTTCATTGCTAATAGTTTTATTTCCTGTTCCAGTAATTTATTTGGGTTATTACCTGCAGTTCTGAAATAGTATTTTGAACAATTATATTTTTTGCGTTAAGATAATTGTTAATAGCAATAACATAATCTGCAATACGCACATCCCCCGTTGAAAGAAGCCTGCTGTTTGCTTTTATAAGGCCCTCAACAAACTTTAACTGGTCTTTTGTTTCATTAATCAACTGCCGTGTGTTTTGCAGCTGCTGCGCTAATTGGGCAAGCTGCTGGCTGTACTGCATTACAAAAAAACTTTGATAGCTTTTGCGTGTATCTTCCTGAATGTTTATTTTGCTGTGCTGCAGCTTACGCTGTTTACCATCATATATTGGTATGGTAAGGCTTACGCCAACACTGCTGCCAAAGTTTTTGTAGGCCTGGTAAGTAAAGCTTGATAAAAACCCCGCGTCAGCATACAGGTTTACCTTTGGCTTGTAGTTAAAATCAATTTGCGCATCGGCATTGCGCAGCAATAAACTATCGGTAACAAACTTATTGTAAAATATGGTGTTTTGCGCTTCCAATATACTATCCATTTCAAGGGACGGAGAAGCAAGAGGTGTAAGAGCCGTATCAAACAAACCGCTTACATAATTAAGAGAAGCAAAATCGTTTTGAAACTGGTTTCGCGCTGTTATAACTGCTACGTGTTGCTGTTGCAACGTAACAAGAAAAGTAAGATAGTCTGTTTGCCTGTACACAGTGGCCTGTGTAAGCTTTTTCAACACCGTATCTTCACTGGCCAGCAAACTATAAATATCAATATTAAACTGGTATTGCTGCCAACTGCCATAAGCTGCTACATATTGTGTTGTTATTGCTTTTTTCAGATCCTGCTCAGTAATTTTTGAAGCAATACGCACCGAATCGTTCATTAATCTTATCGCGCCATACTGGTTATTAAGGTTGGCCTTGCTTACCAATTGTTTTGAGGCTGTAACCAATTCGCTAAATGTTGCATAGTTTGTTACCACCCCATCGTAACCGTAACCATTAATGACCGGCGAGTAAGAGTTTGTACTGTTCCCATTTACCTGGGGTTTGTAGCCGGCAGCAATTTTTGCACTATCCAGCCGGTTTAACTGCACCTGGTTTGTGTAGCCTTTTAAAAGCGGGCTGTTTTGCAAAGCCGCGTTTATATAATAATCCAGCGTTTTTTCCTGTGCGCATACAGCCCCGTTTATTAAACAACAAAAGAAAAAAATATAAATTATTCCCTTCATTATAACAATATTTTCTTATCAAAATAAATTATAAAAATGTGCATGTTATTTTCAAACAGGTAACTTATTTCAAGGCCGGCAACATTGCATATTTCTTTAACTATAGCCAGGCCAAGGCCTGTGCCTTCAGTACCATTCTGTGTTTTATAAAACCGTTTAAAAACCTTTTCATTATCAAGCGGGCCTGATGAGGCAGTATTGGCAACGCTTAAGCAATTTCCGTTTAGCACAATTTCAATTACACCACCTGGCGGCGTATATCTAACAGCATTGTTAAGCAGATTATTGACCAATATTTCTGCGAGGTGCTGGTGCAGAGAAACAGAAACAATTTCAATTGAAATGCGTGGCACAAACCCCCTTGACGCAAAAATGTCTTCCAGCTCAACCATCTTATCTTCAACAATCTTGCTCAGATCAACTATTTCCGCGGCAGCAAATTGCCTGTTTTCAAGCTTTGTTAGCAACAAAAGCGATTGATGCAGTTTTGCCAGCTTATTTGCAGCACTATCTATACTGAGCAGGTGTTTAATATCTTTTTCTTTTAACACATCGCTTTGCAGCAGCAATTCAATCTTGGTCCGTATAACGGCAAGCGGTGTCTGCATTTCATGTGATGCATTCTCCGTAAACGATTTTAGGGCCTGGTATTCCCTGTATATGCGGGCAGTCATTTCGTTTAAACTTTCGTTTAGCAGGTTAATCTCATCAATAGGTTCCCGGGGCAACTGCATTGGTTTTTCAAAAGCAACAAAGTAATTTTTAATTCCGCCGATGGTATTATAAAAAGGTTTCCAAAGGTGGTTTACTAACCGGCGGTTAACAAAGTAATTAAAAGCCAGTATCACACCTATCATTCCTAAAGCAAGAATAATAATTAGCTTTAGCAGGTCTTCTGTTTCGGCTTCTGACCGGTTAACATCAATAACATACAAAACTTTATCTGCCTGTATTGTAAACACCAATTGTCTTGTTGCCTCATACTCCCGCTCCCTTCTATTGTAAGTTTTAATATTCTTAATACACGCACGGCTTATAGGCTGTGTTGCAGCAACAGCATTAAACCATTGGTGCCTTGTATTTTGAAAATCCGGCAGCCGGTTGTGGGCAGAAACATATTCTGTTATCTCCTGTTGCTCGCTTCGCAAAGTTTCATCAAGCTGCCGGTTGAGTATATAAGACAATAAAAAATAAAATGCAACGCTTCCCAAAAGAAATGTTGCAACAGTTGCCAATATATTTACGCGGTTATATTTGGTAAATAACTTCATTTATTTTACCTGCATTTTATAGCCTACCCCATAAATTGATCTAATGCAGTCTTCACCGCCAACCGCCATCATTTTTTTACGAAGGTTTTTTATATGCGTATAAATAAAATCGTGGTTGTCGGCAAAATCCATTTCGTCGCCCCACAAATGTTCCGCAATATTATTTTTCGAAAGTACGCGGTTTCGGTTTACAACAAAATATAGCAGCAACTGGTATTCCTTAATGGTTAAAAGCAAAGACTTGCCATTAACTTTAACATCCTGTGCTTCAGTATCAATCCAAATATCACCAACAGTAATAGCAGATTGGCCATTAAAGCTTTTTCTGCGCATTATTGCTGACAACCGGGCGCTTAATTCAGATAAATGGAAAGGTTTAACCAGGTAATCATCAGCGCCGGTCATTAACCCTGAAACCCTGTCTTCAATCGAATTTTTTGCCGAAATAATAATAATGCCATCCGTTTTCTGCATTTCCTTTAAATACTTAAGTAGCTGCAAGCCACTGCCGCCCGGTAACATAATATCCAGGATTATGCAATCATAGTCATACGCTTTAATTCGTTCCAGGGCGTCGTTATAGGTGTACACCTGCTGGCATATATAGCCGGAGCCAAGGTATTCTGCAATGCTTTGGCTAAGCGGGTACTCATCTTCTATAATCAACAACTTCAAGGGGTTATTTTGTTACAAAATACTACTTTAAATCTGAAGCAATACTGAATTGGGCAACCTTTAAACATTCGCCCTATTTTCACTGGTCCTCTTAGCTTTGTTTGGCTACCAGCAGGTTAGACTCAACCTTATGAAATTCCTCCTAACTTTGACCGTATGAATGCCGGTATTTTTATAAACGCCACACGGTTGCTGAGCGAAACTGTTTTTGAGAATGCCCTTATATATGTTACTGAACATAATAAAAAAGGGGCAACAGGTTTTATAGTAAACAAGCTGTTTCCGCGAAAATTTAATGAACTGGAAGAATTTAAAACAAGCATTCCATTCCCGCTATTTGATGGCGGCCCGGTAGACAGTGAACATCTTTTCTTTATACATCAACGCCCCGATTTAATAACAGGCGGCACCCCGGTTACCAGCAATATTTATATTGGTGGAAATTTTAAGCAAGCTGTTACCTGCATAAACAACCATACAATTACAGAGCGGGATATTAAACTGTTTATAGGTTATTGTGGCTGGGATGATGGTGAATTGGAGAACGAAATAAAAGAAGGAAGCTGGCAGGTTTTAAAAGAAGCTGCTTTATTTTAGCAAGTATCGAAACGTAAAAATTGTTGGAGCACATCCGCTTAAGTTCCTGTTAGTGTGTTAAATTATTTTTGAAAATAATCAGGTTTGATTTGATATATTGCTCATCCCCGATCCTAACTGACTAATAACAACAAATTGTTACGCCCTTATTTGTTGCTTCACTAATATTAATTTTACAGCCAGGGTAATTTCGTTTGTATATGAAGCTTATTTCTTTATTGTGGTTGTTGTTGTTTTCCTTAACAGCTATTGCGCAGAAAGATGGAAAGCCGGGAAAAAGGGAGAAGTTGCTGTTTCCGTTTGTGGTTAAGTCTCTTGAAACAAAATGGGGGTTTGGGGGTGTAGCGGCTGTTTTTTTTAAACCGACCGAAGATGACTCCCTTACACGCACATCAGATGCTAACCTGCTTGGCTTGTATACTTTGAGGAAGCAATTAATATTGGCCATCAACTCCACCGTTTTTTTCCCGCATGAAAACCATATCCTTCGTTTTCAAAGCTCTTACAGCTACTACCCCGATGATTTTTGGGGCCTTGGCAACAACACTAAACAGTATAGCAAAGAAGAGTTTAGCCAGCGGCAATACTTCATAAATCCGCAATTGCTTGTACGGGTAAATAAAAAATTTTACCTGGGTGTATCATACGAATTTCAGCATACCGGCAATGATCGAGTAGGAAGGTAGCCATTAGTTGGCTACCTGTCCTCTCACACCACCGTACGTACCGGTCTGGTATACGGCGGTTTGTTAGAATAATTTTAATTGGTGTTCCGTTTTCCAATA
>Ga0265327_10000433_pt1 | contig 75853 bp, 41 predicted proteins | sample 41621metaG_FD_202089 | JGI IMG/M metagenome (GOLD analysis project Ga0265327, IMG submission 202089) | Rhizosphere microbial communities from Carex aquatilis grown in University of Washington, Seatle, WA, United States - 4-16-21 metaG | ecosystem: Host-associated > Plants > Roots > Rhizosphere...
CCACCCCTCTTTGGAGGGGTGGGAGAAATCGTAAAATAGTTTAGGTTTGCCGGAAAACCCGCTACCATCAGCCATCACAAATGTTATGAAACGGCATTGCTCAAAACCGTTTGCGCCTCTCACGGCCGCGATTGTCCTGTTCGTTTCTATTGTCCTCTTGCCTCATTTAGCCAGGGCAGCGGATACCCTGACCAACGCCGCGGATGTTCTGGCCCTCCCCGCCGAAGTGGCGCGCGCGGGTGTTCCCATCCATGTAAAAGGGGTTGTTACCGCGGCAGAAACAAATTGGGATGGCCGCTTTTTTGTGCAGGACGCCAGCGGCGGTGTCTTTGTTGACAATCGTAAACATGAACAACCGCTTCCCGGTGATATAGTTGAGGTCACAGGCGTCAGTCATCCCGGCGGTTATGCTCCCGTCATCACCAAGCCCCATTGGACCAAGATTGACACAGGCTCGCTCCCCGAAGCCAAGCCGGTGACCATTGACCGCCTGATGTCCGGCGTGGAGGACAGCCAGCGCATTCAAATCTCCGGCATCGTGCGCACCGCACAATTCAGCGGGAGCCGCATTGGGGTGGAACTGGCCTCGGGTGGTTATCGCTTCCGGGCGTACTTCCCTTTTCCCGAAGGCATGGACCCGGCTTCGCTGGTGGGCGCTTCCGTGGTGGTCAAGGGCACGGCCGCCGCAGCTTTTAACGCCCCGTTGCGCCATATTTTAACGGTCACCTTGTTCGCGCCCCAACCATCCGATTTCGTCATTGTTCAACCCGGCCCAGCCAACCTCTTTAGCCAGCCGCTGACACCACTGAACAGCATCGCCCAATATCGCAACGATAACTCGCCGGGCAACCAGGTACATGTCAAAGGCGTGGTCACCTATCAACATCCAGGCGAAACGCTGTTTATCCAAGATGAAACCGGCGGCTTGCAGATCAAATGTAAATCAATGGAAACCGTGGTGCCCGGCCAGGTGATTGAGGCGGTGGGTTTCCCGGCCGTAAAAAATTACCTGCCGGTGCTGGAAGATGCCCTGTTCCACAAAACGGATGACCGGCGCGTCGACCTGGCCCCCAAATCTGCCACCGTTGACGAATTGCAAAAAGGACTGCACCACGCTGATTTTGTGAAATTACAAGGCAAGGTCATTGACCGCCTGGTCTGCGGCATCGAACCCGGCGTTAATAATCCGAATTCCAACGGCACGAACATTTACAATTCGAACGTTGAGACCACCTTGGTATTGCAGTCCTCAAATGTTGTATTCGTCGTCGAAAAAGAAACCACCGAGGAAAATGCTTTTCTCTCGGCCATACCGATTGGGAGCATGGTGGAAGCCTGCGGCATCTGCCTGTTGGACAGCAGTGACGATGGCCACATCAAATCGTTTCATCTTTTGCTGCCGACCTCGCATGACGTTGCCATCATAGAACGGCCAGGCTGGCTTACCCCGGAACATTTGTTGATCAGTCTTTTATCGGTCTTCGCTGTACTGCTGGTGGCGCTGGGTTGGAGCTTCTGGGTCGCGCAGAAAAATTCCACGCTAAAATCCCTGGTACAGGAAAAAGAAACCGCCCAGCATGAACTTCAGCAAGCCCATGACTTCCTTGAAGAACGTGTCAAGGAACGGACAGCCCAGCTCAAGGTTGAAATGACCGCGCGCAAGGAATCTGAACTCCAGTTCCGTGCGGTATTAACTGAGCGCACCCGGCTCGCCCAGGAACTGCACGATACCTTGGAGCAAACCATGACCGGCATTGCCTTGCAGCAAGACCTTGCCGCCAACCTGTTCTCGAAAAACCCGGAGAACGCCACCCATCACCTTAAATTGGCGCGCAGCTTAATGCGCCAGAGCCAGGCTGACTTGCATCGTTCCGTCTGGGGACTGCGCAGCCGGGCGGACGAAAAATTCAACCTCGCCAATGCACTGATTACCAGTGTCCGCCAAATTACCGGCGACACCGGCGTTCAGGTGGAAGCCAGGACCACGGGCGAGCCCGGGCCGTTGTCTGAAATCATCGAGGAAAATCTCCTGCGCATCGGCCAGGAGGCGGTTACCAATACCGTCAAGCATGCCCACGCGAGCCTGGTTCGGCTCACGCTGGAATTCACGCCGCAGCAGGTCATTTTACAAATCCACGACAACGGAAACGGTTTCAACCCCGATAACTGCACCGGCCCCAAGGATGGACATTTCGGCCTGCTCGGCATTCGTGAACGGACCGAACACATGGGTGGGCAAGTCCAAATCACCAGCACGCCCCAAGCCGGCACCACGGTGCGGGTTGAAATTCCCCTGCCCGCACCCGATAATAATGGAGCGGTACCGGCAGTTCATAATGATCATGAAGAAAGACTCTAAAATCCGCGTGCTGGTCGCCGACGACCATTACGTCGTCCGCATGGGCGTCATCGCCATCATCAACAACGAGCCGGACATGGAAGTGGTGGCCGAAGCCGCCAATGGCACTCAAGCCGTGGAACTCTTCCAAAAACATCAACCCGACTTGGTATTGCTCGATTCCCGAATGCCGCTGAAGGGCGGCGTGCAGGCCGCCCAGGAAATCCGCCAGGCAAACAGCGTTGCCCGCATCCTCATGTTGACCGCGTTTGATGGTGATGAAGACATTCACAAGGCGCTCACCGCTGGCGCCCAGGGTTACGTTCTGAAAAATTCCACGGGGGAACAACTCGTCCCCGCCCTGCGCGCCGTTGCCGCCGGCAAAAGCTGGATACCAGCGGAAGTGGCCGACCGGCTCGCCAAACGCAAGGAATACGAACCCCTGACACCGCGCGAACTGGAGGTGTTGCACGAACTCGCCAAGGGACTGGCCAATAAACAGATCGCCGACGTCATGAATATTTCCCAACACACCACCAAGGGTTACTTGAAAAACATCCTGACCAAGCTGCATGTGGCCGACCGCACCGAGGCCGTTACCGTGGCCATTCAACGCGGTTTAATTCATTTGTAAATGCTTCAGCCAGGAACTAAAAGCCGAAGCGGCAGTTGAAATCGCTTCGCTTCAGTTACCGGCAAAGTTTCGTTTTCCTGACTGCTTTTAAATTCCTGTCTACCGGGGTTTCTCATCGCAGTGATTGCTTTGTAAACAGCCAGGTCATATTTTTAACGGGCCTTTAGATGAATGCCACCAATATACCTCCGGAGAGTGCCCTGGTCCAAACCAGCACGAATTTGATAACGAGCGTTCACAGTCTCCTTTTTCAACATGAAACATCGACGTCACGCATCCTGCTGATTATCGCGCTGGCCATTGTCGCCCATCTCGTGGTTGAAGTAGTAAGCCGGATTAGCGGATGGATCATCAAAAAAAGCCACGCACAAAAATCCCGCCTCGGATTTGTCACGCATCAGCCAAAGTTCATCACCCTGCTGCGCCTGTTGACCAACACCATTACCTCCCTTGTCTATTTCATCGCGATCGGCATGATTTTACTGGAGTGCGGCGTCGATCTGAGAATCTATCTGGCCAGCGCATCCGTCATCGGTTTAGCCATCAGCTTCGGCTCGCAAGGCTTGGTTCAAGACATGGTCATTGGCCTGACGCTCATTTTCTCCGATGCCATGGGCGTGGGCGACATGGTTGAAATTGCCGGCACAGTGGTGGTGGTGGGACGGGTGGAGGAAATTGGCTTGCGGTTCACCAAGCTCGTCAATTTGTATAACCAGATCATCTTCATTCCCAACCGCACCATCGCCAACGTCAGCCGTTTTCCCAGCGGCGGTGTATTTGCCTATGCAGACATTCATCTGCCGCAAGGCGCGGAACCGGAGAAAACGACTCAAGCTGTAAAAATGGTGGCGCAAGGCATGTGGCGGCAATTCAACGCCATTATTTTGGCCGAACCGGTCATTGCCCCCGCGCAATCTGCGTATGCGAGCGGTTGGAATTTTGTCCGCGTCCAATTCAAAATCTGGCCCGGACAAGGAAGCTTGATTGAGACGGTCTTCCGGCAACAAATGACCAGCACCATGAAATCCTTTGACCCGAATTATGCGGACTGGCAGGTGGCCGTGACCTACCGGACCTTGGAGACATTTTAAGCACGTTTCAACGCATCGGGTTTTGACAGATCAACCTTTGGCGAACCGCTCCGCAGAAACTTATGGTGAGGCAACCCGGTAGAATTTCTGAACATTACCCGTCGACATTTCCGAGTAGTTGATGGGCACAGCCCCAAACACCCCATTCGTTACGAGCATCCAACTCAACATTGGCAGTGCCAAATTCGTGGTGGCAAGGACCCGGTAATTCTGGCTTTGCTGACCAGAGAACGTGAAGCCAAAAGCGCCGCCTGTCACATTTGAAATCTGGTTAATGACCGGTGGCTGCAGCCCGGTGCCGTTGGAACTGCTGCCAGACGAGCCGGTGTAGGTTAATATCAAGGCATTGCCATTTGTCCCAAGGGTAAACGTGCCTGTATAGCTGTTGCTGAAAGCTGTTGCATCCACGATAAAGTTCGATGCATTGAAATTTTGAATTCCACCGCTCGCGGTAGTCAAAGTCCAAACATTCGTTCCGCCAGACACAAACCCGTCAATTGGGCCGGGGGTATTGCTGCTGGTCAGCGAAACGACTTTGATGGTGAAGGCGTTGCTGGCCGATGACTGAATGTTTAACGAGCCTGTGATGCTCAATAAATCCCAGCCTGCGCTATTGGTGGCGTTATTCAGGGTAAACTGGTAGCTGCCTCCGCCATTCCAAGTCTCGCCCACGGTTTTGAGCGTGCCAATGGCATTGCCTCCGGGAGCAACCATGCCGTTGATCGTCAACGCTCCGCCCACAGTTCCAATGCCTGCCAGGGTTGCGCTCGAACCCACAGTCACCACTCCGGAGCCCGAGTAACCGTCAACCTGCAAGACACCGTTGCTCACTGTGATGCCGCCGGTAAAACTATTCGAGGCAGATAGTGCCAAGGTACCAGCGCCGAGCTTGGTTAACGTTCCGCTGCCGGTAATGACATTGTTGATGGTGGTGGCATACGCCGAGGTATCAATGGTCCCGCCGCCCATTCCGAGAGTGATGCTGTTGGCGCTGCCGGCACTGGCATAAAAATTAGCGATGTTGGTGGTTAGCCTCAACGTGCCATTGTTGTTGAAGGCAATAGTGCCAACGCCGGTGCTGCTGGCTGTATTATTCACAAAACCCTGGCCAGTGACAAAGGTACCACCCGCCAGGGTCAACACGCCCGAACCTGAGTTGCCAGAACAAGGACTGACTCCCACCATTCCCGAGCCGGTATAAGTAAAGGTGGCTCCGGTACCAACCGTCATATCGGCGGGATAACCCGTGTTAGGCGCAGGCAGGACGGACATAGTACCACCCTGAACCCAATTTGCCGGGCCGTTGAGATTCAGATTTGCCCGGCGACTGACCGTAAGCGTGCCGCTATTTGAAACAATACCCGCCACCGTGAGTGTATTGCCAGTGGAAGAATTACCACCAAGCGTGATGGTTTTACCACTGGCGACGGCAATTTGGGAACCGGCGTTAAAATTGGCGCTGCCAACGCCACTGGTCATATTCCAACCTCCCGTAGCCGCGCTTTGGTCGCCACTTACATTGACCGTACCCGCGCTCACCGCCGTGCCACCGGTATAAGTATTGGTGCCAGAAAGATTCAAGGTACCGGAACCAATATTCGTCAGCCCTTTGCTGCCCGTGATGATGGCGCTGATGGTCGCATAACCATTGGCTGTGATATTCAGGTTGTTGGCCGTGGAAATGGAATTATTCCCGACGAATGCATAGCTGCTGCCAGTGTTAACCGTAATACCAGCCGGAGCCACATTCGCACCCACAGTCACCGTGCAGTTCGTTGTCAGGCTGGCTCCGAATACCGGCGAACAATTGTCCACCCAGTTCACATTCCCGCCACCGTTGAGCCAGTTGATCGCTGCGGTATTCCACACGCCATTCCCATCCTGATCGCCCGTTGTGGCAATATCCGCATCCCAATATAGCGTTGCCCCGGCCAAGGGAGTGCTCCCCGGTGTTGACGTCGTGGCTGTGGCAGGCATGCTCACGGGCGAGAGCCCGTTTGCGTTGGTCGATACCACGGTATAAACGTAGGTCGTGCCCACGGACAAACCAGTATCGGTGTAGTTAGTGCCAGCCAAGGCGGCCAAAGTGACTCCGCCACGCTGCAGCAGATAACCCGTGGCGTTGGTCACTGGCGACCAAGCAAGATTGATTTGATTGGTGGAAATGACGGTAGCCGTCAGGCTCATCGGCGCGGTCAAGGAATTGGAAATCGCCAGCAACAAGACCTCCACCGGGAAACCGTTGACAGTTTGCATGCGTAATACGGTGGTGTTCACTGTGGAAGACAAAACCGTTGCATTCGTTGGTCCCGAGGCCAGCAACCAATTGCCAGCCAATTTGACATCCACATTCGTCAGCGTGCTGACATCGTTGATGATATTCAGGTCGGGGTTGACCACCGTGAGCCAAAGGGCGCTGTTCAGCGGCTGCGTCATGGCCAGGCACGGCTGACTAACCGAACGCAGCGGCCCGGCGTTGGTCACTGCGGCGGCAGGTGTATTGGTGGCGAACAAGGCATAGCCAATACGACCGTCTGGCTTCCATTGAACGACATGAGCCGTGCCATCGCATTCCAACACCGTGTAAGGTGTGTTGGCGGAATTGGTGTAATTGACAGCCCACTGGGCCATCGCATTGGACGTGGTGTTTGGAATGGCTACGTATTCGTAACTGGCGTTAGTGGGAGCCGTGCCATGATTCAGCCAGGCCGTCGCGTAATCATTTGTGCTATACACACCAGAGCCGGAATTGTCCGGCGAAATTTGTGCGGTACGGTCAACACGAATGACCGCCCCCGGACGCACAAAGTAACCCGTCCCGTAACCGTCCAAGAGCCAACTGGCCAAAGTCCCATTGTTGGTCTGGCTGTTGGGAAAGGCGCTGATATTTGTCCCGCTCATCACGGTCGGTACGGTGGTATTCGTCAACTGCGCCTGAAACAGGGTTGTGATCGTGGGGTCAGCCGCGTCGTTATTGGTGATATTGGAACCCAGACAAATAATCTGGTTGGTAAAACAAAACCAGGATTTGCGCCACGCAAATGAACCATTATGGTTCGCCCCGCTGCTGCTCTCGCGAAAATTACAGGCATAGAGCCCGCCAAAACCGCCATAGATGCCGCCTTGGATATTGTTACCCTGGCTATGGAAAGCCAGCGCCCCGGCAAAATTTGTGGCCGATAAATCACGTTCCATATAGGCCGAAGTGGCGTTGTCATAGATCAATTTGCTCCAGGGCAGAACAATGGTGGTTGCCCCCGGCGGCTTGTTCCAATCCCAGCCGGAGAGGTTCCAACCGCTCGAAGCAAACCCGCCGGGATACAAAATTTCCAGCGAACCATAGCTCTGATAACGACCGTATACATTTTGGCTTATGGCAATTTCCGTGCCCCAAAAATCATTGTTCATGCCATGCATGCAGGCCACCCAGTTGGTTTGCCGATAAATGCCAATGGGACTGTAATTGAACTGGTAAAACCCTTCCGGGTTGGACTCCGAACCGTAGGGGATGAACGGCGTATAAGGATAGCTGGCACCCAAAATACGGTCATAAACCTGGGCCACCAACGGGTCGACCGGCAGTCCCAAAATGCTGCCGCCCATCGTGCCGAGTGTTTGCAGGGTGGAGCTGCTGGGAGTCAACGTGTTTTGCAATGGGTAGCGCCCGCTCAATGAACTGGCAGCGAAACCCACGCCGGATGGATTGGTCGCATCCGGCGCATTGCCCATGCGAAGTTGCGCCAGCAATGCCCCCCGCAAGTTGAGGTAAGCGTTTGAGTTTATCTCGAATTGCGTCCCGGTCAGGTCGTTCAGGACCGAAGTTAACTCATTAAAAGCATACATATAATGGTTGTAATGCCCCCAGTGATGGAACCCGCAACCATCAGCTTTCAATCCATCGTCCGTGCCATTGACCGCATTTAAAAAGCGCTCGAGGTAACGCTTGTAGCCCTTTAGGTATTGGATGGCGGTCATGTCATCGGGCGTTAAAAACAGGATGGCTCCCAGTTCACGCCGTGTGTTTACATAAATATCATCGGTATACGTGTAATCATCCGCTCCGCTGGCCGTCATTCCGGCCACCCAGTTGGTGCTCCAGTAATGCCCCACACGGTTCATCCAATAAAGCATCTGCCACACGTGCTGTTTGGTGGGAGCATCGTAACCAGGATAAGCCAGAACGAACGCCGATGGCACGGTGCGGAAACTGTAGCCACCAGACCCGCCGGCCTGGGTAGCGCCGCTATTAAAATCCATGCCTTGATCCCACCAGTTTTGCAGGAACAAATTCATTTTATTGGCGCTGTCGGCTGAACCATTCCAATAAACATCCTGCGAGAGTATTTGCAACCAGGAGTAATAACTGTCAGCCGTTGTGTTCTCTAAAATCACCTGGCCCATAATGTTCGTACCGTTCACCACGATATTCAGATTCGTCCACGAAGCATCGGCGCTGGAAATACTGCTGCCAGATGGCGCACTGCCGGCATTATCCGCCAGCCACGCGGCCCGCGCCGCAGCGAGGTCGCTCAACTCCGCGGGTGTTGGCGCGTTCGTGGGAATATCCGGCGTCATTTCATAATACTCGTGGTAATAATTGGTGGCCGAACTTGAACCAGCCACATCCAGGTTTTGCAAATCCTTGTTGCGGGTGATGTTGGAATCAACCCAGTTGACGGTGTCAAAGTACAACTGCCCGGAAAAATTGGTCGGGCCAATGATGGAGACCTTGGCAAAGTTATTATTCGCAGCCAGCCCGCTCATATCATAGCGATAGCTGCGGGTGGCTTCTCTCCAGCCGGAATAGTTGAGGTAAAAATAGAAATAGTATTGCACTGTGCCCGTGGCATCCACGAACTGGAATTTCAATTTCTGGCCCGGCAAAGGTGCGGGATTGTAAATCCAAAGATCACAGGTGTTCGTATAATAATTCTGAACCAGCGCCGACGGGATGCCCGGATTGGTGACGGTCAGGGTGTCATTTGCCCCGTAGTTCCATTGCAAACATTGCAGTGGATTATTGGCGGGGCATTTATAATGATTCGTTGAAATCACGAGCGAACCAGATGCCGCCCGCCAGTTGGACGGCACGTTCGTTGTGAAATAAAGCGTTTGCCCCAGAACACAACCGGCGGCTGCCATCACAATCATGCCGGTCAAAAGACACTTGGCATTGAGGTTCATACTCATGAGGTATCGGCAAATTAAAGGCCGGGTGAACATCCTAATCAACTCGGAATGCGCACCCGGCAAACATATGGCATCGTGCCTGCCATTATAGCTCCGATGTCTACGGAGATGTAATCAAATAAAACCGTTTCGGTTCAGTCGGCGAAGGATTCGTATAATTTACCACCACGTTGCTAAACGTACCGCTCACGACCGTGGTCCAGTTGGTCACCGCCAAAGCCACATTGGTGCTCGTCAACAATTTCCAAGTCTGGCCATTGGTGCCGGTAAAGCTCAATACCGACTGCCCGCCGATGAGACTGAAGTTGCTGATGGCAGGCGGGTAAAGTGTTCCGCCCGTAACCACCAGGTAAAGCTCACCGCCCGAGATGCCCAGCGTGGCGGCACCGTTGGTGACCAATCCATCACCAACCGTCGTCACAGATGACGGCACCGGACCGGCAACGGAACCGCCGGAACCCTTGGCAATAAGCTTGTAGCTGCCGGCACCCAATGGAGCACCGCCATTATTGATAGCCACCGTGACCGCCATGCCACTACCCAGCGTCAAGGTGCCGCCCGTCACGGTAATCGTGGGCGTGTTGATGACATTGGTGAGCACCAACCCGGCGGAGGCAAGATTCAAGCTGCCGTTGACGGTCGCAACGGCTCCGTTGGTGGCTACCAGCGATTGTCCGGTCACCAAGGCATAACCACCGCTCACACTGGAAACGTCGAAGGTGGTGCCGGCATTAACAATGATGTTCGTGCTGGTGGCGATGGAACCACCGCCGCTCACTGCGAGCGTGCCGCCATTGATCGTGGTATTACCGGTATAGGTGTTAGCGCCTGAGAGGGTCAATTTACCGGCACTCGTTTTGGTCAAGCCGCCGGCATTGGTACTGGTGTAATTCGCAGCAATACCGCCGTAAGTCAGAGTCTGACCGCTCGCCACATCAATGGTGCCAACGCCGCTGGCGGGACCATTGTTGGAGAGGCTGTTCGTGCCCGTCGGCCCCAGCCCGATGCCACGCGTTGAACTCAACGCAAAGCTGGCCGAGGCGGAAAGTGCGCCGCCATTGATCGTCAAACTGTTCGGGGTGGCGGAACCTGGCACAGTTCCCAAATTACTGTCAGCACTGACCGTCAAGGTGCCATCGTTGATGACTGTGGTGCCGCCGTAGGTATTTACACCGGTCAACACCCATTGGCCTGAGCCGTTTTTGGTCAGTGAGGTCGTGCCGCCGGAGTCATTGATTATTTCCGCAAGAGTGTTGGTGCTGGTATTCGTGCCTTGAAGATTCAAGGTCATGGAACCACTGCCGGATTTCAACGTAGTTGCCGCAAGATAAGCTATCGTACCCGCACCGGAGGCATCCAACGTATAACCACTGCCAACCGTGCCCGTCCAGTTTAACGGACGCGTGGTCGAACTGTTGTTAGTGCCCGCATAGCGCAATGTGCCGGCCGAGGTGCTGTTTGCGAGAACGATAATACCGGAATTGGTCACGCCCGTCCCCAGGGCGCTCGGCGTGCCGCTGTTGGCCACCGAGGTGAATTCGGTATTGCCAAAACTGGCGCTGAACGTGCCGGTAAAGTTATTTGTATCATTGCTGAACCGGACCGTGCCCAGCGCATAACTGCTGCTGGATTTGGTTACGGCACCCGGACCAGTAATGAAAGATGCCACGGTCAGGTTATTCGTGTCCAACACGCCAAATGAGAGCGTGGCCGTGTTGGTCACAATGACCCACCGGTTTGCACCCAGAGTGACGGCATTGTTGGTTGATTTGAGCGTGGTGGAGCTGGAACAAAACACCCGGCCAGTCGAAACGCCGAGCGCATAATCATTGGTGATCAGCAACGTGCCGCCGCCCAGGGTCGTGCCACCAGAAAAGCTGTTGGAAGCTGTTAACTCCCACAAGCCCGTGCCGCCTTTGGCAAAAACGGTATTGGAAACCGAACCGTCATTGATGGCGCCAGCAAATACATTGAGATATGAGGAAGAACCGGTCAGGGTAAAGGTGTGGGAAATGGTGTTGGCAAATGCCACGGGGCCATTCCAGACCAGCGGACCAAAGCCGCTGGAATCCAAGGCTGAGCCGGCGGTGCCGGTTGTACCCAAGGTCAGCGTCCGGCTGGTGGTATCGCCGTAGCCTTTGTATTGGAGCGTGCTGGTCGTGGCATTGCCGCCGATTTGCACATTGGTGCCCAAGCCCATCGGATTGGCGCTGCTGTCATTGATTGACGGCATAATCAAGGTACCGCCAATGATGGTGACGCTGCCGGTGAAAGTGCTGTTGCCCGCCAGGGTCATGCCCGTGTTATAGGCAGCGCCCGCCACGGTAAGCCCGCCCGCCCCGGAAACGTTCTCGGAATAGGTGGCCGTTGCTGGCGCATTAATCCTAAAAGTAGAATTGGTGGCCACTGCGACGTTTGCCACACTTTGAGGGCCGGTTGGCGCAGACGCTGCCGCCGTGCCAAATGCCAGCGTGCCGTTGGTCACCAACACATCCCCGGTAAATCCCGGACTGGCCGCCAGCAAAGTCAAGGTGCTGCTGCCAGCCTTGGTGAAGCCGGTGGAATTGACGATGTTGTTCGACACCGTGACGGGCGTGGAATTGGTAACACTGTTTATGGTCAGCGTGTTGGCCGTATTACCGCCGTCGGTAAAAACATAATTCGTGCTGGTTACCGTGATTGAGTTGGCGGTAATGGCTGCGCCCAAGGTAACCAAACCGGCTCCCGGCGTGATGCCGGTGGCGGCAAAAACACCATCGGCTCCGCTGCTCCAGGCGATATGCCCCAGACCAGTTCCTTGGTCCCAATTTTGAATGGAATTGTCCCATGTACCCACGGTCCCTTGGCTAAGGCTGTCCCCGTTGGTCGTGAGGTTAACCGAACCGCCGTCCCAGTATAGGGTTTGAGCCTGGCAAAAATTTACCAGGCAAAGCAAAAACAGGATCGCACCAACTTTACCCCAGGTGCCAGCAGCATAAGATGTCAGTTTTAGATGTCGCAGGTCAGGTCTATTGAATTTCATGGCAGTTGAACTATGGGTTATGGGTGGGTTATCAAATATGGGGCTTGTTGGTAAATAGGCTCAAACTGGAACTGGTTATCGCGCTGGTTCCGCTCAATAGCCTTTGGACCATTGCGCATTGGGGTCAGTGGCGGCGAGAGGTATTCCGGTTTGCGGATCGACCAAACCGAGCTGGCTCACCGGCTTGGCTTCACTATGGCCGTCCAGCCAGCCGAGCGAGCAGCGCTTGCCATGACGATTGAACGGAACCCACGGCGTGCCCGGCTGCAAAAACAACGTCGGATTGGCAGGCGTATCAAAGTGCTGCCAACTGGAAGCGCCGTCATCCACCCAGTTATCGGGGTTTTTGTCCGGCGGTGTCTTGATACCAGCAATACAGGCAAAATAAAACGTCTGCGCCAACGGACGGCGAATTTGGCTGAATTTGAGACCGCTCCCGGTTGCCAGTCCGAAATTAATTCCAATGTTCCATCGCTCGGTCACGGGCAGGCCGGTGCAACTAAATACATTCGTATTGTGTACGTAACTGACGTACAACAAATCGCGGTACTCAGTATTGGGCAACGCTGCGGACGAGGAACCATTGGGAGCAAAAACCGCGCCTTGAATGGTGGTTCCCGGCAGCGTCAATGGAATGATGTAATCATTGTTGTCGTTGCCGTACATAATGGTGGCCAGCATGATTTGACGTTCATTCCCCATGCATTGGGTCGCCTTGGCTTTGGCCTTGGCCGCAGCCAGGGCTGGCAGCAACATCGCGGCGAGAATGGCAATGATGGCAATCACCACCAACAATTCGATGAGTGTGAACGCCGCCTTGGCTTCGGTTGAAGAACAGACAAAACAAGTATTTTTACGCAAAATTTTCATGAGACACTCGTACTTTAAGTCCTGAATGAAAAACTGCCTAGCGCACGTTTGTGTACCAGTGTTCCACCGGCGGAAATGAACCAACCGAAGCCAAATTCACGCAATGAAGCGCGTTTAGTTATGTGAAAAGCGAACCGCAAAAACTCCATTGGCCGGCAGCGTCACCGGCAGACCTTCAGTGTCGTTGAGCGGAACAATCGCATCAGTAAAGGCGTCGCGCGAGAGAGAGCCGGACGGCCAGCCGGTAATTTCAAAGCGGGACGGCGAGTTGGCGGAATTAATCAGAAACAGCCAGCGACTGTCTCCGTAGGCAAATTCGGCGGAAGTCCATGCGGGAACTTGGATGGATCGCGTTGAGCGTTCTTGTTCGGAGGTGGTGCCCGCTTCCACCCTGCCGCCCAGTGTTAGGAGGACCGTTGCTTCGCCATCCAGTTGGTGAATTTTTAAATCCGATCTGGGGCTGCCAAATAGGAACACCTGCGCCAAACCGCGCGGACCATTCAACTCGCGCCCGCACTCGGCGTAGGCATCATACCAAAGCTGCCACGTACGCCGGACTTCCGAACGCTGAAAAAGCGACCAGATCAACACACCTTTTGCACCGCTGGCCAGGCCAAGATAAATATCATGCCGCACCCAAGTACGAATTTTGCCGTCTTCCGCTGGCTCCGGGTCTTTGCAAAGCTCAGGATTCAGCAATGGAATTGCCCCCGGTCGCCCAGCCGCGCGAATGGCAGCAATTTCCTGTTCAACGCTCCACCGCACCCAGGCGCGCTCACGTTCGCGGCCTACGGAATTGACGTACGTACCCTTGGCAACGATATCCACCTGCCGCGCGATGGGCGCAAGCGTATGCGCATCTCGATGGTTTGGGTTATAGAGGTAAATCGGCCGATGCAACGGATCGGCTCGGCGGATGGTGGTACATACCGTTTCCAAATAATTCATTTCCTTGGCCGCCCACGGACGCAACTCTTCTGGCGTGACGGCCCACCAGGTAATGTTAGTAAAAGCAACCAGTGCTTGAACCCGCTCCTGAATGACACGTTCCAAAGCCGCTTTTTCAGGCACTATGGCGTTGGATTTGGCAGCCGTGAATTTGATGGGCAAGCCGATTTGTGCCACCACCGGCCAGCCGTTGGAAACACAACGAAGAATGTACGGAAGCTCGTTGCCATAGACCGGTCCGGCCACGGTAAAGCCATTGGTCAAATCCCGCGCCGGCTCGCCGGAATAGCCCATGTACGCCAGCTTGCGGCCTTGTGGATAAATCCCGCTCGCCGGCAATCGCACACCCGGAACCTGCGGCGCATAGAATTGATCAACCGCTGTTTCGCCCTGACTTGTCTGGATTAATCCGCCGCCCAAATACGCACACCCCAGAAAAAAGATTTTTCGCAGCCATGAACGATAATGAATGGACTGCCATATTTTCACGATGCTTGAATGTATTTAACCATGGGCTGTTGGTCCAATACCGTTTTGATTTTTCGAGCCAAACTGTTCAAGCAATCAGGGTAAACTGGTTTTATTGATGTCAACCAGCGCATGTTTGTGTACCGGTTTATGACTGTAAACACCTTGAACAATGTGCTCAATCTGACATGTTTCTGGCATGCCTCTCCAGCCATCCAGCAATCTCCCAAGGATACTGGTTTTGCTATTGCTGATGCTGGCTCACCTGCCAGGTTCTGGACAGGATGTTTTGCCTTCCAAACAGGCGCCTTTTGTCTTTCGCACCTGGAAGCTGGAGGACGGCCTCCCGCATAACTCCGTCACCGCCATTGCTCAATCGCCGGACGGCTATCTCTGGTTGGGCACCTATAACGGCCTGGCGCGCTTTGACGGTGTGCATTGCCATGTGCTGGGATTGAAAGACGGGTTGCGCAGCCTGCAAATCTCCGCCTTGCTTCAGGATAGCCACGGCACGCTCTGGATTGGCACCGTGGGCGGTGGTTTAAGCCGGCTTGAGCATGGAGAAATCAAAACCCTTACCTCGGCTGAGGGCCTCGCTGGCGATACGGTCAATGACAACATGCTCGTTGAGGATCAGGCTGGAAGCATCTGGATTGGGACTACTTCCGGCCTGAATCATTGGAAGAATGGCGCATTGACCAACGATATTCCGGCCAACGTCAAAAATGAATATATCTCCGCCCTGGCCCTCGACCATGATGGCTCGCTGTGGATTGGCACTTCCGGACGCAAGTTGATATCCCTTCGTGCCGGTAATATCGAAACAAACGCCGTGCCCCCGGAAGTGCCGCTCATTGAAGCGCTCATGGTAGACCGGCAAAATAATTTGTGGATGGCCGCGCCCGATGGAAGGGTATTTTGCCGCAACAACTCAGACCACAATTGGATAGCTTTTGGCCCAACCAATGGCTTGCCCAATGCGATCTTGAACAAGCTGGCTCAAACCCAGGATGGAACCATTTGGGTCGGGTCGTTTGACCAGGGTATTTATTTTTTGAAAGACGGGAGATTCACCGGGTTGCGGGAAACTGACGGACTATCCAGCGATGCGATTTACGCGCTTTTTTCTGACCGTGACCAGTTCTTCTGGGTAGGCACGCGAGCCGGGGGATTATGCCGGTTGACGCCCCGGCACCTGTATAACCTCAAGGTGCTCGAAAATGGCGTCGAGTGCTTTCCCCATTCCCTGGCCGAAACGCCGGACGGCACGTTGTGGGTGGGCACAGCGGGCCGCGGCCTGTTTCAGTGGGACGGCATTTTTTTCGACCAGTTTCTAAGTACACCACCGCTCAACGGCCACATGTTTGTCCGCACTGTCCTTGCCGGCCATGATGGCAGTTTATGGTGGGGTGCCGGCCCTGCCCTCTATCAGTGGAAAGACAATCAACTCGTCCATTATTTTAATGGGAACAACGAACCGTGGCTCGTGGGCGACCGGGTGTTTGCGCTTTGTGACACTCCCGAGGGCGGGTTATGGGTCGGTACTTTTAATGGACAACTCAAGTACTGGCAAAATACAAACTTCGTCTCCGTCGGCCATTTTGGCAGCCAGCCCATCACGGATATTGTCCGACAGCGAAATGGCGCAGTGTGGATTGGCACGCTCGGCGGCGGACTGGTGCGCCTTCAGGATGGAATTCAAACCACCTTCACCATGAAGGATGGCCTGAACAGCACGTTGATCCAAACCTTGTTCCTGGACCATAATGATGACTTGTGGATTGGCACGGTAGGCGGCGGCTTGAGCCGCTGGAGAGCGGGGAAATTTAGTTCCTATGGTTTGCAGCAAGGTCTGGCCGATGACAGCGTTTCACAAATTGTAGAAGACGATACCGACAATCTATGGCTCGGCTGCAACCGCGGTATCATGCGCGTCAACGAGGCGGATTTGGACCGGGTTGCCAGCCATGCGGACACCGTCCTTCATCCACAAATATTGAGCTGGCGCGAGGGTATGCTCTCGGAACAATGCGTGGTGGGCTTCAATGCCGCGATTAAAACCCGCAAGGACAAGCTTTTGTTCAGTACGTCAAAAGGCATTGTGGTGGTGGACCCAAATGAACATATCGCCAAAGCCAGCCCGCCCCGGGTGCTCTTGGAAAAGGTCGTCGTGGACGGCAATGATGAAACCAGCAAATTTTCAAATGCTACCTCCCTGCCCGATAGCCAGGTGACCGCCCAGGATAACCCGGCGGCTGTACCGGAGCTTGGGCCGGGGCCAAAGGTGGTAAAATTTCAATTCACCGGCTTGAGCTTTGATGCACCGGAGTTGATTCAATTTCGTTATCAGCTTGAGGGTGCAGATTCCGGCTGGGTCGATGCAGACAATGACCGCGTGGCCAGTTACGCCCATCTGCCGCCAGGGCATTACAATTTTCATGTGATTGCCTGCAATGCCCAAGGGGTGTGGAACCAGACGGGTGCCGCGGTCCAATTTTATGTGTTGCCCTTTTTCTGGCAGCGCGGCTGGTTTGTGGCCCTGGCCTATTTGGTCGTTGTGGGATTTTCCGCCGCCGCCGTGCTGGTTATCGTTCGCCAGCGTTATCGCCGCCAGTTGAAGTTTCTCGAAATGGAGCGGGCCACGGAAAACGAACGGGCCCGGATTGCCCGCGACCTCCATGACGAGGTTGGGTCCAGCCTGACCCGCATTTCGATGCTGAGCGAGCAAATCCAAGCACGCTTGAGCGAACCCGAGCAATTGAAAGCGCGCACGCTGAAACTCTCAGATTTTGTCGTGCGCACAACCCGGGCATTTGAGGAAATCGTCTGGGCGGTTAACCCGCGGAATGATTCGTTACGAAGCCTCCTGGAATATCTCACGCATTTTGCCAACGAACTGTTTGATGATTCCGGCATCACCTGCCGTTTCAAAATACCCGATAATCTGCCGGACATTGCGCTGCCACCAGAAATCCGGCACGGCATCTTCCTGGTCATCAAGGAAGCCTTAAACAACGCCTTGAAACACGCAGCCGCTTCCCATGTGACGCTACAGGCAGAGCTGGACTCACGGTCGCTGTTAATTACGGTGCAGGATGATGGTAAAGGGTTCGAAGCCAATACTTCCACCACCGAAAATATTGGGCATAATGGCCTGCCAAATATGCGCCAGCGCATCAAAAATCTTGGCGGACAACTGGAAATTGAATCCCGCCCCGGTGCCGGAACCACCATCCGCATTCACCTGGCACAGGACAAACTGGTGCTTCACAAAACCGCTGACAGCCGTTAGTTTTTCAACGCGCTTTTACCCTCTAAATTTCAAATGCCAAACCCGCCCATCAAAGTAGCCATCGTGGAAGACGATGTTGAAATCCGGCAAAGCCTGGCGGAAATGGTGGCAGACAATCCGTCGTACCTGGTAACGGATGTTTGCAAGGACGCAGCCGATGCACTGGCCAAACTTCCCCCGCATCCGCCGGACGTGGTCTTGATGGATATCAATATGCCCGGCATGAATGGCATTGAATGTGTGCGCCGCCTAAAAAGCGTACTGCCGGAGACCAACATCCTCATGCTCACGGTTTATGAGGACGGCGACTGGTTATTTGAATCACTCAAGGCCGGTGCCAGCGGCTACCTGCTCAAACGAACCAGTTCGTCGCGTTTGTTAAAAGCCATCACCGAAGTTCACCATGGCGGTGCCCCCATGACACCGCAAATTGCGAAGCGCGTGGTGCGCTACTTCTCTGCTGGAAAACCAGCCAAGTCAACAGCCGTAGATCCCGGCGTCTCCGCCTTGACGGCTGGCCAGACTGAATTTTTGGAACTGCTCGCCGCCGGCTATGCGTACAAGGAAATCGCCTCCAAAATGAGCATCACCATGGATGGTGTCCGCAGCTATGTGCGCAAGATATACGAAAAATTGCACGTCCACTCCCGGACCGAGGCGGTCGTGAAATATCTCAATCGTTAATTGCCTGCCTGTGCTTTTTGCCGGGCGGTAAACTTCGCAAAATCACGCTGCCCGTCGGGCGTCCAGGCCGTTTCCGCAAACGCGGTCAGGCGTGGCATGACGGCGGCTTCCAGCTCCGGTACCGTGGTAATGCGTTCAGTCCAAATGCAGGCTTGGAGGCCGAGAATTTGATTAAGCTGGGCGGGAGGAACATTTGTCAGCAGCGGCGTCCCGGAATAAACATCCTCCATGGTGTTCCTGAAAGCCCGGTTTCCGGAAGCGTCTTTTGTCGCCGCGCTAAAATAAAAAGGCTCCGCCGGCGTCAATACCACCGGATGCCCGGCGTCCAAAGCTTTCTTGAGCGTTGCCCGTAATGGCCGCCACAAAAACACAACTGTCTTCTGATCGGGGTCGGCGGCAAGCGCTTCATGCCAGACCGCGGGCGTCCGTCCTTGGTCTTCAATAACCTTGGAAATGCGGTGCATGAAAACACCCCTCAATTGATGCGGATCGGTGAGTCCTTCCGCCTGCATTTTTTGTTGAACCAGGGGATCGTTTTTCCAGGCGCCGGTATCCACTTCATCGCCGCCGACATGAATCCAAGGGGAAGGGAAAATATCCATCACGCCCAGCAGCACATTTTGCAGAAATTCATACGTCGCCTCGTTTGCCGGATTGAGCGTATTCGCGCCGCCGCTCAAATTGGGAAACGTGCGGGTGGCGGCATGGGCATGGCCGGGCATGTCGATTTCAGGCACCACGATGATATGCCGTTGTGCGGCGTAATGGATGATTTCAAGCATTTCTGCTTTTGTAAAAAAACGAGCCGGCGCGTTCTTGTCAGAGTAATTTCCCGTAGCGCCCGTTTTGGTCAGTTCGGGATATTTTTCAAGTTCCAGCCGCCAGCCTTGGTCGTCCGTCAAATGAAAATGAAAGCGGTTGAGCTTGTAGGCGGCCATTTGGTCGAGCAACTGCATCAGGGTTGCTTTATCAAAGAAATGACGGCTGACGTCCAGCATGAACCCCCGCCACGCGTAGCGCGGCGAATCTTCGATGCTGACAAAGGGAATGGCTTGCGACTTCGGTTCGAGCAGTTGCCGGAGCGTCTGGCAGCCGTAAAATGCGCCAGCCGGTGCTTTCGCGTGAATGATCGCACCTTTCGCATCAACCTCGAGGCGATAAGCCTCTTCACCAAGGCCTTCAGCTCCTTGAGTAGTCAGGCGAATCTGATTGGCGTCTGCCGTTGGCGCGGCTTTAAGATGGAATTCGCCGGCGAAAAACGATGCTTCATTGGTGAACAATGGGTCAGCCGTAATAACGGTTTGTTCATTCAATTTAAATTGCCCGTCTTGCGATTGAACTTTGGCCGGCCACGGAATCAAATTCAAATCAGCCGCCGGGGCGGCCAAGGTCGAAGAAATGATGCAGGCGGCAAGTAATATGTTTTTCACGTTAATGAGTGGATTTGGATCTGGCTGAAAATATTCGTCGAACTGGCCTTGTCATCCGCCTGCGCCAAGCCGGATATGGAAATTCTATTCAGGCTGTTCTTAATTGTCATGTTTGACCTGGGGGAGGTTCTCGTTAAGAAATTTAAGGACAAGGGGACGCAAGTCCAGTTGTTTCGGCTGCAAATCAAAGCTGTGAACCGCGCCGGGAACAATGACCAGTTCATGTTTTACCTGAACTCGTGATAACGCTTCATCAAGCAACTTGGATTGGCTCACGTCCACGGTCTTGTCTGCCGTGCCGTGAACAATCAGCACCGGGGGAGAGTTGCTACGGACATAAGCCAGCGGCGAGGCCGCACGATAGAGTTCCGGGGCTTCAGCAAAAGTTTTGCCCAGCATTGCGACGTCATGCCATGCACCAATATCCGCGATGCCATAAAAATCCACGCAACACTTGACGCGACACGAAACATCCCCAAGGGGTGCGGCGGGATCAAGCCCATCGGCTGGCGTGGTAAGCGCAACCATCGCGGCGAGCTGGCCACCCGCCGAGCCGCCCATTACACCAATGCGTTCCGGGTCCACGCCCAGCCGGTCCGCATTCTTGCGCAGCCAGCGCACGGCGGTCTTGCAATCCCATAAATTCGTCGGCCACACGGCCTGTTTTTTGTTTGCGAGCAGGTAATCAATGCTCATCACAAAATAGCCGTTTCGTGCCAGCGTGCTGCTGATGCTGATTTCACGCTTGTCATCGCGCCGGCCCCCCTGCCAACCACCGCCGTGGATAAGAATGACGGCTGGAAATTTGCCCTCCCCGGACTGGGACGCTGGAAAATATAAATCCGCCGCCGGCTTCTGGCTGTTCGCCAGGTAAGTGATATTACGCTCCACCCGGAGGTCTGGAGTAGCTGCTGTCTGCGCGTTCGTTTCCTGCGCCATGCAGTTGGCCGTGAGTATACAGGCCAGCATGAAAATGAAAGCCAGCCGCTTCTCCAAACTTATTCCGTAGTGATTCATTTCAACCTCAAGCATTGCGGTTCATGATTTTAATTCCTTGGTTTTGCACATTGGGCAGGTCTCATGGATGCGAATGGTGTCAGCGATGGCCGCAAGCGAGGGGTTAAGCACCTTCTGCTTTTATTCCCACATGCGCAAACATCATCATTTCCAGCCTTATAACGGTTGTGTTTTTCAGGTTCAGTCTCCACTCCACTTCATTCGATAATACGCGGTTGGCGGGGCATTGCCTCCCAAATCGCTGAAACCATCGGTGACGGTTATCATGCCATTGGCTGCCGCCACATTCGTCGCGATGTCCGCCCAGCTCACCAGATCTGTCGAACGTTCCGTAATATAGCGGTAATTTGGAATTCCGTAAGCCAACAAAATTTTTGGATTGCTTCCCGTTATGCTGGCAATCGAATTCGTGCCCGTCATGCCACCATGGTTGTTGTAAGTCAACGTGATAATACCCGTACTTGTCCCGCCAAAGCCATCGCTTACAGTGTAACTGAATTCATCGTCCACGTGGTTGGTATTGTAATAGGCCACAAAGCCCGGCGCATTGGTGATGTTTGACAGCGTGATGCCGTTCGTACTGATACCCACGCTGATCAAGGTCAAGGTATCATTGTCCGTGTCCGTGACATTGGTCAGCACGTTGCCGACCGGAATTTTCCAGGTGAGCAAACCGTTCCGGCCATAGCTGTTTGCATTCGCCACCGGCACATGGTTGGTAACCACTTGATTCAGCGTGGCCATGCTGGGCATATAGTTGCTGTCACCACTATAAACAGCCGTGATGATGTTTGTTCCGCGTGGCAGGTTGCTAATTGCCGCACTATTCGCGCTGCCGCCGCTGATGCCGTTCGAACTGATGACCACATTGTTCGTCTCAAACAACACATAGCCGGTGGCGTTCCCCGCCGTGACTCCGTTAGTTTGAATGGCAATGGTGAAGCTTACCGGCGACAGATAACCGTTGGTCTGTGCCGACGAAGCCAGATTCAAAGTGTTCGAACCAATCGTAAGCACCACGTTGGTGCCGCTCACGGAAACGACGCCATAGGTCCCCGTGCCAATGGCCGTGCCAGCAACCGAATACGATCCGGCTGAACTAATGGAGCTATTGGCTGAAACAATGTTGTAGCTACCGGCAGCCAATGGAGATGCTTTGTTAACGGTAAACGCATTGCCGTTCAACGACAACGTGCCATGCGAAATGATCAAGGCCGGGCTCAATCCGCCATACGCCAAGGTTATTGGCCTTGAACCAAGATTGACGGTGGTGCCACCATTAATGCTGGCTGGACTGCCCGTACTGCCGGCGGCGCTCAAAGTGGTATTGCCGCTCAAGTTAAAGCTGGCGATGGCTGACACGTCCAGGGTTGCACCCGCCGCAAGGCTGATGCCCGGCGTGTTGGAAATCGAGCCATTGGCTCCCAATATGAGTGTTCCTGCATTTATGGAGGTAGTGCCAGAATAGGTGTTCGTGCCGGAAAGCGTAAGCTGACCGCCATTAACCGTCAGGGCCACTTTGCGAGTGCCAGAACCCATTACGTCTTGAATAACCCCGGCGTAAGCGCTGGTGCCGGTGGTCGTCAGCGTGGAATCGCTGGTTGTGGAACTATTGCCGATGCCGCCATTTGCGTTGCCTCTTGTTATCCCCGCAAGGGATTGATTAAAACCAGCGAGGTCGAGATTTCCCGTTCCATTGGCATTTCCGACAGTCACAGTGGCAGTGGTTGCGAACCCATTATTTGCGCCCAGCTTAACGGCCGAGGTATTGCCGGCGGTGGAATCTATGGTTAAACCGGTATAACTACCGCCGCCGCTAAAGATACCAATGCCGCCGCGCCAAACTATCGCACCACTGCTGGGGGGAGTGATGGCACAATGCGGGCCAAATGTAATCGTGTAAGCCCCGCTATTGGTTGCTTGAAAATTATTCCCCGCCGTGGTCACCGTCAGGGGGCAGTCAATGGTAAGGTTATGATTCTGCGAAGTCGCGACGATGGCCGTTGCACTATTCAAGGTCAAGGCTTGCCCAGAGGCATAATTGATGGTGACGTCAGCGGGCAACGTTCCAAATACAAGGCTGCCCATCGAAATATTTCCGCCCAAAGTGAGGCCACTGGCATTGGCGGCCGTAGCGAAGGTAGTATCAAACGTACCAACATCTGACGTGCCTATTGCTGACGGCGACGTGGAGCCGCCGCTGGCGGTCACCCAGCTTGCAGTCGAACTCAAACCGGTGGTGTTATCTTTTTTGTAAATGGTGGCCGCCCCGACCGTGCCTGCAATACCACAAGCTAAGAACACGGCCAGCCAGCGAACGCAACTTTGAAGCCGCAGGGAATTTTTCTGTTTATGAGTTTGAACCCGCACGCGTTCTTTGGATTTTTTTGATGGCGTCATACTTTATTCCTGGAGTTTGCTTTGGGGGACAAACCAATTGCCGACATTAAACTGGCGCACATACTACGTCGCTTTGCAGCATGGCGGCATCGCTCTTAAGAGTGATGGCAATGGGTCAGGCCACCCTGCCCCGTCGCTCCTAAACAAGTTCCGGGTTTATCCGATTATGGCCCTTTGACGCGGTAGAATCTTTGAGGAGAATTGGTCGCCGTCCAATCAATCAACTGGAAATGGCCGTTGGTGTCTGCGGTATTGCTGACAACATCTGTCCAACTTGCCGATGGCAAAAGGTTCGTCGTCATCTGGAGAATATAGCCATAGCCGGCCTGGCCGGTGCCATTGAAATTAAAGCCGCCGGAATTAAGAAAGCCAACACCCGTGACCGTGGGCGGCGTAGAGGTTGCAAAGCTTGCCGTCAAGGTGACGTTGTTGGTCACGATGGTATCCGTGCGCGGATTCGCCACCCTGGAGTCGCTCCAGTTTACGAAGTGGTAACCGCTTTTCGGAACGGCGGTAACGGCTGTGCCGCTGGCATCGTAGGTAACCACCTGGGTGCTTGTTCCGGTGATCGTGCCATTCGCGCCGGGCAGATATATCAGCATGTAAGTCTGGGTTTGAACCACCAAATCAACATGCCCGCCAGATCCTGTGGTGACACTGATGGATGCCGTGGTGCCAACCAGCGGCGTCCCCGTAATGGTTGGTGTTCCAAATGTGCCGCTGTTTGCCAGCGTACCCGTGCAATCCATCAAGCGGTAGGTGCCGGGAACCAGCGCCGAACCGCTGACGTTTACAGTGACGGGATTGGCATTCAAAGTCAGATTCCCAGCGACGCTAATCTTGCCAATCGAGTTGCTGACGGCCTGGAACAAGAGTTGCGCCCCGGAATTCAACGTCACCGTTTTACTGGTCGCCGTGATATTCGCTGTTCCGGAAGTGCTGCTGCCAGCCAATGTTTGAACCGGGCTGGAGCCCGCCAATGTGAATGAAGCCAACCCAGATACATCCAAGGTCGCGCCCGCCGCCAGGGTAATGCTCGGGGTCTTGGCAATCGACCCGGTTACCCCCAATGCCAGTGTGCCGGTGTTAACCGTTGTGGTGCCGGTGTAGGTGTTCGTGCCGCATAGAAACTGTGTCGCCGAACCATTCACCACAAGGTTGACCGAGCCGGATATGACATTGGTTTGAAATTGACTCACAGCGGGGTTCAGCGTCAGCGTTGCCGTACCCGTTGCCAGGCCAACCTTAACATTCCCACTCAAGCCCGCAATGGCCTGATTATACGCGCCCGTGCCAGCCATGTTATTCAACTGCAACGTGCCTCCCGCACTGGAATAAACCACGCCACTGGCCGAAAGCGTATTGGTCGCGCCAGCATAGACTACGGCCCCGGAATTATTGATATCCAACGTTCCCCAAGTGTTACTGGTGTTGCTCAATTCCCATTTGCTGCCGTCTAACAACTGCACATAGCCGTTGGACAAGGACATAGAGCCGGTGACCTTGCCGTAACCTGTCCGCAAGGCAAGGGTCGGACTGCCTGAAGTGAATGTGCCCAGCGTGCTGTAGCCAATGTTGCCGGCAACGATGCTCGCATTGGCGGCTGTGTTGGGGTTGGAAAGGATTTCAGCAAAGCCACTGGAACTGGTGTTGTCCAATGTGATGGGACCGCTCCAAGTGGCTCCGCCAGAGGTGGCACCCAACCCAAGATTGGCACGTGAACTTCCGCCATTGCCACGGGTTAGCGTCAGGGCATTGGTAATGGTCAGACCGCTGTTAACTGACAAGCCCGAATTATAGTGCTGCCCGCCATTCAAGAGCACGGTGCCAGTGCCGAGGGCTGAGGCATTCGCGACCACCAATCCGGTCACATCACCGACACAAGTGAGCGTTGTGCCGCCAGAGAACGTATTTGTACCCGAGAGAGTGAGTGTGCCGCTACTCTGGAGCGAAAGCGCACCGGCACCTGACATCTGACCGCTGCACGTCTGAGCCGCGCTGCTGGCAAATATTAACGCGCCATTATTCGTGATTCGACCGGCGTAAGTGCCGGAACCCAATTGCCCGGCACTGCCAATCGTCAATGTGCCCCCGTTAATGGTGGTGTTACCGGTGTAAGTATTCGTACCCAGCAACGTAAGATTACCAGTGCCAGCCAGGCTCAAAGCGCCACTTCCCTTAAGCACCGCAGCTATCGTGGCGTCTTCGTTGGCGTAAATGATCGGGGCACCTGAAAGATTGAGCGCGCCTCCGGAACCGGACAGCGTATAAGTGCCACCATCATTGGCGTTAAAAATGATTCCCACAGGCGTCACATCATTGGTGATTGAGACCGTGCAATTCGTTACGGTTCCAATGCCGAATACCGCGAGACTGCCATCGCTCCAGTTGTCGTTTAAAGCGCCGTCCCACCATGTTATGGAACTGTTGCCCCAGTTCCCGTCGCCGTCCTGGGCTCCCGGATTTGCCCCATTACCCGTATCCGAGCCATCGGCGTCCCAATAAAGGGCCACGTCGGTGGGGGCAGTGTCCACACAACTCGAGGAGCTTGAAGCTGACGAACCGAGGTTGTTGTTAGCCACCACCGAATAACAAATGGGGTATAAATCCGGCGTCAGTCCAAAATCGAGATAATTCGTCCCGGACACGGTGGCAACCGCCGCTCCATTACGGTTCAAGGTATAACTCGTGGCGTTAGTGGAGGCATTCCAACTCACGTTGACATAATTGACGGCCAGGGCATTTGCCGTCACCCCCGTTGGGACCGATGGCAACGGTACGATGCTGATGAACACGGGAGCCGAACTTACCGTATTTGTGCCATCATAAACCGCCAGCGCATAAATGGTGTTGGTTCCCGGCGCAACATTCGTCCAGGTGAAACTGTACGGCGTGTTGGTGACCTGCCCGAGCAAACTTCCGCCATTGTAAAATTTCACATAGCTAATTGAATGTCCATTGGTGTTAGCCGTATTCGCCGCCAAACTGATCGTGGCAGGCCCGCCGTAAACGGCCCCATTGACCGGGCTGGTCAAGGTTATACCAGGGGTTGTCAGCGTATAAATCAGTTGCGGCTGGTTGGTTGGCAGCAAACTCTCTCTTGAGCCAAACATCACCTGACCGGAACCGGGGGTGGTGGAAAAAATGTGGATGGAAAGCAGCCCATCCAGGCCCGCCTGACTGACGGACTGGCTGGTTACATCCGCCACCACCGGCACGCCAACCGTAAAACCAGAAATATTGGTAATGACAATACCTGTTCCTGCCGGCTTGTTCGCCCAGGTTATTCCCGTTTCTGTCCAAGTGTCATTGGTTGCCAATTCAAAACAGGTGTTGAGCGTATTGGCCGCTGAAACGGGCATCAGTTGCAATTTCACGCTCTGCGCATTGGTCAGCGCACTAACATTAAATTTCAAGAACACATCCCGTGCATAGGCCAGTCCATTGGTTTTGACGAACAGATTTGTCTCCGTCCCATAGTTACTGCTTTGTGAGTTGCCATAGACATAGGAATCAGCCACTGGCGAGAGAACTTGGGCCGACGGCACTGGCGTCATTACGCTTAACGTGGCCGTGGCAGTCACGGACTCATTGGTCGTGGCCAGCGATACCTGATACAACCCTGAGTTGCTTAATTGCAAATTCGTCAGCGTGAGCGTGGCGTTCGTTGCACCCGTCAAATTCGCCCCGTTACATTGCCACTGGTAGGTAAAGGGGGGATTGCCGTTGGGAACCGCCGTGAAGGTCGTGGATTGTCCAATATAAGCAGTGGCAGCTGCCGGTGTGACTTGCACGCTAAGCGGACTCAGGATATTCCCGGTGATATTCACATTATCGAGCGTGACTACAAACACGTTTGGGTTATCCGACTTCGCAGCAAAACTGAACATCCCCACGTTCAGCACCTGGCCAATTCCGGCCACAGTGTTTGTATTCTCCGGAACCCACGTCGTTCCATCGGTCGAGGCGTAGGTCGTAAACGTATCCCCTACCCTCTGGATCTTGAACCACGAGTATGACGAGCCCAAATTGGGTGAATCATACTGTGCGCCCATCGTCCCAGTCATCGTAGAATCTTCAAAATGCGTGTCACCCCCGAGCGCTTTGAAGGCACAGACGTAGGGTGCCACATTTTGCTGTCCCAGATCCCCGCCCGGTGTCCCATTGGTGTTTGCCCGCAGCATGATGCCCGCTTCCCAGCCTGGGTCAGCCTTCTCACCATCCGGGGCCTTGGAAACCACCGAAGTCAGTGCCGCCACATGCGCAATCACCGTACAATTTCCATCCACCGGCTCGTTCAACAAATTCAAGCCATCTCCAATCATGGAATAACTTCCGCCCTGCACCTGCGCTCCCACCGGTTCGTAATGATCACCGATCACCGCCAGGCTCCACGGTGTTAAATTCATGTTTGTCGTTGCCACTAGATTAACCGAGCTATCCAATGAATTTGTTCCGTTATAAAATACCCGTGCCCGTATTGCGTTGGTCGGCGACGCCCATACAAATTGATTAATTCCATAGGGAGAGGTTGTATCGCTCCCAAAAACATAATTCCCAACGTAATAATTCACATTGCTGACGGTGATCGCCGCCCCGTTATTCGTTACCGTTGCCGTGAAGGTCACATTCGACCCGCAAAATGTCGCTCCGTTGGCCGGTGCCGTCAGTATGACTGTCGGCTCATTCGTTGCGGGTACGCGAAACCACGAACTTGCCGGCACCAGTGTTTGGCTGATTCCCGGACCGCTGTAACTCACTGCCAAGGTGGCATAGGTACTTCCGTCATATTGCAGGTCATAAAAATGTTGCAAGTTCACCGCGTGCAAGCCGGCTTTCAATCCCACCCAACTGCTTTTATCTCCCGGGCTGTGTACTCCGTCCCAATTTACCAGCAGATTTCCGTCAATATACAATTTGCTGCCGTCGCTTGAGTTCACCCTAAACGTGTAGATGCCGTCCGTTGGCACACTGACATATCCCGTGAAATTGAAGGCGAATAGCTGTTGCACTCTCCGCAATGTTAGGTCTGGATAAGCCATGGCCCCACTGTAGGCTGGCGTCAACATGTTGAAATTAGGCAACACATTGAAGTTCGTCGCCGATTCATAATAGGCGTAGGCCAGCCCATTTACTGCCCCCACCACATTGGTGGCCGGATTCAGCGTGGCCGCGACGGGGGTGATCGCAATCGGCGCATTGGTCTGGTACATGATGTCCGAAATTGTCAGGCGGGCGTAGGGCGTGCTCACCCCGGTGATGTCCAGCAGCTTTTGCCGTGCTTCCGGGTCAATGTCATACGCCGTCACTGCCGCCGTGCCGGTGTAATTCGAATTGCCGAACACTTCCACCTTGTATGAAAACTGTGGCGAACTTGTGCTGGGCACCGTCCAATACACGAGCATCTGCGATCCCGATACACTGGCACCATAATTTGTTACGACCAGCGGATCCAGCGGTGGCGTCAACGACTGGTTCGTCAACGTCAGCGTCGTTCCAACCGGGCACGGCCCCAGCGCCACAAACGGCGCTGGCAGACTGTTCGTAAGCAATGACAGATCATTGGACTCGACATAGAGATAGATGGACCCGGTCGCGGCGGGCGTATTTGAAAACAGATCAGTATAGTAGGTCGTATCTGGATTGGCGTCATTCGAGAATGCCACCGCGGTCGCATTGTCCAACAACCAGGCCGATCCATACTCGGTCGTGTGCCTCGTCGAGCAGGAGAATTGATTGGCCCGCTGCCACGAGCCACCGGAACCGTAATTGCAATAATATGCGTTACGGTAATTTACCAAACGCGGTGTCAGTTCGCTGGTTTGATTTTCCTGAAAGCCCCCGATGCCCTGCATGCCGCTCACCGTAAAGGGAATTTGCATGGTTGCCATGTGATACCAATTGGTTGTCAGCGGATCCCGGATCCAGCGTCCCGCAAACCCCAAATTCGGCGTGCCATCCACCGGCACCCATGTGCGGGTGACCTGCCGATACCACTGGTTAGTCGTCAACAACGGCCAGCCTTCATCGCTGTTCACTTTTCCCGAGGCTGATTCGCCCACACTGGGTGGCACATACATGTTGGTGGCCGTCCAATAGGCGGTCACCTCCGCACCCGGCGCCGCTCCGCTGGGCGACCAAAACGTCCAGAGCATCTTAAAAGGTATCGTGCTGCCATCGTTTATATCCGCCCCGCCATAAGAGCCCACCGACTCCCCGTGTACACCGTTGAAACCGCCGCCCCAGACGTTATTGTACATGGCACCTGGCATCACTGGCCAACGCACCTCCTGCACTGCGGCTTCCATGTTGTTCCCGGAAACATAACTAAAGTATTCCGCCCGCAGACCCAGCGGCAATATTACAGCCGCGCCCAGCACACAAACGAGTTTCTTTATACACATACCAGTATGTCCTTGCGTTTTTCCGTATAGCAAACATTCACCTCCTGCTTGTGCTTCAAGCAATAGGATGAACCAGTTACCTCTTAAATATTACAGCGGCACGTAGCTGCCAGCTATCACTCTTAAGAGCGATGCCGGTGAATACTCTGAAACTTTACGAGGAATGGCCTGCAAAAGCAGTCCTCACTCATTTGTGAAAATGTCCAATAGATGGTGGCAGCCATTCCAGCGATTGATTGGACGCAGGCTGGGGCTGAGGATTGCCCAGGCAGGCCGTTGTGCTGGGCAAAGCTGGGACAGCGGTTGGGAACGGAAAAGTGCCGGGGCATGTCTTAAAAGGCCTGGGGATGCGGTTTTTGAAGAGAGGACTGCTGTTTTTCCTCATAAATCTTCCGGAAGGCGTATCCCTGGTGGCTGGGGGGAAAAAAACCGTGTAACCTCCAGCGAGAATCCCTTAATGTATTAGGTGGCGACCCGCCAACCGAACAAAATTAATTATGAACGAATTCAAGTTTTCCTGTCCGCAATGCGGCCAACACATCCAGTGTGACATGAGTTATTCTGGAACCCAGATTGGCTGTCCGTCCTGTCGGAAACAAATCACCGTGCCAGCGGCAGCGCCGGCCCTTCGAGCGGCCAGCCCTTCGCAACCAGCGGCCGGACAACATTCTTTCGGTGCGCCAATGCCTCCCCAACTCCCCCAAAAATCAGGCGCGGCAAAAATCGCCCTCATCGTAACGGTGGTTTTGGCGGGCGTGGCCATCGGATTTCTGGGCATAAGTTTGGTCGTAAAACATTTCAAGGGCGGAAAGGCCGGTGCAGAATTCCAGGCTTCAAAAGCGACCGGTGCCGAAACGCTTCAGGCCTTGGGAGTTTTGAACAAAGTGCGCGCGGCTTATGCCGGCCTGAATAGCGCGAGTGCGAACGGCAGCTTTGCATTGCAACTGGACATCTCGAAACTCACCATGGCTGATGTGAACCCGGGCCTGGCCGCCGATTCAAAAGTGGCTGACCGCCATCCGCCGGGCATGCCCAGCAACCTCGCGGTTACCATGGATTTCTCCGTTAAAAGGGCCCATACCAACTGGATTTATTTCACCGGCGAGACAGTTTCAAAAATGGACCGGCACACCACGACAAATACCTTCGCCTTCTGGTCTTCCGACAAAGGCAGGTTTATGTTCGTCGATCCGCATCTGAGGGGAAACCACGCGAGCTACGAACGACTTCCTGATGAGGATCCCGCGAACGCGGTTGCAGCCCAGTTCAAATCCATGCTGTCTCTGTTTGATGACCCGGCACAAGTGACGAAAATCATCAAGGACCTCAGACCAGCGGGGGATGAAACAGTGAACGGACAAAACTGTTACACGTTCACCGCCAAAGTGCTGGGCCAGCCGGTCAAAATGTGGGTGGACAAGGCCAGCTATCTGATTCCGCAATGGCAGCTCACGCTCGGCGGACGCATCAGTGACGCCGACGTGGACGATGTTTATTCGCTCATTGCCACCAGTTTCACCAACGTCCCCGCGATGCAGTTGGCGATGATTGAACCAATGGTCAAAAAGATGACACCAAGCGTCGCTAAAATTCATGGTTCCATCACTGTGACCTCGAAAAACGTTGAGGTGAATCCGGAACTTTCGGCCGACGATTTTGATTATCCCGTGCCCGCCGGCGTGAAGTTGATCCGCAATTAAGCTGCGATGTATACCCGGTCCGCCACCGGTAACGCATCCCATCGCACACACGCGCCGGCCAGACAAAAGTTACTGGAAAACTGGATTTATCTGATCCGGACGTATACGGTGGATTTATTCTGAAGACCAGCGCGAGCTTTCGCATTGCGATGAAAACCTGCGGCACAATAAAACGTAGAAGCGAAGCATATAGCGAACGAAAGTTCAAAATCAGCAATCTAAAACTATTTTCAATTATGACTGCCCCGATGTACCGGTCGCGAAATTCCAGGCTTAAAACCGCCTTCACCTTGATTGAATTATTGGTGGTCATTGCCATCATCGGCATTTTGGCGGCATTGCTGATGCCGGTATTGAGCAAGGCCAAGGATTCCGCCGCCAAAACGGTCGATATCAACAATCTCAAGCAGATGACCACAGCGATGCAGTTGCATGCTGGCGATAATCAGGATTCCATGCCCTGGTCCAACTGGTTGGCGGGGGATCGCCCGGACCGCCCCGGCTGGCTTTATTGCCAGCAAACTACTGTGGCTCCTGATGAATCGGCGTTCAAAGTGGAGACCGGACTTTTCTGGCCTATTTTGAAAAGCAGCCAGATTTATTTCTGTCCAAAGGATGGCCCCCAAACACCGTTATTTTCGGAACGGGAACAACAGATTTCCAGTTACGTAATGAACGGCGCGGTCAATGGATATGAGCGGGCCGCGACCAACGCAACGCTTTTGACGAAGCTGGGGGCGATGCCACCCACCGGCATGGTGTTTTGGGAGGCGGACGAGATGACGCCGGGTTCGTTTAACGATGGAGCGAGCAGCCCGGATGAAGAGGAGAGCCAACGTCACAAGCAGGGAGCGATTTATGCGGCTTTTGACGGTTCCACAAAATTTGCGAGGTTCGCAGACTGGGAAGCGCAGGCGACCAGCCCCGATAAAAATGATTTGTGGTGCTATCCGGATAGTCCAGATGGCCGATAACCGGTCAGGGGATAAGAACGAACTGGGACAAACCTGCGAACATGACCCGTAATAAAACCAAAGGTCTGCTTGATACGAACCTTTGCGGGTAAATCAATTGACCGAAATGGCCGGCACCGGACGTTACCGGCACCGCGAGCCATGCTGCCTGTTTGATTCCCGCAACCGGTTAACCGTTCACCAGTTCGTCCACCCAGTATCCCTTGCGATTATAGTGGCCGTGCAAGCCAATCTCATAATCCCGGGTCACCAGCGATTCATCTGTATATTCCGGTGATTCCTTGATTGTCTGACGGGAAAGATTAATTGAGACCGCCGATTCCGGCCAGCTTATGCGTTCGATCCACAGCGGCGAAGCCAGAACTTTTTTCCCGGGCCACCAGGTGCCGGTATTGATGATGAGATAACGGATCGTCCAAGTTTCGTCATCCACAATGAAATCTTCCACGTGACCGATATCGCCATCAAGAGCAGCGATATGATAACCAGTCACCGCCTGCGTGCTGCGCAAATGCCGGTCCCAGGCTTTCGCTCCCGGAATGAATTGGCCCCGCTTGTTACGGTCCCGCTCGATATAGGGATTCGCACCCCAGGTGTGTTGGCCGCTCCAATAAGTTGGCCAGCCGTAGTAACCGTAATAGTCATCCTCAAATTGGCGGGAGACCGGTTTATGACTGTCCAAGGATGGACTCTTTTCGATCTGCTTTTTGGTCAAATCGGTGACGATGTCCTGGTGATCGTTGTTGATGCAAACCAGCGCATAGGGTGAGACCAGCACCTGCCGGCGAGAGAGCCAGGTTCCGGTATTGGCAACCAGATAACGGATGGTCCAGTGCCGGTCATCGAAATAGAATTCTTTGACCTTCCCAATCGTTTCCCCATCGGTGCTTTGGATTGAATAATCCTTCAGAGTTTTTACTTTGCTTAACATAATATAGTTCTTTCGGTCTTGGTGGCTTGTGCCGCCGGCGCTGCGCGGGAGGAAATCCCCCCCACCACCGGCCATCAATCCCAGTCCACAAGCAATTCGTTATCTACCGCCCAAACGCCAGGGGCATTCCAGGCAATACTGCCTGCTTGCTCCTTTTGATACATGGAATCAACCGTGCCCGTGAGGGTTGCTCTATGGCCTGAAACCTGCACCCGGATATCATTTTCATAAAAAGCCCAATTACGTTTAAGCGCATTCTCGATGGCTGCTTTTTCAGCTGCCTCCTTGGATTCCGATTTGATCATGAGGTTATTGGTCACGCCGGTTACGCCCACCAGGTTTTTAATCGCGTCTTCAGCAGCTTCCCGCTGAAAATTCCACCCGAGGTCACCGGATAAGGTAACCCATCCTGCCTCAACTTTTACCTTCACCTTGTCCTTGGGCACGTCCCAGCGCGCCTGCAAAGCGGTTACCACCTCGGTGGCAATTTCGCCGTTGGTCTTGGTGTGGGAGCTGGCATATCTGACCTCAATTTTTTCGACGAGGGCGGTTACGCCGGCAACATTTTTGGCCGCATCTTCCGCTTCGGTTTTCTTGGCATAGCTGTCGACCACCCCGGTGAGTGAAACCACCCCGTCCTTGGCGGTTACCCCAATTTCTGCTGCATTTAACAACGGCTGCCATTTGATGGCATCTTGAACGTCTTGTTGTAATTGCGCATTGCTTTTCATGTTTGGCTTTCGGTTTAGACCGGCAATTAATTTGCCGTCATTACCCATGTTGGTCGCTTCACCCGGCGTGGCCAATGGGGTGAATACCCCACAAAGAATCTACAGCAACGGCAACCGGTCATTGCCTCCGGGGACGACAGGATTTATTTTCCGCCGAGTGAAGTTTTTGGCGAAGGCAGATGGAACGTCCGACCCGCCACCATGAATTTACCTTCACCCTGATGATGAATTGTGCGGGGCTTTTTCCAGGCTGGGTCAATCCAGGCTTGAACCACTTCTAAAATGAAGAAATCGTATTTCGTGGCCAGCGTCAGGTTAACCACCTTGCATTCCAGGCTGGCGTAACACTCTTGAATTAACGGAGCCTTGACCAGTTTGGCAGGCATCGCCGTGAGTCCAAATTTCTTGAACTTATCCACGCTGCCACCGGAAGTGTTTCCGCAAGCCACAACGGTCTTTGCCAATTCCACGGTGGGAATATTAATAACACACTCCCTGGTCAGCTTCAAAGTGGTAAATGAGTAGTTCCGGTCGCTGGCGACGCAGCCCACCAGCGGTGGCTCAAACTCCATCATGAGGTGCCAGGACATGGGCATGACGTTCGCACGACCAGCGCGCGTGGTGGCAAGCAACACGACCGGACCGGGTTCAATCAACCGGTAGACTTCGGACAACGGAAAGGATTTTTTCATGAGGGTTTGATGGCCAGACGTTGCTGGTGACACTAACACTTGTCAGCGTGTTTTGGAAATTCTGCGTTTCAAAAAACCCGGCAGGGAAAGCCTTAAAATAATGCCTGGAAACTGGCTTCATGAAACCTGACGCACGCGATAGGTTGCATTTTAAAAAAAGGCTCAACCCCGTTTCACGATGCGCGCATCGGCTTGCAACGGAATGTCTCAAGACCGGAGAAGTTGTGAATCAGCGCGGTTCTTGAGTGGATTTGAGGAGTTAGCAATTAACCGGCATGATTCGTTTGACCGTTCTGCGAGGTTTTCATTTCACGCGTGCCACGATCCTCACGCAAGTCGCGGGATTTGGAAAATGTGTTGTCCCGTTTGGACGGTTTTGCAGTTGCCTTGATCTTGGGGTTCGGGCGCAATCGGTGCAAGGTCTTGGGAAATACCGGCGTTTGCGCAGTGGCGGCCAACTCGGAGACAAATGTTTTCATAAGTTTCGCTGGGTGGTTGTTTGCCGGGAGAGTTTTCATGGAATGCTTCCGGACTAACGGAAAAGCGCCACACCAACGCGGAGCTGATCTGATTTTTGGTTGTAGCCCAAAAGACTGTCGCCGTAACCGGTAAAGTATTGAACGTCCAGATACAGGCTGAAGCTGCCAAAAAACCGCATCGTCGGATAAGTCAGATCCAATTGCAGGCTCCCGTGATTTCCATCCCGGCCCAACTGGCCCAACGCTGATAATTGCAGCCCGCGCTTCCAGCCCAGCACCATCCGCAAATCCGCATAGCCACGATAATCGGCGATGTCGGGATTGTCGCTCAAATCGCCGAGATAAGCCCAGACGCGCGGCTGCAAGGTAAGTTGCAGGCCATCATCCGGGCCCACCGTGAGCGTGGGGCGTAAATAGGCAATGTTCATGCTGCGGGAACTTAGGCCGTCCTTGCCGTTGGATGCGTGTTGCAAACCGCCCTGCAAATCGAGTTGAATCCAATCGGAGGGTTTGGCATGCGTCAGATTATTCCAGGCATAGAAAAGCTCAGGTTTGTAGGTTGTGTCGTAAAACGGACTGGACGCCGCATTCCAATCCCACAACGAAACCTGGGTGTAAGCCAGATGAAAACCTTTAAGCAGGGGCACGTTTTCAGCCAGCGCGCCCTCGTTGTTCAATAATTGATACGCAAAGCTGACTTGAAATTTGGCGTTCGGCGATTTTGTGCCGGCGATAAAATACATCGGCTCGTAACCCGAGATATGCTCTTTGAAAAAACTACCCGGCTCATTACCCTTGTCTGGCGTTTCCGGCTCGACTTGACTAATGAACCGGTTGAAGGCTGAGCCAGTCTTCCCCGCGGTCACGCTCATGGTACCTGCTGTTTGCACTTCCAGTACGGTGCGGTTTACATTCAGCCCAGAAAATTCCAGAACGATTTGTCCCGTAGCAGAGGCCGGTACGGTCGTAACATATTCCCGCCGGGCAAACGCGCCGGGCGCAATGACCACGGCATTGGATTCCGCCGAATGCAATGTCAGCGAACCCGTGAACGTGCCACGGGCGGAAATGATCTTCCTGTCAATCGTCGCTGGAAACGTCCAGGAAATGTCGCTGCTTGTAGGGTTAAGCACATTCAACCAGAGGCTGACTTGCCCGCCAGCACTCACGGAATTGGATGCCGTCGTCATGGTGAGCGCGAAGTCCGCTCCATGCACCGATGGAGTGAAGCATAGCGCAAAAAGTGCCGCGGCAAATGTCCGCCTTATCCAGCCTGACAAGTTGTTCATGTGGTATGTAGTTTGGTCGTGATGTGAAAATTTCAATTGGCTCAATGGAGGGTCGTTCGGGTGGGAAAACTGTTTTACGTCCGGTTATGAAAACCATGAACGCGCGTCTGGTTGCGTTCCGCGATCAACTCCGCCTCAGCCTGAAGCCAGTGCTGCACCTCGTGGCCGTCCTGCGAACCCTGGTTCACATAAGTGAAATATGCCCGCCGGGCCACTTCCTCCGGTTCCGGCGTGAAAGCAATTTCGCTGGCGCTTAAGGTCGTCGCCGAAGTGGGCCGGGGCGCGGTGACTGGCTTTGAAGGTTGAGCCTGGAGAGGATGATGGTGTTTCATAGAGGCAGCATAGACGTGGCGCCGGCACATCCGCCATGGGGTGTTTACCCCATTACAAACCCATGAACAAGGCGAAGTGCGATTGAGTCTTTCAAACGCTGAAGGCCACGCTCCGCCACTGCAATCAGGGCTCAAAGGAACCTGGTATCACTGATACTGGCAATCAAGCACGGACAAAATCAATAAACCCTCGCTGAACATCGGTCAGGATCAGTTTGACGCGAACGTGATCGCCCACCTTGAGACCTTGGGCACCTTGCGTGAGCCGCCCTTCGGTCGGTGGCTGATTAAGCCGCACCCAGGTACCCTTGTCTCCCGCTCCGGTAACGATGGCGTCGAATTGTTGTCCAATCTTTCCCGACAGCAGCAGCGCGGCGGCAGACTTGTTGACCTGGCGCTCAACTTTGGTGGCTGCATCTTCCTGATCAGTGCAATGCTTGGCGAGGTCCGTCAGCTCTGGAATGGTGTAAGGCTGCGATGCACCCGCCATTGCGGCTTTCAAGAGCCGTTGCGTTATGATATCCGGAAAGCGCCGATTCGGCGCAGTGGAATGGCTATAGTCCTTTACCGCCAGCGCAAAGTGTCCCGACGTCTCGCCGCCGGGAAGATCAACCGCATATTCACCGCGACCAATGAGTTTGATAATGGACAGGGAAAGGTCGGCGAACTTTTCCGGTGCAGCCGCACGGCGGCGCGTCAGGAATCCTTCGAGCGCGATGGCGTCTGGTGCAGCGGGAAGCTGTTCCTTGAGTTCAGCCGCGAGTTCAACGATGCGCTGCCAGCGTTCGGGATCGCGCAATACCCGGCGGAGGGATGGAAAGTTTTTCTTGGCCAGGTAAATTGCCACCACGGCATTCGCGGCCACCATAAATTCCTCGATCAACTGCGTCGCCCCGTTGGTTTGCGCCAGTTCCAGCGAAGCGAGGGCATTGCCCGCGAAAATCACCCGCGCTTCCAGCGTCTGCAAACTGAGTGCGCCGTGATTGTGGCGCAAGCCCGTGAGCCGTTGCGCGATTCGAAACTGAAGGCGGAGGTTCTCGTCGAGTCCCGGAGTTTCCGCAATTCGCTTGGGTGCCGGCCCCGTGCCAGTCAACCAGGCGGCAACGCTGTTGTAAGCCAGCTTGGCGCGATTGTGAACGAACGCCCGGTAAAGTTCAGACGAGACGAGCGAACCATCCTCTTTGAAAACGATGTCGGCCACGATGGCGATACGGTCCTGATCTTCGTTCAATGAAGTCAGGTTGGTGGACAGCGCCTCCGGCAGCATGGGGAAAATCGCGGCGGGTGTATAAACGGAAGTCGTATTGTGAGCCGCATGCGCGTCGAGCGCTGAACCTTTGTGCACCAAGGCGTCCACATCGGCGACGGCCACCAGGATTCTAACCTGCCCGCCCGCGAGCGCTTCCGCAACGGTCAACTGGTCGAGATCGCGCGAGTCGTCGTTATCAATGGATGCCCACAGCAAATTGCGGAGGTCGCGCACATTATCGGTTGATTTGGCCGGGCCAACGATGGCGGCCAGTTCTTTTTGTGCGGCCAATGGAAAGTCTGGTTCCAAGCCGCGCTCAAGCATGGCCCGATGGGCAATGGCGGCGAGGGTGGCGCGGTCGCTGGCTGCGCCTTGGGGAACTGGTTTGGGTTGGTTGTGCGCGTCAGTCGGTGCGGTGCCGGTCGGTTTCATAAGTGCTTGCGCAATCTTATAGCGACATTAAATAAAAGCGACTATTTGATTCGGATAACTTGCCTTTTAGTTTCATAGAAAACCATCCGAGACGTGAAACGCTATGCAGAAAATGCTAAATACGAACTTGGGGAAGGGCTAAAGTAGAGCTGGAACAGTTTCAAAACGAAGCAAATAATCTCAGATTTTTTTGGCATAGTTCCGGCAAGTTTGTTCATGCCTGGATGAATCATATATCCGGCGCGGCTGGTTATTCACCCGGTGACTTTGCCTGCTTGTTGCCACCCGGTTTTGTAATTTTATTCCCGTCGGCATCTTCTCCGGATTCACCGCCGAAAGGCTGGGTTTGATTCACGAAGTAGGCGTCACGTGGCCCGGCAAATTGTTTCAATACCGACTCCAGCTTCGTCTTCACGGCCTGCGTAGGTTCATCAAGATCAAGCAGCGGCGATTTCTCCAGGTCATCCCCGTCCACCGCATAGAAACGGCCATCCGTGTATAGCTTGTAGTTTGCAGTGTGTGCAAACTCGGCCTTGGCGGTGGTGCCGCCGGATGGATTATACCAGGCATAGAGCCATTCGCGCGGTTCGCCTTTTTCGCCGCGGAGCTGCGGGAGAAAGCTGCGGCCATCAATCTTGAGTTCCGCCGGAACCGGCACGCCGGCGGCTTCACAAATTGTGGGCAGGATGTCGGTGGCATCAATCAGGTCGGGGCAGACCTTGCCGCTGGCAAAGTGGCCCGGCCAGTTGCCGATGAGTGGCACATGCGTGCCCCAAGTCGTGCTCGTGCCCTTGCCGCCCAGCACATTGCGCCCCGCAAAGCGCGATGGCATGCCCCGCCCCGTGCCGTTATCGCCGAAGACCAGCAGTACGGTATTATCGCGCAGATGTAATTCATCCAATTTGGCAACCAGCTTGCCAATGAGCTTGTCCGTGTAAGCCACCATGTCAGGGAAATGGCCGCGGGGTTTCTTGTTTTTGCCGCTGATTGATTCCAGGTAGTCTGGGCTGTCAGGCGTTGCATCAAACGGGTCATGCGTGAGCATCATCGGATAATAAACAAAAAACGGCTGGTCCTTTTTGCGCGTGATAAAATCCAGCACGTACTCGCTCACGATATCGGGACCGTATTCATTTTTTGTGTAATTGAACTGCTTGCCGTTGATTTCGAGGCCGGGGTTTTTGTAGCGGCCCGGCCGGCGATTTAGTTGCCAGAGGCAATATTCATCAAACCCGAAATGCCCCGGCCCTTCGTAGCCATTGGCCAGCTGCCATTTGCCGGCGATGCAGGTGGCGTAGCCCGCCGCCTTGAAAAGGTTACCAAACGTCGTTTGCGTCGGGTCGAGGTGGCCAAAGTGGGTATAATTCCGGCGGTTGCCGATGCCGGTCATCACCTCCACGCGAGTGGGCGTGCATAGCGGCTGCACATGGCATTGATCGAAGCGCACACCCGTTGCAGCGAGCTGGTCCATGACCGGCGTCTGATAACTTTCACCACCATCGGCGGTCACGCACTCGTAGCCAAAATCGTCAATGAGAACCAGCACAACGTTCATTTTGCGTTCGCCGGCGAATACAGCCAGCGGCAGCAATAAGCCGGCGGCAAGAATTTTGGCAATCGGTTTCATGGCTTATTTACTGCGTTTGCTTAAGCGGAGCGCCGTAGGCGCGGGGATCGTCCGTTTCCGGTTCTTTAAATTCTTTACGCAGTCGCGTCACTTCATTCAGCAGGTCTTTCTGCACGTCCGCATAGGCGGGGTCGCCAAAGATGCTCTTCATTTCCTGCGGATCTTTTTGACGGTCGAACAGCTCCCAATAATCCACGTCCGGCGTGTAAAAATGTGCCAGCGTATAACGGTCGGTAATGACACCGTAATGCGGACGGACATGGCTCGGCCCGGGATATTCGTAGTAATGATAATAAAACGCCTTGCGCCAATCGGCAGGCGTGGTGCCCGAAAAAATTGGCAACAGGCTGCGGCCTTGCATCCGGTCAGGGATCGGCACGCCAGCGGCCTCGAGAAAGGTCTCGGCCAAATCCAGGTGCGAAACCAAATCTGTGTTCACGTTGCCAGGCTTGATTTGCCCCGGCCAGCGGACCAGCAACGGCGTGCGGGCGGACTCTTCAAAAATCCAACGCTTGTCGAACCAACCATGTTCGCCGAGAAAAAATCCCTGGTCCGATGAATAAACGACAATCGTGTTGGTCGCCAGGCCGGTGTCATCGAGATATTTCAAGATGCGACCGACGTTGTCGTCCACGCCTTTCACACAGGCGAGATAGTCGTGCATGAAGCGATTATATTTCCAGGCAATAAGTTCCTTGCCGGTAAGGTTTTGTTTTTTAAAGGCTTCGTTGCGCGGCGCGTAGTAGGCGTTCCAGATTTTCGCAGCTTCCGGCGTCAAGTCCCGCGGGGTAACCAGCTTGTTGTCGCTTTTCAATGACATCGCCGAGGAAATCATCATGGTTTGATCGTGCTCCGCTTTGCCGCGCCCTGCATAATCATCGTAAAGGGAGTCCGGCAACGGATACCGCCGGTCATGGTCGAAATCCAAGTCTTTCAGCGCCGGCTCCCATTCACGATGCGGTGCCTTCTGCCAGCAGAGCAACATAAACGGCTTGTTCGTATCGCGATTTTTCAACCAGTCCAGCGACAGGTCAGTGATGATTTCGGTGACGTAGCCCGCATGACTTACCTGCTTGCCGTCGCAAATCATCGGCGGATTGTAGTAAATCCCCTGCCCCGGCAAAATTTCCCAATGATCGAAGCCGGTCGGATCGCTATACAAATGCCATTTGCCGATGACGGCGGTTTGATAACCCGCCTGTTGTAACAGCTTCGGAAAAGTGATTTGCGTGTTGTCAAAAAAACCGTCGAAATTGTTTTTTTTGTTATCGGCGGAATTGTTGTAAAAACCGTTGATGTGGCTGTAGGTGCCGGTGATGATGCTGGCGCGGGCCGGACCGCACAACGAATTGACCACCAAGCAGTGGTCAAATCGAATGCCTTCGCGCCCGATCCGGTCAATGTTCGGCGTCTGGATCAAATGCCGCGACTCGTTGTAGGCGCTGATGGCCTGCCACGCGTGGTCGTCAGCCATGATGAACAAAATGTTCGGTGGCGTGGCGGCAAAAAGAGAAAGCGGCAGGAGCGTTGCAAAAAAAAGAATTGCCGTAATTCGTTTCATCTATTTTTTGCTGGCGGTGATATTTTTCGTTCCGTCCGTTGAAATTCTGCCCGGCGCGCGGCGACCGGGGCCGGGGTGTTTGGTCAAGCCGTCACCCAAATCCGCGCGTGCCTTTTCCGCCTCGGCTTCCAGTTCCTTCACGATTTCGGGATTTTGCGCGGCTACATTTGTAGTTTCACCGATATCATGGACCAGATCGTAGAGTTCCTCGGTATTTACCCGCTTGTGGGCGGTAACTCCGGGCACGCCGTCATGGCCGGGCGGCTGGCCGGTCATGGTGTCGTAACCGTGCGGCAACTGTAATTTCCACCGGCCATCCGCCGTGGCCACGGCTTCGAGATTATTGGCCCCGTAATAAAACCAGTAGCCCTCATGCGGATTCTTCGCGCCGGGCTGCCGCGAAATGATTGGCCACACGTCCAGTCCGTCAATCTTGTTCGTCGGCAGTGCTGCGCCGACGATCTTGGCGATGGTTGGCAGCAGATCAATCGTCATAAACATATCCCACGAGTCGGCACCGGCGGGGATGTGGCCGGGCCAGCGCATCACGCAGGGCGTGCGGGTGCCACCTTCCCAGTTCGTCATTTTCCCATCACGCAACGGTTTGGCTGAGCCGGCATGGTTGCCGAACGCCAGCCATGGGCCATTATCAGACGTAAAAATCACCCACGTGTTATCATCGAGACCGTTGCGGTGGAGCGCATCCAGAACCTGTCCGACCGACCAGTCAATTTCCTCAATCACATCGCCGTAAAGTCCGCGTTTGGTTTTGCCGCGAAACTTGTCGCTCACCCCCAGCGGCACATGCGGCATGTTGTGTGCCAGGTAGAGAAAGAACGGGTGATCCTTGTTTTTCTCGATGAATTTCACCGCCCGCTCGGTATACCAGGTCGTCAAATGGTTCAGATCATCAACGGACATCTCTTCGCGAAACTTTTTATCGCCATCCCAAATGGGCAGGTGCGGATATTCGCGTTTGATGGCGGCGAGCGTGGCGGGCAGGTTGGTAATCAGGTCCGGGTGACCGGGCCACATATCCACCGAAATAGATTCACCAAAATACTCATCAAAGCCATGGCGCAGCGGCATGAATTCCGGGGCGGTGCCCAAATGCCATTTGCCGAGCATGCCCGTGGCATAGCCGCGCGACTTCAGCAATTGCGCCAGCGTCTCTTCTTTGTCGCTGATGCCCGTCTCGCTTTTTGGCCCCAAGGCACCGCCAATGCCGATGCGGTTGGGATAACAGCCGGTCATCAATGCCGCACGTGACGCCGAGCATACCGGCTGCGCCACGTGAAAATTTCTGAACACCGCGCCTTCATCCGCCAACTGATCGAGGTTCGGCGTCGAAAAACCTTCCGCGCCAAACTTGCCGACATCGGCATAGCCTTGATCGTCAGTGAGAATCAGGACGATATTCGGTAGTTTTTCCGGCGTGGCGGCCAAGCCTGCCCCCGTACTCACAGCGAGCAGGAGAACCGCCAATAACATATTTAATTGTTTCATGGTTTCGTTGTTTTCGATGGAAGCAAGGCACCAACAACCAAAATATATAAATTAAAAATGGATTGTGAGGAACCGCCTGCTCAGCCAGGCAATCTTTTGTCTTATGATTGCGTTTTCAAGATTAAACCAAGGGAAGCCGAATCGCAAAACCGGGCTGTCCCAGGGCTGGTTGCATTGGCAAAGATGGCTTTAATCCGTTCCTTGCGGTTGGCCACCTGCGCCAGATAATTCTCGCGAATACATTGGTTCAAGCGGCTTCCCGAAAGTTCAACCAGGCTATACCCCAAAGCCATGGCCACGGCGCTCCCGCGGTTGTGCACATTCAATTTTCGATAAATGCTTTTCATGTGCGAACCAACCGTCGGCAAACTCAGGTTCAATTGCCCGGCGATTTGCTGGTGGGACCGGCCATAACAAAGCAGCTCTAAAATTTGCTTTTGACGTCCGGTCAACTTAAGACGTTGGACCTCAGGTGCGCTGTTCTCCATATTTTGATTCATCACCTATTGGCCATTCCAATAAAAGCATGGCCGTAAAAATGCAACGCTGACAACGACTGCCGGGGATGCAGCAATGTGAAGGCGCGCTTCATTTCAAATTTTGGCATGCTCACTTTTCATTGCCATCTAGCAACAAACGAATGTCTGCCAGCTCAATTGTACCCGCCCACCGGCGGAAGGATTGCTTTCTTGGTCTTGGCATGACCGTCGAAATAGAGATAGTTCCGAACCGAGCCATGAACCGGCGAGCCCGCCAGGATGGTGTTTGAATACCAGGGATTGTGCTGGCTGTTATCGGTCCAATAGGCCCATTGATCCACATCGGCCACATACCAGACCGAGCTAAGGGGAGCCAGCGCCCCAATTTCCGCCAGCTTGTGCGAAGGCAGGGAGCCATATCCCGGCGGCGCGCCAAACGGCAAAAAGTTAATCGGGCTCGTTACCTGATCGTCAACCCGAGTTCCCGTCAGTGTGTAAGAAACATAATTAGTCAGCGATCCTGGATTGACTGCCGCATGTTCATAGCCGGGACAAACAAAAATTTTTGCAAGCCGGAGGACACTATCAGCGTCATGATAGCCTAAATAGCTGGCGAGGTAATAGCTCAGGTTGCCCGTGGTGGTGGTGTCGTAATAGGAAAACTGTCCGGTCCATAAGCCTGTGCCGGGAGTGGGGGAATCTGGTCCCGGCGGCAGGAAGTCATTATGGTCACCAAGCCACATAGTCATGGCAATATGCTCCTGATGATAATTGGACATGCAGCCAATCATGTACGCCTTTTGTTTAGATTTGGCCAGGGCTGGCAACAGCATGGCGGCTAGAATGGCAATGATCGCAATGACTACCAGCAACTCGATAAGCGTAAACCCCCGGGCTGACATACCGGATGATTTTTTGGATGACGAGCAGGATAAATTCTTCATAAATAATTATGTATTATAAGGTTTTTGGCTTCACGATTTCAAAAGGTTGGCCCGCAAAACGGATTGGCGGCAGATCTCAGGCGGTTATCACCTACGCCTCCGGTCAGAACTTGGGCCACAAGTTCGGTTCGTTTGTGAACCCCCAGCTTCTTGTAAATATGCTTCAGATGAGTTGAAGCCGTATGAAAACTCACCCCCAAGGCACCGGCTATCTGTTTCGTGCTGAATCCTCTCACCAGCAGTCGAACCACCTCCGACTCACGCCCCGTTAGCTGGCTGGCTGTCGGCACGTGTACACCGACATCGCCGCGAATATTAATCAATGCCATTGTTTATAATTTAAAAAAGTGGGGGCTTAAAAGTGTGGACGACCGGGAAACCCGCCCGGTCGTCCACTATCCAACGCATACTTACCTTTCCCGGCAACCCCCGGGAAATCATTTCATCACGGATACACCAAGCGATAGAACTCGGCCGGCAGCGCGGGATTAATGGAGATGACCATCCGGTTGGTGGTCACCGATCCAGCCACCGTACCCCAGTCATTGGTGTTTTTGCTGACACCCGTTGTCAGATGATTTGTCTGTGCCAGCAACCGCCAGCCGGTGTGATCCGCCGGCCAGGTCAGAGTCAGGTTATTGCTGCTGACACTCGTTACGATGTTCGTTGGCATAGTATTGACTGACGTAGTTACCACCAAATCCAGCTCGCCACTGTTGATGGCCAGCGAAGCGGCGGTACCGGAGGCCAAACCATTGCCAGCGACAGTAACGGATGTGGGCGAGGTCCCGGCAACCAACCCCACATTGCCCGTCGTGGCTGGTGAAATCAGCGCGTAATTACCCACAGCCAGAGCCGCACCCGTGTTGCTAACCCTAAAGACCGTGTTGGTTCCCAGCGTCAAGGTACCGTTGGTGACGATGAACGACGGCGAGCCCGAGGCATAGTTGAGCAACATACCGCCCGAAACATTGGTGATATTTCCGTTCAGCACGGCTGACGTGGAAATATTGGTCAATACACGGCCGCTGCCCAATGTAAGCGTGCTTGCAGAAACATCCAGCATCGCACCACCGGCGATAATGATGTTGGGCGAACTGCCCAAGGTACCGGTCGCGCTCACGGCCAACGTACCGCCATTGATGATTGTATCGCCGCTATAAGTATTGGTGCCGGTCAGGGTCAGTGTCCCGCCACCGGTCGTGGTCAGACTGCCGGGCCCAAAAATCCCGCCAGCCAAGGCTCCCTGCGTGACGATTCCGGACAACGAAACATTGTGGCCGCCGTTGTCGATGACACCAGCGCCGCCAGCGAGGTTGAACTGTACCTGGGTGGTGAGATTGGGCACATCGGCTGTAAGCTTGAGCTTGCCACCGTTACTTAACAGGACTTGTCCGTAACCGCCTCCGGCTGCGGGGGTGGTCGTCTCTTCAAAGCCGGTGCTGGTTGTAAAAACACCCGTGCTGTCGATCGTAAGCGTGGCATTTCCATGGTTGCCGGGGGCGGCATTGATTTGAACCAGATCCACCCCGCTGTAGGTCATGGCAGCACCTGCATAGACGTTCAGCGCAGCGCTGTAGCCGCCAACTCCGTTCAAGTTGATGTCGCCGGTCTGGTTCCAGATTGCCCCGGTGTTAAGATTGATGGCGCCCACGCGGGTAACATTGATTGTGCCGTTGTTGTTGACTGTACCGGCAACATTCAAGGTCTGGCCTGCAGTTCCGCCACCAGTTGTGCTGCCAACCACGATTTGACCAATACTGGAAATGCCTACTGTGGAACTGGCGTCAAAGTTCACGGTCGCTGCGGCACCCGCCCCCGTGGCCCCGCCGATAGTCCACCCGCCGTTGGCGGCGCTCTGATTGTTTTGAACCGTCACCAAACCAGCCCCCGCTGAAACAGAAGTTCCGTTGGTGTAGCTGTTCGCGCCGGAAAGCGTCAGTGCGCCTGTGCCAGACACAGTCAATGAGCCGGAGCCGGTGATATTGCCGCTTAAGATTTGCGATGCCGAACTGTTGAGGACCAAGCTGGCGTTATTAGTGATATTGCCAGCATACGTGCCACTGCCCAACTGGCCGGAGCCGCCAATAGTCAGCGTGCCCCCATTGATGGTCGTATTGGCGGTATAGGTGTTCACGCCGGACAAGGTAAGGGAACCGACGCCGCTCTGGGCCATGGTGCCAGCGCCCGAAATGACACCTGCCAAGGTTTGTGCAGACGAACTGCTGTAAACAAAAGCACCATTGTTGGTGATATTGCCGGTGTAGGTTCCACTACCCAACAGGCCCGGGTCCGCAATGGCCAGTGTACCCGCATTAATGGTTGTATTCCCGGTGTAGTTGCCGGCACCAGTCAGGGCCAGCGTGCCGCTACCCGCCTTGGTCAGGCTGGCCGTACCAGCAACTGATCCGCTCAAGGTCAGCGTCGCCGGTGCTGCGGTGACTTCAAGGGTGCTGTTGGCGTTCAGGGTCACCGTGCGGTCCGAACTGGACCCGGCACCCGTATAACTCAACTTGCCGCCACCCAGGTAAATGTTGTACCCCGCACCCAGCGGACTGGGCGTAGAACCAATTTCCATGTCACTCACCGAAACTGCACCGGCATTGATGGTGACATCGCCAGAGAACGAGTTGGTATTGTTGATGGTGACCGTGCCGGTGCCATTTTTCACCAAGCCGCCGCTGTTAATGCTCGCAATGCCGTGGCTGCCTTGCAGCGTATAATTTTTGCTGGAATTGAAGAACTGGACACTGTTCGGATTCACATCCGCCACCGAAATATTAACCGTGGTACCCGTGGCCGAGTCATTAAACAATACATCCTGACCGTCCGCATAATCCACTGGTCCAACCCCGGTCACCGTCCAGTTTTTGGGACTGGTGATTGGGTTCACGCTCCATTCGGTGCTGAAGGCACCGGTCCAGATGTCTGCCAGGGCAGTCACCTGCAAATCCACGTAGCCGGTATTATTTACCAGGGCATAAGTGTAAGCGCCCCCCGGATTAGTGCCCAAAGTGAATGCGCCGAAGCCTGAGCCCTGAATACTGCCGCTGTATTGAATCAAGTGGTAGGTACCCTGCGGCAGTGCTCCGCCGCTGAGATTGATTGTGACCGTGCTGGCCCCGCCGGCTGGATTCAATCCGTTGAACGCGGTTACACTAACAGGCGCAGTCGTGACATTTGGTCTGACCGTCACATAGCCTGAGTCGGTAAAGTTGAGGCTGCCCATGGTCAACGCACCCACACCAACCTGACCACCTTCGATATTACCGCTGGAAGACACAGTGACGGCACCCACACTGCCCTGACCGCCGAGGGTTGCCGAGGAACTGGGCACGGAAACCGCGCTGGCAGAATTGAGCGCGCCGTTCACGTAGAGTTTACCGGAACTCACCGTCGTGGCACCGGAATAGGTGCTCGTGCCGGACAGAATGAGTGTGCCAGTACTGGCGGTCGAGTCGGCCACGGTCAAGGAGCCGCTGCTGCTGGTCAAGCCGGTGGCAAAGGTAACCGCCTGGCCCGCCGTATCAATGCTGTAGGCCTGGCTGGCGGCCGTGCTGAAACGCGCCGAGTAGTCATTGGAATTGGCCGTGCTGTATTGCAACTGGCCGCCGTTGAATACAATCGAGCCACCCGTGCCCAGCGGCCCCTTCGGCCCGGCACTTTCCGGGGAACCGACCGTCAGGATACCGCTCGTCAAGGTGGTGTTCCCGGTGTAGGTGTTCGTCCCGGACAGCGTAAGTTGACCGCCGTTGACAGTCATCGCCACTTTGTGCGCGCTACCGTCGGCGATTGTGCCGGGGTAGGTGCTTGTGCCCGTGGTCGTCAGCGTGGAATCAGCACTGGCGGAATTATTGATGATGGTGGAGCTGTTCGCTGCGCTTCTAGTAATTCCTGCCAGGGTTTGATTGTAACCCGCCAGGTCAAGCGTTCCGGCAGCACTAACCCCGACATTCACGGTGGCGCTCTGGGCCAGACCATTATTGGCACCCAGCATGACGTTGCCGGTGATATTAAAACTGGGGTAAGAACCGCCACCGCTGAAGATTCCGTTGCCACTCCGCCAGACAACCGCGAGCGTAGAATTAACGGGATCAGCGATCGTCAGGGTGCCCGTCCCGGCACCCGCGAAATCGCCGCCGGTTGCCGGTGCGCCATTGATCGTAATCGTGCCACCGCTCAACGTGGCATTGCCCGAGCCGCTATTCATGATCAAGCCGGCATACGCGCCGCTGCCGCCATTGAGGTTGAAATCATTTGTAACCGTCAGACCGTCGTTGATGGTAATGCCGATTGCGCTCGTGTCTTCCTCCGCCGGCCCGAAACCTAGCGCATTGGCGCTGGCTACCGTCAAATAGCCGCTGCTGTTGCTCGTGCCACCTGAATAAGTGTTATTGCCGGAAAGCGTCAGCGTGCCACCACCCGTCTCCGCCACCGAACCGGTGCCCGAGATGACGCCAGACAAAGTCTGCGCCGCCGCGTTGTTATGTACGAAGGCCCCATTGTTCGTGATGTTCCCGACGTAGGTACCCCCACTCAACTGGCCCCCGTTGCCAATCCTAAACGTACCGCCACTGATGGTCGTATTGCCGGTGTAGGTGTTCGCGCCGCGCAGGACGAGCAGGCCGTTGCCGTTTTTGGTCAGACCCGCTGTGCCTGCAATGGCCGGATAGATCACCGTATTGCCGGTCCCCAGATTCGTGACCGTGATCGTGGGCGTGGTGGCGCTATCCGCCAAGGTCAGAATATTCGCCGTGACCGAGTTGTTCGTTACCACCCAATTGGCGGCGGGACTGGCATCCGTATTGCCGAAAATCAGGTTCCCGATGGTCATTGGGGTGGTCAAGTTGACGGTGACATCGCTGGTAATGTCCACCTGGCTGAAATCCGCCGTGTTGTCCACATTGGTGGCGATAATGTTATTCGTCCAATTGGCGGCCGTTCCCCACGTGGCCAAGGCGACGGTGTTGGTCCATATACCTGAACTCAGGATGGTTGCAGTCAACGTGAAGCTTGGCTGCGTCAAGGTATAGTTACCTGCGGAAGCACCACCCAGGGTAAAGGTGCCAGGCGTAACCGTCCAAGTGCCTACCGCCGAACTGGCGAAATTACCGCTCGGGGAACTCACCGTCAAGCTGTCGCCGGTGTAGGGCATGCCGTCGCTGCTGTTACCAGCGCCAAATGCCTCGCTGCTTTGCAGCATGCCAGTGACGAGGGCTGTAGTGGTGCCGTCATGGAGCTTGTTCTGAGCCGTCGCCGAAGCAACGGTCAGTGCCTTCGCCGACACAACGTTGCCACTGGCAGTGGTCGCCGTGGTGACGGTAGAAGCCCCCGCCGTCGATAGATAGATACCCAAAGAATTATAATTTCCGGACACTGGAGCATTGCTGGTAAGACGCACATACAGCGTGCCACTCACACTGCCGCCGCTCTGAGTGAACGTGGCGGTGGGACCGTAGGTCACGCCATCACTGGAAATTTCCAAACTGCTATTCGTCGAAGTGGCGGTAATGTTTGCAGTCAAACTGGACCCCGCAACCGAAACACTCTGCGGACTGGAAGCCGTGCCATAGATGGTTGTGAGTGCTCCGGGCAAGGTTGACGCCACGGTAATCGTAGCTGTGGCTGGTGCCCATTGAGCATATAAAGTCGTGTTGGCACCGATGGAGAAGGTGCTTCCCGGCAGGTAAGCCGTACCGGAACCATCGAAGGCCGTGTTCCAGCCACTAAAAGCATAACCAGTTTTCACCAGGGTGAACGGCCCCAGCACCGTTACCGTTGAGCCAGTAGAATAGGGGCTGTTGGTATCCACCGGGGTCGTACCGCCGGTATTGCCATTGCCGTTATAGGTCACGGTGTAAGCGGGTGTGGCGGTAACCGTGACCGCGGTGGCGGTATGGGCGAGGGCAAGGTTGAAAAGGTTGCCGCCGACGGTAACCTGCGGACTGGTCAAAGTCCACGTGCCGCCATCCAAACCTGAGGCCGCCGTGAGGATGGTAAAGGTGGGAGCACCGGTCCAAGCCGTGGCAGTGGAGACATTCAAGGAGACATTGATGGTGCCGCTCACCGATGCCGCCGTGGATACGGCCAGCAGGTCGGCGCTGGAATTGCCCAGGTTAAATTTCAAGGTTGCTCCGCCAGCCAGCGTCAGTGCCGGTCCGGCAAAGGTGGCTTCTTGCTGAAGAGCACAGGTGCTGATGGCACCGTCGGTCATATCAAACGTGTTGGTGCCGAGATTCAAAGTAGCACCCGCGCCAGCAGTGAGCGTATTGCCCAGACTGATTGCGGTGGCGTTGCCCGGCTGGACGGCGAAGGTGGCGCCGTTATTAACGGTGATGGCGGTATCAGCCAGCGCACCGTTGGTGACACTCAAGACACTGCCATTAACAATCGTAGCACCGGTGTAAGTGTTCGTGCCGGTGAGGATGAGTGCGCCACTCCCCGACTCTACCAGCGCACCAGTGCCTGAAATAATGCCCGACAAGGTTTGCGGCGCCGAACTGGCGTAAACCAAGGTGGCTTTATTGACAATATTGCCCGCATAATTACCGCTCCCCAACTGGCCGGCACCGCTGATGGTCAGGTTTCCACTAACAATCGTGGTGGCGTTCGTGTAAGTATTGACTCCCGTAAGCGTGAGTGTGCTGCTGTTATCTTTCGCCAGCGTACCGGTGCCGGAAATGACGCCCGACAAGGTTTGCGCTGACGAACCAGCATAGGCAAAGGTGGCGTTATTGACAATGTTACCCGCATAATTGCCGCTCCCCAACACGCCCGCGTTCGTTACAATAAGGGTGCCGGCGCTGACCGTGGTGTTGCCGGTGTATGTATTCACGGCGGTAAGATAATCAATGTTGCCAACAGTTTTGGTTAGCTTTCCTGAACCGCTAATCACCCCTGCAATCGTGCCGATATAAGTCGTCGCACCAGCGGTGATGGTTGAATCCGAAACCAAATTGACCGGCCCGCTAACCGTTGGATTGCCGCTGCCGATACGCAGTGAACCACCGTTCAAATTCACCGCCATGTTATAATGGCAAAGTGTTCCGCTGCTGTTGGGGGTAAAATCAAGTATCCCAGTGGAAGGGACATTGATGGCGAGGCTGGAATCATAGGTGATCGTCGAACTGCTGCCGCCACGTAAAGTAAGTACCCCGGCATTCACATTGAAGGTGCCGGTGCCGCCGGAGCTTTGCATTTTGGCACCGTTGGCACCAAACTGAATTTGAACCGTTCCCGCGCCAGTTAGATTGACCGTGTTGTTGCTGGCGTCGATAAACTGGGTGCCTCCAGTCGATAGGATGGTAAATGTCTTTCCGGAAGCGATATTCCAAACCATCGGGCTGCCGCTGGTACCGCTGCCGGCAGCAAGCGTCAAAGCGTTGTTCGCACCCGCCAGGTTGTATGACAAGTTTTGTTCAAAACCGCCGGTGCCCGCCGCATTGACAATATTGCCCGAGCCCGGCGTACCTGTCCCCAGCGTCAGGATATCTGAAGCCGCGCCATTGATGGTCATGGTAGCAGGCGTAGAGCCACCGTTTGAACGAAGGCTGTTGGCAATAATGCTCGTACCGAGGGTCGTGGCGCTATCGGCCGTGCCAGCGCTGAAAATAGCGTCATCCCCCGACGTGAAGGTAGTAGGGCCCACCCAGTTGGCGGCAGTATAGTTCCAAGTGCCGCTGGCGGCGTTCCACGTTTTGCTCGCAGCGAAGGCAGAGGGAACAGCCACGGCCAATAAGGCACAGAGGGCGAAGCCCCGCATTAAATAGCGGGTCAGCGGGAGGGTATTGCAGGGGGGTTGGTTTTTTAGTCGGGTTTTCATGGTTTGCTTTGGGGGTGTTGGGGCGCGCCGATGCTCCGGGCTTCGACTCAGTTCACGAGAGATGGTAATCACAGACAGTTTCACGCCTAGGTTTGAAGCTGATAGTAGCAGGATAGTTTAAACGCGCATGTGGCCAATATTGTCTCCAAGCTGTTTGGATTGGTACAAATTTTAAAACGTGCTCGCATTGGCCTGCCAGGCCGTGCTTCAATGTCTCCATGCGCGCACCCGATGTGTCATCGAGAAGAAATTCTTTCCGATTCACCCGCCTGCTGCATGGGATTGCGCTCGGTTACCTTCTGTCCTTGGCTGCGCCAGCCCAGGCCGCCTCGCTGGTGCGCGACGAGGAGTTTATCCTGCGTAACTGGGATACCGAGGATGGCCTGCCCAGTTCCACCGCGAACAGCATGGCGCGGGATCGGCAGGGTTATCTGTGGCTGGCCACCTGGCGGGGCCTGGCACGTTTCGACGGAAACCGCTGGGAGGTGTTTAACCAGCGGACAACGCCAGCGTTAGAGAATGACTTGCTGGGATATGTATGGACCGATCGCTCGAGGAGTATCCTCATCTCAGCGGGCAACGGCGGCTTAACGAGGTTCGAAACGAATCGTTTCACAAATATCCTCACGCCCTCCGACACAGGTAACATTGCCATCCGCGATTTGGCGGAAGATGATTCCGGTGCGTTGTGGCTGGCCACAAAAGTCGGTTTACTGTGCCTGCGCGATGGCAAGCTAACCTGTTATACCACGGCCAATGGCCTGCCTTCCACCAACCTCCCCGCCGTGTTCTGTGACGATGCCAGGCAAATGTGGGTGGTTTCAGGCCAGGCGTTGTTGACCTTGCAGGATGGCACCTGGCAGAGAGCCAAGCTTCCGCCGGGCCTGAATGTCTTGAGAGCCGCCCCCTGCCACGAAGGCGGTGTGTGGATCATGGCGCGGGATGGTAATAAAATACGATTGCTCCAGTGGCAGGGAGCTTCACCGGGCAAGGTTTCTGAAATAATCCCCTGGCCCCCTGGCATGTTAATGGGTGAATTCGCCTCGGTGGTTGAAGATCATTCTGGGCGCGTCTTCTGCGCGAATCAACAGAGTATTCTGGTCCGGCATCCCAACGGCCAATGGCATCAACTGTTGCCCAATGCAGCCCTTGGCAATATCAATAACAATTTCGTCTCAATGTATCTGGACCCGGATGACACGCTGTGGATCGGCTCCGAACGAAACGGGCTTTACCAAGTGCGTCCGAGATTAGCCCAGACCCTCCCGCTGCCCGTCACCGCCCCATCGTGGCTAGAAGTCCTGACGGTGGCCGTGGCCCGGGATGGATCCATCTGGGCGGGAACTGACCGTCGCGGAATTTGCCACTGGAGCGACAGCGGCCATACTAACATGATGTGGTTTGGCAGAGAGTCCGGCTTGGGCAGCCTGATGGTGAATGCCCTGCTGGAAGACAGTCGAACCAACTTGTGGGCCGGCACGACGGCTGGATTATGTTGTTGGAACGGAAACAGGTTCCAAGCCGTGAACGGAGCGCCCCCTTTGAAGGGCATCATCAACACGCTGTTGGAGGATTCACAGGGTGATCTTTGGGTGGGCGGCGAGACCGGCTTGGCGCGCTGGCGCAACGGCACGGCGGAAACGTTTACCCCCCCACAGCAGCATGTTGCAGCCTTGGCTGAGGACCCGGCGGGACGTATCTGGGCAGGCCTCACCGGCGGCAGATTGTTTGTGAAAGAAACCAATTCCGCCGCCTTCGTGTTGGTAAATACTGCGAGCCCAATGCTGAATCATATCTGCGGAATGCACGCCACCAGTGACGGCTCCATCTGGATTCTCACGTTTGGCAATGGTTTGTTTCGCTGGAAAAGCGGCAGCATGCAACGCTGGGCCTGGGCCTTGGGTACGCTGCCGAGCGACCACCTGTTCGCAGCCATCGAAGACCTTCGCGGCAATCTCTGGATCAGTTGCGAGCGTGGCATCTTTGGGATTATGCGGGAAACCCTTAACCAGCCGGCGGGAACTTCAAACATTCCGCTGGTTTCCTGGCGACTGCAACCCGGGGACGGGTTGGCGCAAAAAGTCTGCTCCGGCCAGGGCCAGCCAGTTGCCAGTCGTTCGAGTGATGGTCGATTGTGGTTTCCCAATGGCATCGCCGTGGCCATATTTGACCCGGCGGAGATCACCACCCGGCATACCCCGCCCACCCCCGTTATTGAGCAAGTTCTGGTCAATGGCGAGGCGTTGACCAACAATTTGAACGGATTCCAAATTCTTTCCGGCACCCGTACGGTCATCTTTCACTACACCGCACCCGATCCCATCTCAGCCGAAAACCAAAAATACCGGACGCGGCTCGATGGGCTTGACGATGACTGGATGGATGCCGGGAACAATCGAGATGTTTCCTATACCCGCCTGCGACCCGGTAATTACGTGTTTCACGCCATGGTCGACTATCCGGATGGTTCCCGGGCGGCATCCACCAACGCCATAACCTTCAAAGTCATCCCGCATATTTACGAACGGCCCTCCATCCGGGTGGCGGCAGCCATATTCATTCTTTTCGCCACCGCCGCCGCCGTCCGGCGTTGGGAACGTGCCCGTGCGGCCCGCCGCCTGGCCCGGTTGCAGTTCCAGCAGGAAATGGAACGGGAACGCGCCCGCATCGCCCGGGACATTCACGACGAACTTGGCTCGGGACTCACGGAAATCATCCTTCTCAGCGACTCGCTGCGGCACGAATCGCCGCACACGGACGACGATAAAAAACTTGCCCAGGAAATCCATGAACGCGCCCAGATGCTGACGCAGGAAATGGACGAAGTAGTCTGGGCCGTGAATGCCCGCAACGACACGATTGAAGGCCTGCTCAATTACCTGAACGACTTTGCCCAGCGCCACCTGAACCTGGCCGGAATTGACTGTCACCTCGACATGCCGCCCGACATTTCCAATCATCCGATCTCAGCCGAGGTGCGTCACAACCTGTTCCTCGCCGCCAAAGAAGCGATTAACAATATAACGAAGCATTCCCGTGCCACTGAAGCCAGCATCCGGGCTGCCTTCATACCGCCCAAGTTCACTTTGACCATCGAAGATAATGGCTGCGGCATTGATGTCGCCAACGCCCGTCCCCATGGCAACGGATTGCGCAATATGAACCAGCGACTGGTGGAAATCGGCGGCGAATGTCTGATTGAGCCCATGCCCGCCGGCGGCAGCCGCCTCCGCTTCACGCTCCAGATCAAACCCGTCCAGCTTGGATGAGTGCGTGCTGAATCTGTGCCTCGGGAGGGTTTGGCAAATGACCGTGTTTACCGGCCACCCAGGTTGCGGCTATGATGCCAAGGCCAAAGAAAACAGGTTGAACTATCCTGATATTACAGCGAGATTCATTGATAGTGATTGGTGCCTGGCAGGGGCGAAAAAGAAACCAATCGCAAGACGCTCACATACTGACACCAATATTGGCCACATGAATTGGGTGGTTACCTTGGTAACATGAAGGATACAAAACAGAAAATGATGACCCGCATCGCCATCGTGGATGACGACGAGCGTCTGCGCAGCCAGTTCAAGCGCATGGTAAATCACTTTGAAGGTTGCCAGTGTGCCGGTCTGTTTGCCTCGGGCGAAGATGCGATCGCGGGCATTGCGCTGGCAAACACGGAGGTGGTGTTAATGGACATCAACATGCCTGGCATGGGCGGTATCGAATGTGTGCGCCAGCTCAAAGCAATGCGCGGGGAACTCGAAATCATCATGCTGACCGTTTATCAGGATACCGAGAACATCTTCGACTCGCTGGCGGCTGGTGCCAGCGGCTACATTCTCAAGCGCGCCGTCGGTGCCGAATTGCTGGCCGCCATCCAACAGGTACGTGCCGGCGGCTCACCCATGACCGGACAAATCGCCCGCCGCGTCGTTCAAGCCTTCCGGCAACCCAGGACACCCGCAATTTCCGAAACTGAGAAATTATCACCCCGTGAGCAGGAAGTCCTGGAACTGCTCGCCCGGGGAGATACCTACAAGGAAATCTCATCATCCCTCGGCATCAGTTACGCCACCGTTCACAATTACATCCGGCGAATGTATGAAAAGCTGCGCGTTCGCTCGCGCGCGCAAGCCGTGAATAAGTTTCATGCCCAAACCCGCCAGCCTCACCCGGATCGAACTGCCTCAACTGAGACAGAAGATGTGGATTCTTCCGTGCGGTCTTAACCATCATCGGAAGCAGCAACCTCCCAGATCAGCCTCTAACGCCATTTGTTAAGCATAAATTATTTGGCCGACGGCTCTCTGGTCCTAGATCAGCTTCTGCGGGTCAATGCCGATACTTTTAAGAAACGGCGGGAATTGACACTGCCGAAAATCAGCGGCCGGAAATAAATAAAATCCCGAGCAATATTTAGTTTTATTCAACGGACAATCAGCAAGGACACATTGCATTTCAATACTGATTTTCTCTTGTGAAATGGCTGCCTCAACCATCCTTTTCATGGCGAACATTTGTTGCACAAAAGTAGCATACCCGGGCTCCAAAAGCGTGGCTAAGCCAGCGGGAGAAATTCGAATACGATCAGCACCATATACAACTCGACCATGTATTGTTTGGCTTTGTTCTGGCAGGAAAAAAACAGTAACGGGTGAAGCTAACAGAAATGTGTTCCAATCATTTATAAAAACAAATGCGGCAGTCTCCTGCCCGCCCTGCGGCATAAATAGGTTTTTTGTCAGCGATTTGGGCAGCTTTGAAAAATTTGTGGTTATGTAAGGAGTGGGGCCGGAAAAAAACGACTCAAGCGCCGCCAGGTTTCCAGAATCTTCAGCAGCCAATTGAGCGAGAAATGTGAGGTAAGGCTCCAGAAGGCGATGCCTACGCCCTCCCCGTGCAATAAAATAGGAGATAAAATGATCCGTAATGTCTGCATCTGTGATTTTATAAACCAGGTTGCCTTGGCCGTCCAAGGAGATGTCAAACCTTCCATTATCGACAATGTCTTGGAATCTCTGGCCTGGCTTAAATGCCTGCAATGCCTCAAAGCATATCATTGGGAAGACATTAAATGCCTGGCCACCGAGTTTCTCTGTAGCATAAATGTATGCCCTTTGATAGGTCGGCTGCTGCGGATGCTTTTCGTCTAAATATTTGAGGAAATCTGCATGCCCCGGCTGGTGTTCAAGTGCAGTGTAAGAATTATAGACTGCCGCTCCTTCTATCACGTCAATCGCCCTAAGCTGTGAGTCTTCAGCGTAAAGCGGTTCAGTCAGGTCATTGAACTCGGCCTCAATCTGCTTGAGTGAAGCAGCGGAAAACCCAGTGGTTCTGAAGCGATCAAGGCTGCGCATTACCCAACGCAGTGTATTGAGGGAATTATCATAAAGAAAATTGGTACTCAGTGAATGCCAAAAATGTGTGGCTTCATGAAAGTAGGTCACCATCGCATCATAATGGGCATCCGAAGCTTGCCGACCACCGGAAACAACAGCCCGGATCGCTTCTTGAAAAATAGCACTATCTCCCCGGACGCGGGTCAACCAAACGGCAGAATCGGTCTCGGCGGGGAGCATAAATGATATTCACCTCGCAATATAGATGTGATCAATCGGATCGAGACTCTTCGCCAGGTTTACATACTCAGCAACTTTCTCGGGAGGGGTGTCTCTGGGAACTTCAATTTTGCGTCCGGAGGCGCCGACGATGACTATTTTGCCTGATTTGCACTTCGCCATGAAAATCAACAAAGCGCTGATCGAAGACGCCAAAACATTAATGCCAGCCACGACTACCGAAACCACTTCTGGGGTAAGGAAAAGGCTTGCCGGCCTGCCTCCTCCTTTGGTAATTGAGACCTGAAATTGCGTGGCGTCCAGTTGCGGTTTTAATTCGGCCGCAATTTCTGCCGGAGTGAAAAAATTGGAGGTGATGACGATGGATTCGTTTGCAACAGAATTACTCATGGCACTCGTTTTATTTTACTGGGTTCAACTCTTGAGCTAGATACACAAGCTATGAATGCTCCCGTTAGAATAGCAAGTCCTGAATAGTTAATTGCGGGTATGCTTGGCTATTTAACATTTTATATAAATGACCGGATTCTCGTAACGCAAACTGAACCTGACATCAAACCAATAGCAGAACTCCACTAATGAAATGTCCAGCTATGGGAATCAGGTCACCGCGCAAAAAAAACAAAATACCGCGCATTGTAATTTTCGAACAAGCAGCAGGAATCAATCAAGTTCAAGTGGGGGCGAAATGTAACATTCAAAATATTGCGCTGGACGAATGTCAGTTGCCCCATTTTGAAGACCACCCTCAGGCTGCAGCAATTTATTTTATTCAAGAGGAAGCACTTTCTTTGCGGGTATTGATCAAGCGGCGGACTTCCATGGCCTTGGCCCGGGTGATTGGGTAAAACTGGATGCAAATGAATCCCAGCAGGAAACCAACGGGCTGGGTGTAAAGCAGTGCTTTCATCCAAAACGAAATGGTTTCCGGGGACTGGATAGCCAGCTTGGCGCTGTAACCTGAGGCGGCCACGAGAAATCCCTGGACCAGCATCGTGAGCGCCATGGCCGCCTTGTCACAAGTCACAAACACCGCGCCGTAAAAGGCCTGGCGCTGCTGGCCGCAGGCCAGTTCATCTATGTCGCACACATCCGCCAGCATGGAATTCATGATCATGGGCATGGAATTCGTGAAAACGCCAATGCACATGGCGGTAATCAGTGCCGGCCAGATGGTGGCGGCGTGCTGCCAGAGTGAAAAATTCGAAAGACTTTTTAAAAATCCAGTTACTTCCAACACCCACGGAACTGTCTGCGGCCGCAAGGTGAACCAGACCGACAGGTAGGCCAGCGAACTGAGCAGCATCAAGATTAAGATGGCGGTTTTCTTTCCTACGCGGTCGGTAAACCGCACCATCGGAGCCATGGCCAGCATGGTGGAACCATTAATGGTGTTGAAAAAAATGGCCAGCCGGGTCGTGCCGGCCTGGTTATCGCCACCGCTCACGTAATAAACCATCACGTAATAGAAGAAACAGCCGGTAACCACCATGCCGCATTTGACCAAAAAGTTACCCGTTAACAGCGGCCAGAAAGCGGTGTTATTCAGCGTATATTTTAGCCCTTCCATGAAGGGCGTTTTCTTTTCGGCGATGTGCCGCCCGGTTTCCCGTACAAAAAAAATGGGGAACGCCGCCGTGAGCAGGATCAAGGCAGCCAGCCCAAAACTGACCCAGTGAATGCCCACCGCACCACGGGTGATCTTGGCTTTATCCCCCTCCAGCCAGAGGCAGATCGGTATCAGCCAGGGCGTCAAGAAACCAGTGGCAGCCCAGGCATACTGCCGCCATTGAAAAATATGCGTCCGCTCATTGTAGTCCGTGCTCAACTCATAGCCTTGCGCAATGTAAGGAATGGTGAACATGGAATATCCCAAGGTGAAGAGCACCACCATCATGCCTGCCACAAAAAGTGTTATGACCCAGGTTGCAGCCTGCAGGGGTGGAAACCACATAAGCACGGCAACCAGCGCCGCCATGACCGCGCCAACCGCCATCCAAGGACGACGACGTCCCCAGCGCGACCGGGTATTGTCCGACAGATGGCCAAGCACAGGGTCGGTAAATAAATCCAAAATGCGCGGGAGACTGCGGGCGAGGCCAATGATTTCCGGGTGCAGCCCCATGGCATTGATGTATATCGCATCCATCATCCCATTCAGTCCGCTATACGTCAGGCAATCGGTCATGCCCCCAATTCCCCATAGAAAGCGTTTCGCCGTCGGGACTTGCGGCTGGGGTTTGGCGGCCACGGGTTCTGCCATCTTGGACGTCTGGCTCATGGTATGGTGGCTAGCATGTTAGGGAAGTCATTGGTTTCAACGCTGCAGTATAACTGCCGCCCCGCTGAAATCTGGCAACGGCGGAAAAATTAATTCATCGGCTGTAATTTTAACATTTACGGGCAGGTTGAACCCGGCTTCCAACTTCCACATCCCATCCGGCAAAGGCACCCGCCATGGACCGGCAGGACCATTCGCAAAGGTGTGCAAAACATACAATATACGCAAGCCATCCTGGGACGTGCGCTGCATTGCCTGCCAACCACGTGGATGGCGATAGCTTCGACCTAGATTGCCAAACCAACGGCTCTTTCCGTCCCGAATAATTTTGGCCGCGTGCTGATAAAATGTTTGCGCCTCAGTCAGCACGGTCATTTGCCCCGCGTTGAGCGTTTGCAGGTCGCCTGAAATGGTCATGCGGCCAAGCAAGGTGGCGGCCAGCGAATAATACAGACGTTGCAACGTGTCGCTGCTTCGCAGCACAGCCCAGACCTGGCATTGCCCCGGCAAAATGACGCGCTGCAAGTTGGCGGCGATGATGGGAATTTCCACGGTCTCATGCGCGTCAGAAAATGACCCCATGGCGCATAAGGCCATCATGGAAGGCTCCAGCCGATGCCCGCCTGAGGAACAATTTTCAATGACAATCTCCGGCAACGCCTCCCGTATGGCACGGAAAAACGTTTGCACGCCTGCAATGTGCTGGCGCAAGCCTTCGCCCGGCGATTCCGCATTGTCCACCCCAATTCCAATCGTCTCGTTATAATCTACTTTCAGGTAACCAAAGCCATTGTCACGAAGTGTGGCAATGACTTTTTCCGTGAGATACTCGAACGTAAATGGATCGCGAAAATCCCAGAACCGCCGGCTGCCAACACGAAGCACTTCACCGTCCTTGTGGAGGTGATGATCGGTTTTAAGCCAGGCCTGCGTGCCTGCAGTGCAGACTTCAAATTCAAACCAAAGCCCGGGCACCAAGCCACGGGCTCGAATGGCATCACAGGTGGCCTTGAGGCCGTGCGGAAAGGTCTGGCGGTTTACCATCCAGTCGCCGTTTTGCTGGATACCGTCGCCTTGGCGTTCCGCCCAGCCATCATCAATCACCAGATAGCGGACCGGTGTTTTGGCGAGGCATTCAGCCGTTTCAACCAAGTGTTGGTGCGTGGGTTTGCCCCAGGTGGAACACCATTCGTTGAAAATGATCGGGAGGTTTTGTTCAACTTTGGGATTCTTGTTGGCAGCACGACGTTGCAGTGAAGTCAAGGCATGGCAAAGGTCATCAAGATCGCCCACCACAGTTGAAAGCGCAGCCTTGGGAGCAGTGAAAGCCGCTCCGGGTGCAATCGTTTTCCACCAGTGACCGAATTCGCGGTCTGCAAGCCCGCCCGAGATGCTCACGTCATCGTGCCGGCGATAAATTTCCAACTGCCACGAGGAAGCAATTTCAAGTTGCGCCCCCCAGCAAACACCCGCTTGAATATCCTCCACCGTCACAAAAGGAAAGTATCCCCGCACTGGCAATGAACCGACCTGGCCAAAACGCTCGCTGAAATGGGCGTGCCCGGTCCAGGAACGTTCCAGGTGGAGTTCCTCCAGCAGACGTGATTCCACCCGGCCTTCAGCGCTCCAACCGGAGCGGATACGATGCGCACGCAATTGTTCCGGCGCATCCGCCGGATGAAACGGGGTCATGCCGCCAAGATTGAAACTGGCAAGCATGTCGAGCGTCAGCGGGCGGCCTGACCGGTTATGAAACACCGTCCAAACCCGAAAACCGGATTCACCATTGAACCATTGAACAACGTGTTCCACGGCGAAATCAGCCGCAGCTACCACCGTTGTAATGGTAAGTTTCTCAGTTTCATCAGCGACTTTCTGGGACTCCAGTTTCAGTGCCTGGCAGGCCTCGCCATTGCGTAGCGTGCGGCCTTGGGCAAATCCCGCCGGCCCGCTCAAACCGCGAACATGCAATTGCACCAGCGATTCGGTTTGCCGCGCCGGCATGGGCTGCCACTGTGCCGGCAGTTGGATTACCTCGGGCGTTTTCAGGATGCTTCGTTTTTCCACGCGCCGAGCCCGCATCGCTGCCGGCAGGCAGGAAAACTCAACTGTGCCGGTGCTTACGTCGCAAGTGTAGATGACGGCAATGTCGCCGAGAATAAGCTCAACTTGGGGGTTGGCATATGACAAAGCCATCCCGGTTGGTTTATGCGGTTTAATGTCGTTCACGAGTTGCGTTTTCGTTGGTGTCGTGGTGTATCCATTTTTATGGCAGGCAACCACGCCGCCACTTCAATCAATCCGCAGCTTCATCATGCGATTTCAACCACGGTTTGAAGGGTGCTTTGCTGTTTCCAACGTTGATGACCATGGTAGCCGTTACGAGCTGGCGCTGCCAATGGCAGGCTGTCGTTTTGAGAAACCACCTTTAACAAGCGGCGCGCAAAAAGTGCCGCCGTGGGATTGGTCTTGGTGCGGTGGACAAGCTTGACCTGACAAATGCGCATGACGCCAAGCCCAACCTGTTTTTCAACCGCCGCCGGAACCGGCTGCCAGGGGGTGGTCCATGAGCCGTTGCCGCTTTCAAGAATGGTGGTCCAGCCGGGTGGCGCCGGGTCAAGAACCGTAGCCAGCAACGGCGTGGGATGCCCAACGCTTTCGTCATGCCAGAACCAGCAATCGTACGGACGCAGGCCGGCCACAAGTTCATGCCCGGTGCTGCACGAGACGAAATGCCGTTGTCCCATGCCTCCGGAAACAACGCTTATTTCATCGCCAGCGAGCTTATGTTTGCCGACGGGCAATTCCAGAAATATAACCGTGGCCCCGACCTTTACCGCCGCATCCACTAAAGATTTTTTCCCATGATATGCCGCCGGGTCATCCACAAGAATCAAATCTGTTGGCTGAGGTTTTCCACCATGAACACCGGTGAACCCAAGTTCCCGCGCCAAGGTGGCTGCCAGCCCGTTGCGATGGCCAACAATGAATGCCCGCGTATTGGCAACTTTGGGCAGCACCGGGAAGACTTCCAGGTTTTGCGCGTTTTCAAACAGCGTTTTTCCCGTCTTATCCATCAACGCCAGGCTCACGATGGCATCGGTGCGTTCCGAGAATTGCGGCAGCACGAAACGGAGATAACCCTGCGCTTTTGACGAACAACGCGGAATTTTTGCCGCCGTGCGGCCTGATTGAATGACTTTGCCATCAATTTCTAATTGGTAGCGCAGTTGTGCCCCAGCCGGGACGTCGTGCGTGTCATTGCAAACCCATGCTTCCATTTCCACGGTTTCACCGCCAAAGAATGTGTATCGGTCGGTACGCAACGATACCATCAAGGGAGTCAGCGCATCACGATAGGCAAAGTACGCCTGCTTGGGAATGCGCCCCACATCCATGATGGTTTTCATCCAGCCGCAAGGCCACGCATCAATGAAGAGGTGAATGGCAAACGTGTTCATGCGCGCATCACGCCGGAACGCCTCGGTCATCGTACGCGTAACCCAGGCTTGATGGCGCTGGCTGGCGGCGATCCACGTTTCGGGAGTTGTCTGCGCTGGAAACCAGAGATATTGAAACCGGTTTGTCTGCGCGCCCGAAAGTTTATCCGGCCGCCAGGGCTTGGAATCATTTTCGGACGGCAGCCAGCCTGGGGGATAATGCTTGCGCATGATCTCCAGACTTTCCAACCCTTCGGCCCCGAATTCGCCACAGCCATAATGCCAGCCCGCTTTGACCGGAATCCACCAGCCGCGATTTAACCTGCCCAGATCAATCGCGTGGCCGATATACCAGCCGCAATAGCAATGGTTGTCCGGCATGCCGGTCGACGTCGGCGGGTCATAATCGCCGTCCACACATTTGATGACCCGTTCCGGGTTGCTCATGCGAACAGCGCGGCTGGCCATGTCGAAAAAATCTTCCAGCTCATCACGGGTCAGATTGCGATGCGGACCACCCTGGCCATTTGGAAACGGCTCGTTGATGTAGCTAATGACCGTGTTGCAGGCATGCGGGCGCACCAGCCGCTCCATTTCTTCCGCCTGGCGCACGGCCTCGCAAAGCTGATTGCGGCGCAAGCAGCCGAAAAGCGGCAAGTCCGTCTGCGTCATCAAACCCAGGCGGTCACAATATTCATAAACTTCGCGCTGCACCGGCCTTTGGGTGAGGCGCAGGAAGTTCATGTTGCACAGTTTGGCCAGCAGGATATCGTCAATGAGCTGCGCCCAGTCCTTCCGGAACACGCACATTTGCTCGTGCCCCATCGTATTGGCGCCGCGCAGGCGTAGCTCGCGGTTGTTTAAATAAAATTTTCCTTTGGGCGTTGAATTTTCATCCTGCCGGAATGTTCGCATGCCAAACTGTTGCTTACGGGTGTCATGACAGTTGCCGTCCGAGTCGAACAAGCGGACTTGCAACTGATATAACCAGGGCGTGGCCAAATCCCAGCGGCGCGCATTGGGCAGATTGAATGGAATTCGGAACTGGCTGACGCCCGGGCCGGCCGTCTTGGCAATTACCGGTTTGAGTTCCTTGTCCAAATCACCATGGCCGCGGATATCCGTCGTGGTCGGCGAAATACGGCGGTCACGAAAAACTGTTGCCTTGAAATTTTGACCAAAGACAGAAAGCCCAAAGGAAATTGGCGCATTGGACAAATCGCAGTTTTGCACCTCAATCCACGCTTCCGCGCGGTTTTCATCCGGCAAGGGACGCACAAAGATGTCGCAGATAAATAAACGCGCGCGCGCTTCGATGCGCACATCCTGGCAAATGCCCATGCCCGGCGGGCAATGATGCCAGCCCAGCTTGGTGTCATTATAACCAAGGCCGGTTGCACCGTAGATTTTGTCACCATCCAGCACCTGGCCCTGGTCATCGACATTCCCCATGCAAATGTAGTCATTCTCCACCTTCACCAAGAGCGTGTTTTTGCCGGGCCGCGCGTGCGCGGTAAAATCGAACTCGAATGGCGCAAAAAAGCCCTCGTGCGAACCAAGATACGTTCCATTGAGAAAAACATGCGCCCGGTAATCCACGCCGCCGAACGAAACAAACAACGAACCGGCGGCCATCATCGCTGGCGTGACCTCAAATTCCCGCCGGTAATAAGTAACCGCCCGGCCAAGCGGAGGACCATAATGTGGAATCGAGACCTGCGTCCATTGGCCGGCACCAGCCAAGGTGGCTGGGAAATCAACGCGGTCGTTTTCGGTTTCCTCGCGCCAGTCAAATGATTCCAGCGGCAGGACAATGCGGGGCGACTCCAGCCTAGGCGCAAGGTCACCAAGAAATTTTGCCATCTGTTTGCGAAAAGCGGTCAACTCGCGGGCAAGCTGCTCCCGCGTGTTAATCTTTTTGACCGGCTTGAAGGCGCTGGCACCTGGCTTTTTATCCAATGGCAACCGGCGATTAGGCACCGGCGTGGGCCCATGCGCAACGAGGTTGCGGCTGCGTGCCTCGTGGCGTTCAACCGCTATTTGGGCAAAAATGTCATTCATTTGCGTCATAAAATTATTTGTTATCGGGTGCCGGTTTGCTCATGGTTCGATGGTGACATGTGCATCGGGCGGCAATGGGTGCTCAACCATGGGTTGGACATGTTCAGCGAAGACATTAGTTTCATCTCGGGCCTCCTGATGACTTGAGCAATCCCATCTGGGATAAGTCTCCGGGTTTGAAACCGGGAATTTTTTCAAACGCTTCCGCATCAGGTTTCAGCCGGTAATCACCCTTGGCCATGTCAACAAAGCCCGGATCTTCGGTGGTAATCCAGTTGTTATGCAATTCCATCTGAATCGTGGTGGCCGACTTGCAATCAACGGCCAGGTTGCCGGCAAAAATATCGCGCCGGGGCATCTGCGCGCGGGCTTCGAGGTAATCTTTAAATTCCGGATAACGTTCGCTCCACGGAGGTTGATTGTAATGAATTGCATTTAACAAACGTTCGAAACGCCCTTCTTTGGTGCGCCAGCCACCGCCGCTGCCCATCCGGATGGCAGCGTTGCAACTGATGAAAATATTATTTTCAACGGTAAAATCACTCCCGTTGTTGATGAACACGGTGGCCACGTTCCCGGCCCGGCGAAAAATATTCCCGTAGACTTTTGAGTCATCCCCGCCGGCATCATCAAAATAGAGACAAAATGTGCTGCGCGCCGGTGCCAGGTCATGCCAGTAGTTGCTGCAAATTATGTTGCCGCGCTCGGATGGATCACGCCCCATGTAAAATGCGCCCATGTCGTCGCCCGTCATCATGACATGATGAATTTCGTTGTTCGCAATGAAGTGATCGTTGCCGTGTAGATATATCGCCGAGCCGGGGGCGTTATAGATGAGACAATGCTCAATGCGATTGCCCACCCCATCAATGTTGATGCCAGATCGATAGGAGCGCTCCCATCGATTGAAGTCGTGAATTAAACAATTATAAACCGTGTTGTGCGCGGGCGTAAGTGTTTTACGGTCGCCCCCGCCCAGGCTAATGCCGCCGGCACCGAGGTCGTAAAAGGAACAATTTTCAAGGCGGTGGTCGTGTCCGCCTTCACGATTCAGGTCCGGATTTTCATAAACGTGCTCATCAAGGCTGCCAATTTGGCGGCTGATTGGCTGGCCGGTAAAGGAAGCCCGATAGAGGGGGTCAGGTGTTATCCCCCGCCCCATGCAAACACCCAGTGTGCCCAGGTTGCGGAAAACGCAGGATGAAAACACACAAGACTCGCCGCGTTCAACATATACACCCAAACCACGTGAAACTTCGAAAGTCAGATTTTCAAAACGGATGTAGGAAGCATTCTCCAAGGCAAGCATCGGTTCGCCAAGCGTGGAGACCATCACCCCGGCTTTTGGCAGGCTGGTTCCAGCGGGCGGCAGAAAATAGAGTTTGCCCGTGTTGCGATTGATGGCGTATTCGCCGGGCCGGTCAATTTCTTCCAGGACATTGAGCGCGTACCAGGTATTCCACGGACTGCCGGATTTAAACCCGTACAAATGCGGTTGCATCGTGGTAAATATAAAAGCGCCATTGGTCTGGGTGATGGCTGCGAGAGAAACGGTGTCGTCGGCGTATCCGTAGTGGAACAGCCCGGAAATCCAGATGTCGTTTATATTGGACCAGTTCCCGGGACGGTCTGTTTTGACCAAGAAGCTGCCGCCGCGCAAAGGTTTCTCACCGTTACGCGGGATGGAGCCGGTATCCAAAACCTTGCCAATGGGACTGGCTGGCTCATCTGCCTTGGGCCACCGTGCAAGCGACATTGGCCGGTCGCCAATGAACAGTTCCAACGGCGCAGACGTATAGGGACGACGAAATCCCCGCGGACCAACCTGTCCGCAATCCTTAACGCCGAGCGCCAACAAATCAATCTCCTGCAAATCTTGCCGGGCCCTGGCGCTGATAATGCGATTGAGGATTGCTGGATCAGTGACCGGCTTGATGGCTTCGGACAGCACCACGAGTCCGCCGATAATTCGCACAGCTTCGCCCGGCGCAGCCTTCCAAATCACTGGCGCTGCAGCAGTACCAGAATCCGCTGCGCTGAATTCCAAGGTTCGTTCCAGCCGGTAAATACCGCCGTGAAGTATCACCGAAACCGGTTCGCCCTTGGCGCGGGCAGAACGGACGGCGTCTCTCGCTCGTTGCAAGGTTAAGAAGGGTTGTTGCACCGTGCCTTCATTTGCATCATTGCCATTGGGTGCAATATGAAATTCCGTCGTGTTATCAAGGGTTTTTACCACTGGCACAACTCCCGCAACGCCGGACAAATTTAAGGCGGAGAGGATGCGCCCGGCAACTTGTTCGGCCATCAGGTAGGTGCCGGTGGCCGTCCAATGAAACTGGTCTCCACGCATCAATGACAGGTGATTCGCGCCCAGTGTGTAAAGATCGTCCACTCCAATCGTCCGAGCCTGAACAACGCCGGCGGCAATTTCGTTTTGCCGGAGAATAATCGGGTTGATTTTGGGGTCGAGAGTCGCGCCATTTTTGACGGTTACCGGCGTGGAGGAAGCCCAAATCAATTTGGCCGCAGGGGCGTTTGAAACGTATGTTAAAACATAACGTTCCATCAAAGGTTCGTACTGGCCCGCGGGAATACGGCCTTCAGGCCAGTCATGAAGCCCGATGTTGAAATGAACGACGTCATATCGATTGGATTTTAAAACCTTCACTAAATCCGGAAGCAAATCAGGGCTGGCAAGATTTTGGCCGGTGGCCCAGGCATCAACATTTGCCTTGCCCGCGAGTATTTTTACCACTTCGGCACGGTAGCCTTTCATCACCGAATCACCCACCAACAAAACATAGGGCAGTTTGGAATCAGGTGAGCCCGCCGGATAAAACCCCCAGCCGCCGCCGTCAGGATGAAGTCCCAGTGCATTGTCACTGGAAATACCTTGTGCGGTTGACGACAGATTCATCAACGCAACGGCTAGTACCGTCAAAATGGCCAGTTTTATGCGCATGTTTGTCACGGCGTTGAAAATCGGTAATAACGCTGTGGTTGGGTTATGGTTGCGGGATCAGGAACCCACATTGGGTCGCCGGTATAAAGACTATTGGTCAGGAAAACCCAGTTGGTGGCGGCCAACACCAAATTCGATACCGCCCAAACTGAACAAGGCAAGCCGGGGTTGCCGGTGGCGGTGAGGCAGACACTTCCGCTATTCGTAAGCGACAATGCGTTGGCCGCCGGCGGCACCGCCGGACTTAAACGCCAGGCCATGCCGCTTGAGGCATTAAGGGTGTTCGTAAGCACCGCCGTGGAATCAACCAAGGAACGGGTGATGCGCACCTGGGTGCGGGTGGGTACGGAAACATCCTGTGAATAGGTGCTCAGCACGTATTTCTGCCCCGGACTCAAGAAATCGAGCGGGATGTTGAAGGTGCGGGTTGAACTGGCATTCATCGCTCCCATAAACCAGTTCACGCCGCTGCGTCGTGCAATGACAGCATATTGACCAATGCTGCTTTGCAACACGCGGGTTTGGTCCCAGGTTGTGGGCATCCAGTCATAAAATTCCAATTCAGGCACCTCGGTAATCATGTCGGCACCGCCACTCACATAATTATAGGAATTGGTTGGCCGGTCATACCAATAAATAAACTGCCATGGGCTGTAAAAACAAATGGCCTTGGCCAGTTGATACGCATAGCTCCAGTTGTTGGTCACGCGCGGATCAAAATAGCATACAGTGTGGTCCGCTGCGCCGGCCAGCATGCGTGAAAAGAAAAGCGTACAGTCTTGGCTGGTGGTAGGCGTGGCCTCGTCACCACTGATGCCCTCCATCGTCAGCCAGTTAGGATAAGTCCGGGTATAACCCGAGGGACGAAATTCATCGTGGGCATCCATCAGGAGTTGATTGGTAGCGCAGATGCGCGCGGCGGCGTTGACGTCGTTGACGCAATACTGATACCCCACCGAAGTGTTATTGCCAACGAAACCATATTTGATGCCCTTCACACCCCAGCTTTTATAAAGCGGCGGGAGCAAGGCCAGTTCATTCGTCATCGCCAGCCAGTTCACATACAGAAGCACGCCCACGTTATTGCTGTTCGCATAGTTGATAATATATTGCAAATCCAGCGGCCCAGGAGACCGCGATGGGTCCACGTTGACGTTGGTAGCCGTAAGCGTGGTGGATTCCGGCCCATACCACCCGGCATCAAACTCAATGTATCGCAGCCGGTGTTTCACGGCGAAATCAACACAGGCAACGCTGCCGGTGGTGGTGAGTGTCCCCTCACGAATAACTGTCCCGGGCTTGATCCATGAAGTATCGGTGATGGCACAGGGATCATTCAAATTGAGGACAAAATAATTATCTTCCAATAACTGGCCGGGGCTGTTGGCGACCATGGCAAAGCGCCAGGGCGTTCTCAACGGAAGCGCCCCATTCACCGGCGTGTCCAAAGAACTAACCAGGCTATTGGCCTTGCCTGACAAGACGTTAAATTTCATTCGCGAATAGTCAACCAATTGCGCCTCGCCCAATGCGACATATAAATTAGTGGCAATTTGCACCGGCAGCGGACGTTCGCAGCCACCGGGAACCGTGCTGATGGTTTTGGTGGAGTACGTTCCTTGGGCGCTCGTGGTGGTCCATGCCGTATAATTACCAGCGAAACGAAACTCCGTTTGTTCGGTGAGACTGCTGGCCGTCGTCAAACCAGACTGCGCAGGAATGGTGTAAGCAAAGGCAGCGCCCTCGTTATATGCCCGAAAGGTCAACTGCAAGGTGCGATTGGGGGAAACCGTTTCCTGCAAGGTCACATCCAATTGATTGTAGTTGTTGGTGATCGTGCTGCATTCTGCATAAATCGGCTGCCAGACACTATTGTTGGATGAAAAAGTTTTGGCAGTAACCACAACATTGTTCTGTAATAGAGCACCGCCGAAGGTCAGCCCCAACTTTGAGGGTGCAATCAACACCTGGCCGCCTTGAGTAAGGTTGTAGACAGGACAACTGACTGAACCATCAAAGTTGCTGACGGCGAATGTCAGCGTCAACGTGCCGTCAGGCGAGGTGAGTTGCACAGGCACACCGGGATCGGTTGTCACCGAGATCAGCAAAGTTGCGTCGTTGCTCATCCCGACAGAATCGGTCACCCGCACAACAAACGAATTCGTACCCACGTCCCCTGCCCCGGGCGTGCCAGAGAGTGTCCCATCCACAGCCACCGTCAGCCAAGCCGGTCCGCTCACTTTACTATAGGAGACCGAGTCGCCGGGGTCAGGATCGGTTGCCAAGCCAGCCAGGGTGCCAGCGTAGCTGGCGTTTGTGATGGCATTTGACCCGGCAATGGGATTTATAGTCCAAACCGGGGGATTGTCAGGCGTGTTATTGGTGGCAATACGCAGCGTTCCGTCGGTTGTTAACGTACTGGTATCCCAAGCGCGGCCCGGGCCCGGTTGGACCGGGATAATGTTGGTGAAACTGCCGCTATAATTCACGGCATAAAACAACTTGAAGGCTTCACCAATGGTATATGCGCCGGCAAGATTGTTTAAGACCAAGGTACCGCCATAGGTAATAGCTGACAAACCACGAATGCTATTATTAGTGGGCGTATTATTATCAAGCTGCATCACCGTAGAACCAGCCAGAACAAGCGAATTACTGATGGTTAAATATCCAGTGCCGGTGCCGGGCATCAGCGTACCGCTCAACAAAACATTAACCGGCCCCACGATAATACCATTGCCCGTGAGGGTGCCATTGCTAATAACCAAGTTACCGGAACAGCTATTGGTACCATTCAACACCAGCGTGCCTGCGCCGGTCTTGGTAACCGAACCCGTTCCCGAAATGTTATCCGAATAGTTTAGGTTAGAAGCGACGTTAAAGATGATCGCGGCATTGTTGGTGATGCGGCCAGCCAGCGGTTGGTCATGGTTGCCATCGCCAAATTGCAATGTCCCATCCGTCAACGTATAACCGCCGCTGCAAAGATTGGTTCCTCCCAGCACGAGTTTACCCGTGCTCCCTTTTACCAATGCCAGTTGATTATCCGGCGCAATTGCCCCGCCAAGGGAACCCTCAAAGAGGCAGTCTTGGGAGTTGCTCACGGTCAGGATTGAACTGGCCATCGAATTGCCGCCCAGCACGGCACAACCCGCAACGCTGCCGTCGCAATTCAAGCCGCCCAAGGTTTGATTCACCGCCGCCGAAGAGTTGCCAAGAACCAGTTTACCAAACCCGGTAATGGTTGCCCCGATGCTGCTGCTGCCGATACCCAAGGTCAAAGCCGTGCCGGTTGGCAGGCGGTCATTGCCGCCTTGAAGACGCAGCACCAAATTTCCACCCACCGTGGTGGTCGCACCGTTGTAAGTGTGCGGGCCACCCGAAAGCACCAGCGTTGGCAAAGTTGTGTAACTGGAATCGTTCACCAGTTTTAAGTTTCCCGCGCCTGAAATCGTTCCCGTTTCCGTGTATGTATAGGCCGCGCCGCCGCCGGATGAAATCATGATGGTGCTGTCGCCGGCCAGCACTACGTTGGCGGCCATGGTGCCGCCGGCGTTGCCAGTAATAATCCACGCGCCGCGCAAACCATTTTGACCATCGCCGCTCAGGGTGATTTGCTTGGGAAATAATAGATTATAGGCCGGGCTATTTTGACCTGACACGCGCAGGGTGGCATTTGAATAAACAATAATATTGGTGGTGTTATTTAATACATTGGCGAGCGTGGCATTGTTAAAATCAACGTACAACCCATTGGGAGCGGTATAAGAGGCATTTCCAGGAGTACCCAGGGAAAGCGTTCCAGAAATATTATTTGCGGCGGCAGCGGCACGAAAATAGGCTGGCCCGCTACTATTCGTCACATTGCAAATAACACTTAAAGCCCCGGTGGAGGTGATCGACGAATTGATGGCATGAACGCCTCCCGGACCGTTAAACTGAATCGAGGGCGAACTGCCGGCAAACGTGAGTGCGGCGCTATTTGCCACGCCAATGGTGTAAATGCCGGCACCAATATTTGAATAAATCAGGCCGCCAGCCGTTATGCCATTGGTAAGAGTGATCGTAGCGTTCGCGGCAGAGTTTAGTCCTATCACGGCGATATCACCATTCGCATTATTCCACGCAACATTACCGGAGCCATTCCACCAGCCAGTGTTATTGACAGAAGTGCCCCAGTTACCATTGCCGTCTTGCACACCGGAAACCGATGGGTTGGCATCCCAGTAAAGATTGCCGGCGCGCGCCTGCATCACGGAAAGGCTGATTGCCAGCAATAGACCGCTGCGATTCCAAAAGCGATACGTGCATGATTTGTAAAAGCGTCCAAACATCATAATCTAATTTTGCCGCGACATTCATTTTGAGTCTTCCATTTGGGGTTCCGCATCTGATTGCCCGCGCTCAATAAAATTGCGTCCAATTGCCGTACCACTCCCATTGCATTTTGGATTTGGAAACGGCTTCCGTATGCCCATCGGCATAGGTCGCATTGACATTGACAAGGTGGCCGCCGTAAAAATGTCCGCCATTGGTGATGGACCCGACCGACGTATTGTATCCCGAGACGGAGGCCAGATCGGAAATAATGGGGGATTTACTGACATTCAAATCAGTGGTCTTTTGCGGCCAGCCATCGGTTGTCCGGGCCTGGCCGGGACCGGCCGGCATGGGGAACATCGTGCTGCCGGTGGCAATACGGGGCACCCACCAACAATGGGAAATGGTGCAAAAGTTCCCATACGTTTTCGAAAAATAGGAAGTCAACTGGTCCAATGTGCTGATGGGTGTGCCATAGTTTTGCAGCGAATAATTGTTGGCCGAACTAAACTCATCCGGGCGAACCGGGCAAAACCACATGGGAACTGTCAATCCACTGCTGGCCAGACCCGTAGGCATGGCGGTTGCAACATCCCAGGTGTTATAACCCGTTCCCCGGTTTAGGGGAAAGGTTGGCAGGCTGCCTTGAAATTCACCGGCATAGATGTTGGCCACCACACCCCATTGCCGGTAGTTGGACGTGCAATTAATCACTTTGGCGCGAAATTTAGCCATCGCCAGGGCTGGCAACAACATCGCCGCCAGAATGGCAATAATGGCAATCACCACCAGCAACTCAATCAACGTAAAGGCCCGCTGCTGAGGCCGGGCGATGGATATTTCTTCAATTCCTCGCGAAGCAGATGAATGAGCGCTCATAGTGATGGCCATGAATACGGTTTAGAACGGCATGGAAAATCCTGCGGGCGTAGAATTCACCCGGTACTGGGACACGTGACCATCAAAGAATACATAATTACGCGAGTTTCCATGCGCGGGCGTGGGCGGATAAAATAATCCCTGCCAAACCGATGCCGCACCCAGACCCCAGCCATCTGTGTCAGTCAACATCCAGGGCTGTTTGCCTGCCCATAGGGAAAGGTTGCTCAGCTCCGTTAACTTATGCGGAGACAAGCCATAACCTGCGGTGGATGTTCCATTGGCAACATAGCCAAAGGGATTCCAGGGCAATTGATTGTTTGCAGACGTAAGACTTCCGACCGAGGTGATGACGATATAAGGCACGTCGTTGGTAAGGTTCGACATGATGGGGTCGGCCGCGATGCTGGCCGGGCAGATAAAAATATTGCAAATCTGGAGTTGAGTTGCCGACGGGGACGACGCCCCGAGATAACTGGCTATATCATAAATTAATTGTTGCTGCCCGTACTGGCCGGCCACATCCAGACCATAGGCAGCCTGCTGGCCAGCCCCAAGCCCCGTAGCCCCCGGACCCGGTGGCAGATAATCCTGGTTATCCAGGCCAAACATGTGAACGCCCATGCCAATCTGCCGCATGTTGCTGGTGCAATTGGCAGTATAGGCTTTGCGTTTGGCCTTGGCCAAAGCCGGCAAAAGCATGGCCGCCAGGATGGCAATGATGGCGATAACCACCAGCAGCTCAATCAACGTAAAGCCGCTGGCCTTGGAATTTTTCGATTTCATACAGGCTAATTTTGTGTGGACACGTTTGATGTTTTGGGAGGCGCCCCGAAAACCCCAATCCCGGGGCGCCGTCATTTTACCGACAACCGGCTGACCTTTGTTCCACCACGATCACGGATACACTAAACGGTAGAACACAGCCGGTTGTGAATGGTCGATAGAAATTGTGGCCGAGTTGGTCGTATCAGACCCGGAAATGGTGGTCCAATTGGTTCCCACCCCGGCGCTTAACGAATTGGTCTGGCTTTGCAAATGCCAGCCAAGGTGATCCGCCGGCCAGCTCAATTGCAGCGTAGCGGGATTGATAATCGCGTAAGTGATATTGGTCGGGTTGGTGGCAGCCCCTTGTATGACGCTGATGGAACCATCCACCGCCAAATTATTGGTCCAGCCCAATCCCAGGCCTGGCGCAGGCGAGATGGAGAGCGCACCGCCATTGACCACCGGTTGATTGAACAGGACAAAGCGGTTACCCAACGCCAACGGGGCCGATATGTTGAGGTTGGTGACAATCAGCGTGCCAGTGCCGATATTCGTAAGCCCACCTTCCACCACGAGCACACTATTTGAAGCTGCCGGTGAAAGCGCCTTGTTAACGGCAAACAGCAAGTTTCCGCCAATGTTAAGATTTGTGGTGATCGTCAGCGTGCCAACCGATTCGCCGGGGGCGAGCTTGGAACCAGCCGTCGTACTCACTGAGCCATTCACAATTCCATTGCCCATCAAAGTCTGGTTGGTTGTAAGCGTGAAGCCGCCGGAGGTGATCGTGGATACATCAAAGGTGCCGCCGACTTGCACATCAATCGGCGTGCTGGCAGATATGTTGCCGCTGCCATTCAAGGCCAGGGTGGCTCCGTTACCAATAATGGTACTGCCGGCATAATTATTGCCAGCTCCCGTTAAGGTCAGCGGGTCTGTGCCTGAGACATTCAAGTTTAGAGGCTTGGCACCGCTGACATTGGCAATGGAACCGGAATACATCCAGTTACTGCCCATGGCGCTGGAAATCGTGAGT
>Ga0265327_10000434_pt1 | contig 75809 bp, 115 predicted proteins | sample 41621metaG_FD_202089 | JGI IMG/M metagenome (GOLD analysis project Ga0265327, IMG submission 202089) | Rhizosphere microbial communities from Carex aquatilis grown in University of Washington, Seatle, WA, United States - 4-16-21 metaG | ecosystem: Host-associated > Plants > Roots > Rhizosphere...
GGTTGGCAGGTCTTCCGGATCGTCAATGGTGGAGACCTGGAGCCGCAACGCGAAGGCGTGCTCACCGGCAGGGCCTTGCGGCCCGACGAGCGCCGGGATAACGAGGGTGGCCTGGTCGCCTGCGATTTCCATCGTCGCTACGTGCCCGTCCGGGGTCTCCCCGTCCCCGATCACGGCATAGATGTGTGTCGTGGTAGTGAGCGACTTGAGGTATTGCATCAGGCCAAGCGGCTGAATCACGGGTGCTGACATCAGCTCTCCTCGGGTCGGGGTTCGTCGGTGTAGCGGACCTCGGCCTTGGTGTGCCACTGAGACATCACCATTGGGCCTTCGCCGTCGCGGCGAGCCGCTAGGCCGCGCACATCAGGCGGCCGGAGCCGGTCAGCGCTGTAATCGCCTGGCTGTAGGTCACGTTCGGCGTCATCAGGCGCCTTCACATCCACCCAGGTACATGCGTTCGGGTAGACACCCTCCAAGTTCGCAAACCGGCGCTTCTTGATGAGGGGGTCAGCCGAGCGGCGGAACCCGTACAGGGCCGCCGTCCACGCGATAGCCATTGGCGTGGACTGGGTTACCTCGTCGCGACCGCCTGCCAGGAGGATGTTCAGGTCATGGGTTCGGCCGTTCTGATCGACCGGGTATTCCATGACCTCTAACAACTCGAGGTACGCGCGTTGGATATCGCGCATCGCGGCGACGTGCCTGGCCTTCTCCATGTCGAGACCGGCTTCCAAGCCGACGCGGATATCGGCGGAGATATCCCAGTCCTCGCACTCCTCGGCCTCCGCGCACACAGATTGGTCGCGGGCCGACATTTGGAGAGTGTGTTGATCGGTCAAAAGATGGTCCCTTCGCCGAGGAAGTGGGAGAGGGTTGTCCAAACGGCCTGCAATGCACGAAGACCCCGCGCTGCGGGGTCTTCCTTGTCGTTGTCGTCGCCTATCGCGAGAGACACAGTTACCGGGTCTTGACGGGACCACGATCGCTTAATCGCCGTGATCTGGTCCGTGAAGATGATTCCGTGCTGCTCGAACCCGGCCCGATCCCCCAGCCCTACATCTACGTCTACGGCATGTGGTCGGCCATTGATCACCTTGACCGTAAAGCCTTGCCAGGCACGGGTTTTGTACTGGCCAACCCGGAGCGTCACAATTCCAGAGAGCGTGTAGGCGGTGCCACCGCCCTTTTCGAAATGCTCCTGCCAGGCCATGTCGCCGGTCCACAGAGCGCGGGTCGGATCAGTGAATCGCATCCAGGCGAGCAACGTGTTATCGAGCTGGCCTTGGTAGAGGTTGTCGAGGCCTTCGGTGCCCTGAGCCTGGCCGTAGAACGCAATGGTCTGTGCGAGTTGGGATAACGCATACCTGATGGCAAAGGTCTGCGCCTGGTTGACAATTGCGGGCGAGCGCGAGCCAGTCATGATCGTCTTGACCGGACCCTTGTGCTGTCTTCGCTCGGACTCGATGATTCCGCTGAATTGGCCCTCGTACCAGATCGTCTTCGGCTTCTCCGGTGCGACACCAAAGAGCTTGCGGAACAGTGGGTCAGTCTCGCCGTCCTGGTCCTCATCCAGGTTGATCAACGTCTCCGTGATCATGTCGTCCAACGTCGCGCCGATAAGGTTGATCACGCCGTCAACGGCGGTCCCTGTCGGGCCGGTCACGCCAGACTTGTCTTCGACAGCAAATATGATGCAGTTGCGATGGGGGCGGGTCGCTTGGTCAACGAACTCTTCGGCCACGGTGCCCCGAGCGATGTCCACCAGTTCGGTGTGCGGGGAGTCCTCGTCCTCTTCCAGCCATGTGTAGGCGCGGAATCCGCAGCCCGCGTCCTTGAGCATGTCGTCCATCGCGGAGTGCCAATCCGTCCACGCGGAGCCGATGACCGAGAGCCGGGACTGATCGAGCAGCGGGTTCACGAATGCGACTTGCAGCGGCCACGACAGCGGGTCCAGGCCGGTGATACCTCCGTTGATCCAAGAGAACGGGTTGAAAATGTTCGTCGGGATCGACAGCAGTGGGAAGAACAGCCGCGCAAGGTTAATGAACATCGAGGCGGAGAGGATGGTGCGGGTGTTTCCGGGAAGTACCCACATCTTGGGCAACTGGATCTCAGGCGGGAAGATCGGATTCGCCGCGAACAGAAGGTTTTTCGCGTGTTGCCGGTTACTGATGGCCTCCAGTTCAAGGGTGTGGATGCCGGAGCTGTCACGCTTCGCGTTGATCCCGGTTATCTTCCCGCCCCACCGGGTTCGCCAAGTCGGAGCTGTCGGGTTGGGGTCAACAACCAGGTGGAGATCTTCATGAATCTTCGTCTGGTGAAGGATGAAGTCGGTCAACCAGTTCTCATACCGGAGAACAACATTGGCCTGGCCGGAGTCTGACCACATCTCCTCCACAGAGGCCGTTCGCTCGCCCGCGATCTGCGCGACCGGCTTCATGTTCTTGTCGAACAGGCGCAGCATGGGCCGCTGCCGGGCAGATGCCTCGATAACGTCGCGGCGCCCCTTGACGTACCGGAACTGCGACATCGGGTCACTGGGGTCCGGCTTATCCTTCTCCGCGATGACCCGCTTGAATTGGTCGTTCATCCAGCGCGTGAATTCCAACGGCGCCGTTACCAGCCCCGTATCGACGCCGCCGAGGAGGCTGCTCATAGTTACCTTGACCTCTTATAGCGTTGCGGCAGAAGGACTGTGATCTTGGCGTTCGGATCGGAATGCTTGACGCGTATGTGCGCGACCGTTTTTGGCGCTATTGCAGCCATGAACCGCTTGTCGAACCGCTTCCACACGGGCTCACCGCTGGCGGCGAGGTCGTGCAGGAAGAAGTCGAGGATCTTAGATTGGCGAGCGATCTTGTAAAAGATGTTGTCTACTGGGTCATTTGATGCGGTGAGGGTCCGCTGCGTGGGGTCGGTGTCCACGAGTACGTAGCCGTCCTGGGGCGTAATCAGCGGGAGCTCCACCATGCGCCCGGTGTCGCCGTCCTCCACCCATGCCTTCCCCGGCGGCACGATGAACTGCGTGTAGGACACCAGATCGGCCCGGTTGGCGAGCGCTACCGTGCCCTCTCCGTTGCCGTCGTACTGCGCTGCGTTGGCCGGGTTGTTCTGCCACGTCGCCCACAACGAGGGCTTGCTGTAGTACGGCTTCTGCGCGAGCCACGTCAGGTTCCAGGTGGCGAAGTTGTTCCCGAACGCGACCGGGTCGCGCTTCACCGAGCCCGTAACGGTTTTCGCGGGCCGGACCCTGATCCAGCGCCAGCCCGAGAACCGCGTGTAGATCCCCAGCCAGCCGTCCCGTTCCTCGTCTTGGCCAGCCCACCAGCGGGACTCGGCCATCCGGTACTGGTACTCGTTGAACGGGATACCCTTGCCGCCGATCTTCACGCCGAGGTTGATCTCACGCTTCAGGATGTTGACGCGTTCAACCGTGGTACCGAGCTCGTACGCACCCTCACTGAGGAGCAACTCGAACGGCCAGTGGTGCTCGCCCTCGATTTCCTCCGCGAGGTGTACGCCCTGCCTGCCAGCGAGCACACCACCGTGAAGGTCGTAGCGGTATCCATCCGGTGTGATGTAAAGGATGCGAGTCTCCAGCCCCTGCAAGCGAGGTGGCAGCTTCTCCCATACGTCGTAGGCCGCCATCTCCGCCTGCCGGATGAACCTCACGGCTTCGGAAGTCCTGACGCATAGGTGCGCGAGCGGGCGTTCTGCTCGGTGTGTATCTCGGATTTCAGTGCAGCCGGATCCATTCCAACGTTCCCCGTGATGTTGATCGACTGATCCACGCTCGGCGGCCCTTGTGTCTGGCTGTTTGGCAAGATGTCGCTGACTTGAGGCAGCGCGGAGGCGAGCGTGTCGCCCACGGACGAGACGCTGCCGCCGTCACCAAAGTTCATTCCGCCAAGGCCGCCGTCGTTCCCGCCAAGCGGGCCTCCAGCTAGCCCGGGGAAGTTGCCCTTCTGTGGGCCACCGAAGGCGTTCTTCGCCAGGCCACCGAGGTAGTTCGCGCCCCCGGTGAACAGCTTCCAAATACCCCAGTCCATGGGGTTACTGAAGACCTCACCGTCGAAACCGAGGGCATCCATCGCCCCGGAGAGCATGTCCTTGCCGAAGCTCTGCACATCGGGCCCACCGCCCTTTCCGCCCTTGTTGGCGGTGAACTTGCCGCGTTGAGCTTCGCCGAGGTCATCGCGGGCGTCACCGGCTTCGCGGCGTGCCTTAGCGGCGTCGTTCTTCGCCTTATCGACCGCGTTCTGTGCCCGCTCTACTTCGAGATCAGTTGCGGCGGCGGTCAATTCTTTCTGCTTCGCCTCAGCCTCTTTGACCCGCAGATCGGCGTCCTTCACGCGCTGGTCGGCGTCAGTGACACGTTCCTGCGCTTCGCGCACCTGCTTGGCGTCGGGCCGGTAGTAGCCCGATTTGCCGTCCTCGTCGTAGCCGGGGGTTGAAGGCATCCGTTGGTAGCCGTATCCGCTTACACCGCCGCCACCGCCACCGAGTCGGCTGTACGCGGCGGACGCTGCGCCAGACTTGGACTGGATCTCGGACTTGTATGCCTGCCGGCCACCGGAGTATGCGGACTCGGCCGAAACCGCGCCGGGCGCCTGCTGGAGCCAGAAGATGTCCTTCCAGATGTCTTTCGATGAGCCTCCACTACTGCGCTTCTCATCTAGGCGGTTAAAGAATTCCCCGATGTTCTTGTTGGGGTCGTCACGGCCGCCATATGAGTTGTCCTGCTGGAACACCCCATGCCAGGCACCTCCGCCGCCCGATGCCTTGGGGTTCAGCGCGGACTCCTGCATCGCCGTGGACAGGACCGCGACTGCCTCTTCCTGGCTGTAGCCGCGACGGGTGGCTTCGCCGAGGATCGCGGAAGCTACGTCATCCGGGCTGGAGTTTGGTGTCAGCTGCCCGAGGCCCACGGCCTGTTGCTGTTGCCCGCCGCCGCCGGGCATCTGTCCGTAGTTGCCGATTTCGTGTGCGGCGGCAACGTGGATGTGGTCGCCGTGCTGCTTCATGGTTGATTCGCCGTAGATCCGGCGGGCGGCTTGGCCTTCGGCGTGTTCGCCGTTGACGTTGTACCAAACCTTTTGTGGGTCATCGAAAATAATCTGGGTCAGCTGGTCTCTCATCGACCAGATCGCATCGAGGTTTCGACGTGAGGGATCTACGTCGATGGCCATGCCCTTGGGGTGGAATCCGCCGTCTACCCCGTGATCGGTTTTGGCGCTGGTGAGTATTGCGCCTGGATTGGATTCGCGGAGTGCGCGCAGGATAGACAGGTTTATCGTGCCGCCGCCCATCCTGTTGATTTCGTCCTGGGAGACGTTGTTGAAGCCGCCTTGGTCGAAAACGCCGAGCATGTGGCCGGTCTTGGCCCAGATGTCAATGGACCGCTTGCCGCCCTTGATGGGGATGAAAGCCTCGCCACCAGTGGAAGGTTCGGCCCACTGCACCAAACCAGCTCCGGCGACGGGCGGTTGGAACATCGCCGTGCGGGGCAGCTTGCCGCCAGCGAACGACGCCACGGAGTCCCACACGTCGTAAATGCCGCCATTGGCGCGGGGCGCGGCGGGCGGCGGCAGCATGAGAGTGCTCCAGTCGCCCGGCGGTGGCGATGCAGGAGCGGGAGCCGTGATGTTCTTTTTGAAGTTGTCCCAATCCTCCTGCGCCTGCTTGGTATCCACCGTCACCGGGACTTCGAGCTTCTTGCCGCCTTGCTTCTGCCTCCATGCGTCGAGGGTCTTCTGCCCCTCTTCGGTGTTCGCGTTGACTTCGAACTTGCCGTCAGGCAGCTCCTTGACTTGAAGGCCGATCTTGGCCAGCTTTTCAGTGACCTCCGGCGCATTCGAGTCGATGTAGACGGTCGTCTTGTCGTCGCCGAGGGCGGCCTTTGCCTTGCCGAGTTTTTCGGTGAACTTGAGTGCTTGGGCCGTCTGGTTACCGGCTTCATCGAGCTTCTTGTTCAGCTCGTCAGCGCCGCTGTTGGCGGCGTCCTTCCATTGCTTTGCCTTCTCGAACAGGCTGTCTGGGCCCGACTGCCAAGCGAAAAAGTCCTGTGCGCGTTTGAAGTTCTGTTGCGCTTTGTCGTCGTTGCCGAGGATTTGATCCCAGACGCCACGCAGCTGCATCCACGTACCGGCCACATCACCTGAGGCGGCGAGTATGTCCCCGACCGCTGTCATCATGTCGGCGGCGAAGATGATGACGTGCCGCCCGGCGTCTACGGCGCCTTCGGCCATTAGCGAGAAGAACTTCACGAGGTCGGATTGGTGCTCGCTCACCCAATCACCAAGGCCACCAAGGGCTTCGTTCGTGAAGTCGAATACCTCGCTGGAGAGCGGCTGCAAGGCCCCAGCGGCCTTGTTCTTGAGTATCTGCCACTGCTGCGCGAAGTCATCGGTGGCGTCCACGTCTTCTTGGATGGTGGTGCCGGTATGCGACAGCGCCTCATCGAGCTTCTTGACATCGAATACGCCGCGCCGGATTGCATCCACGAACTGCAACCCGCCTCGACCACCAAACAGCTTGTTGCCGAGGTTGATTGCGCCAGCTTCATCGCCCACATCGATGAGCCGCTGGATTTCGTTGGTGAGCGCACGCAGCGCGTCGGGGCCGCTCTGACCCTTCTTCGCGAGGGTCCCGAGGCCCTTGGTGAGGGGAGCGATGATCTTCTCCGGCTCCATCCCGGCTTCCTCGAAGACGCCCATCATGGCGGTCGCCTTGCCGAGGTCCATACCCAGTTGCCGCATGGTGGGTCCGCCCTTTGCGGCCAGCCCAATGAGCTCGTTGACGGGTATCTGGGTCGCTTGAGAGGCGTTCTTGAACGAGTTCAGCGCAGCAACTTGATCTTTCGTATCTTTGACGCCAAAACCCTTGAACACCTTGCCTAGCTGCCGTACGTCGATCGGCTCCTCGGCGATGCGAGACAGATTGGCGATGTTCGTTGTGACCTCGACAAGCCCGTCACCGGTCTGCCCGAGTGCCTTATTGACCTGAGCAGTCATCGAACCGATTTCCCCTGTCGCAAGGGGAACTTGGTTGGCGATGTCCATAGTGGCCTGCTTGAGGCCTTCCAACTCGGGGCCGGTCGCGCCGGTCTTGAGGCGCAGCTTGTCGAACACCTCGTCGTAGGACTCGCCGAGGTCGTACAGCTGCTTCATCGCGGCAACGGCCCCGGCACCGAGCGCGGCGAGTCCTGCGCCCGCAACGCCGCCTGCAACAGCGCCAAGAGCAGCTGCACCCGACTCCGCGCTCCCAAGTGCCGTGCTGAGTCCGGTTGCACCGCTGCTCAATCTGCCAAGCATTGATCCGAGTACCCCGCCGCCCGTGCCGAGACGATCAGCGGCGGTGCCGACCTTCCCCAGCGCGGAGCCGAGAACGTCCGCGGCCTGCGCGGCACTCTTGGCGCCCTTCTCGCTGTCCTTGACCGAGTTTGAGTGGTCGCGAATTGCCCTGGTCAGGTTGGTGGTCGCCAGCTCGTGGCCCCGCTTGGCCCGAGCGAGCGTTTCTTCGGCAGCCTTACGTTGGCCGGCAGTGGCGTTGGCCTTACCGCGCACGTCCTCCAGCCGTGCTTCTGCGACTACAACTCGCCCCGCCGCGTCGGCTTCGGTCTTGCGGGCGACCTGCACCTTCTTGGAGGCCGCCTCCACCTTTTTGAGGCCGGATTCGGCCCGCTTGGCTCCCTCATCGAGGCCCGATGCGAGTTGCTGCCCCATGACCTTGCCTGAACGGCCGAAACGCTTCTCGGCCTTGTCCGCGATCTTCTCCACACCTTCATCCAGGTGAGAGGCCTCCGGCCAAAGGCCGACGATGACGCGTGCCAGTTCGATGGTTTCGGTCACGGGTCTCCTCTCTTTTCTGGGCCAATCACGCGGCCTGGAACGGGGGGTGTGCGGGCGTAGTTCGCGGCGCGGAGCCGCTCGAACTCCTCCAAGGGCAGCGCGTCGAACGAATCGACTCGCCTGGGGTTTTGCTTCTGGACAGGCGGCTCTTCGGGCACGCCGGGGCGGGGCACGCGGCGCTGGACTTCAATGAGCCCTTCTCGCTGCTCCATCTGGGTAGCGAGAAGGTGGGCCTCTTTCGTCCAGCCGCCAACAGCCAAGAACACTGAGCTATTCGTCGGGGGTGCAAGAACTATCGAGGCGAACTCATCCAGCGAAAGGTTGGTCCCGATGTCCTTGGCCCGGAACCCGAGGGCTAGAAGGTCGCGCTGAACCGCGTGCCAGTGATCACCGAACACACGGGTCAGCGCACCTATTTTTCCGCTGAGAGATTCGCCTCAGCGAACCAGCCGTCAAGGAAGGTACGGAACTCCTCGGAGGGCAGCTCAACGACGAGGCGCTGGATGGACTTTGGGACTTCGGCGTGGTCCATCCAAATAAACGGCTGGAAGCGGGCCGCCGCGTTGTACAGCTCCCACCAGAACAGGTTGTCCGGCGGCGCGACAGCTGTGATCTTCGGGAACAGGATCACATCGCCTGCGGCGCTCGTGAATTCGTACAGCGGTGTGTCGTCCGGATACGGCGAGGCCGGGCGGTGGGGCTTGGGCGGGACACCCCGCGCCGGGGCGGGGGTGTCCTCACCTGTGGCCGGAGCGGCGGCCTTGCGTGGCGCTGCCTTCTTGGCGGGCGCCTTGCGTGTGGTGCTCAAATGGTCACCACGCCGTCGTTCCAGTACTGGTAGCCGTGGTTCCCGTCACTGTCGGGGAACGGCTTCAGAGTGCACTCATACGACGCCAGCTCTGAGTGAACCCACTTCAGAGGCCCAACCGCAGTGATACGTCCGATCGGGATGACCAATCGCATCGAGATCAGGTTGTAGAACCCGTCGATGATCCACGCTCCGGTGTCGAGGAGCTTGGAGTTCAGCTTGGCCGCGATCTCAGCGCCACTCGTGGTACTGGCCGGGGTGACCGTGACATTGCTCGACCCGTGAACGGCCTTCTGCACGTCAGCGTTCATCACTTGGAGCAGCTTGAACTTCAGCTCCAGGCCGTACTTCTCCTGGAGCACGGCGACCAGGTCGCCACCCCAGTTGTTCTCTTCCTTGTTGGAGCGGTCTTCGGTGCGTTCAACACCGTCCACCCCAACATGTCCGAGGTTCTTGAACGCCACGTCAGGTGCACCAATTGCCGTTGCGGGCAAGGTAGTTCCGACCGCAGCGCGCAGGATGCCGCCGGTGACTCGGGGAGACGGGGCGGCCAGCTCCAGCACATTGTTGAGAGCCATGCGGGCTTTCCTCTCGTGATATGCGAAAGGCCGCCCCGGTTGGGACGGCCTCGTTTTCTCCCGCGCGAGGGCGGTGAGTTAGGGGGTGATGGGCGAGCCGAGCGGCTTGCCCGTGACGATCCAGGTCGCTTGGGACCTGTACCGAGCCATGTTCGGTACGTCTGGATCAGGTATGCGGTGCGAGAGCACGTCAGCTACTGCCCGGCTGATGAACCAGCCGCTCACGGTCTCGCCAGTAGCCGAGCCGAGCAATGCCGTTGCCAAAATGGATGTTTCAGCTGCGGCATCTTCATCGGCGTTGTAGCTGTGCAGGATGGTGTGCAGCCGGAATTCCAGAGGGTTTATCTGCGCTCCGCCGCCAAACTCCGTACGCAGGAAGGGCGCTGGCTTCGTGCGGTTCGGCGGTGTGGGCGGCAGCTTGCTTCCGACTTCGACGGTGATCTCGTCGCGGGCGCCAAGGTAGATGTAGGCGACCTTCTCAAGGTCCGGGTGAAGCATCGGTGGGTAGAGGCCCACTTACTTGCCTCTCATCTGGTTGACGGCCTTCATCAGGGTGGAGTTCTTGGCGTCGTCTGCGCGCGCTTCCGGCGTTTCAGCTTCCACAAAGGCCCTGGGGCGCTGCGTGCTTGGCCGATTTTGCAAAGTGACCTTGTAGCCGGGCCCACACGCCTCGGCAAGCTCTTCCGCCTTCTTCTTGACGTACTCGGCGTGGAGATGCCGGATACGCCGGTATGCGGGCATGTAGTAGATGATCTTCGCCATGTCAGCCGACCCGCCTCAGCTGGATCTCGCCGCCAAACAGCTTCGAGTACTTGGCCCACGGCCCGTTTCGCCAGTCGCCGTCAACTCCGGGCCCGACAACCGCGAACCGGCGGCCAGCGATGTCCACCTCGTCCTGGCTGGAATACTCGTCCGGCTTCCGCACGAGCATCGTCACCTCGGATATGTAACGTGCCACGGTGTCTGCGGAGATGGGCTCTTGGGAGTACTTCCGGTAGAACGCGATTGCTTTCCGGGTGACGGGCGTTTCTGACACGTCGCCGACCGCGTTGCCGTGGCTATCAACTGCGGCCGGTACCGCCGGGATGAAGGCGTAGTACGGGATGTTGTGGGGTTCTGGGAAGATCATCCGACGACCTGAATCCGGTATCCGGCTAGGCGGTCGATTTGATGGCCAGTGAGAGCGAGCCCGATACCGGAGCCGAACTTGATTTGGAACGGCCCGCCCTTAACCTCGGTGGCAGCCGACGAAGGCAACTCGATTGCCCTGGCAGCCAGCTCGAGGATTACGGCCTTCACATCCATGGGCACTTCCTCGTACCCGTGGGTGAATGTGACCTGCGCGGGCCGGTTGGCTGGGTACCCGTACACCGGCCAGTAGTGGCGGCGGGGCCATGTAACCGTGTTCCGGTTGATGAACCCCGCCGCGTCCCACTCGTATTCGGTTGTTTCGAGCTCCCGGTCCTCCACGATGACCTTCTCCACGTCAGTGACGTGGAGTGAGGGGAGCATGATTACGCCCATTTGGCCTACGGCGCAGCGGAGATCGACCACCCGCTCGGATGGCGCGATATGCCAGCCGCAGTACTTGCGAACCCCGGCCTCGGCGCAGCGGAGGAAGAACTCCGGGTCGCCGTCGTTGAACTTGGTTAGGTCGGTGAGTTCGACAAGGTTTCCGGCCATCTAGGCGCCCGCATCTCCGGTGTTGTTGCCGGGCTTGGCCGGAGCCGCCGCCTTGGCGGGCGCGGCCTTCTCGGTCTTCGGTGCGGGCACAGCGGCGGGCGAGGCGGGGACAGTCTTCTCGGGGGCTGCCGGCTCAGTCTTCTTTTCGAGCTCGGGTGTGGGTTCCTTGTCACCCTTGGCGTCGGCCCAGTCGGCGAGCTTCTCGTCCACCTCTTCGGTGTCCGCGCCGACCGAGACCAGTAGCTCACGGCGCGCCTTCAGCGCGGCGATGGTGTCCTTGGCGAAGTCGCGTGTTTCGTTCTTGGCCATCAGGTTTCTCCTCAGATCGGTTGGCCTGGCGGCCCCGCCCTGCCGGGGATTACTCGACAGGGCGGGGGCCAGGAGACGGTCAGAACGTCGGGGCGGTCAGACCCGAGATCTCGACCACGGACTGCGCGTAACGCTCAGCGGTGAATGCCAGGTAGCCGTAAACCTGGAGGGTCACCGTGAGGTTCTTGCCGCCGACCTCGTTGAGGACGCGGGTGCGGATACCCGACTCGAACAGCAGCAGGTCGTTCGCCCGAACCACGTACACCAGGTCCTCGTTGGTACCGGTGCCGTAGGAGGTACCGATGTTCGGATCGGTAACCACGGGGAGGCCCTGGAGCTCGCCGACAACCTGCTGCGACGCGACCGCGTCCAGGGTGGCGACGTTGTTCAGGCTGCGACCGGCGGGCAAAACCAGCGGGCGCAGATCGCCGTCCAGCTGGCCGGTCAGCCAGCCCCACCGTCGCGGGTGCATCACGATATGTGTCGGGGGCAGGTACCGGGAGCTGTGCACCCGCTGAATCCCGTCCGCGATTGCCGCGTAGAACGACTGGAGCGTGAGCGCGGTGATCGCGATGGCCTGGATGCCGGGGGTGTTGTGGACACCCTTGACCTGCCCGGCGGCATTACTGCCTGCCAACACCTGGAGATCAACCTTGGTGCCGTAGTCGGCGATGAGGTCCTGGAACACGACCTCGTCAAAGTTGATGGGCGACTGGTCGAGCAGCTGGATCGCGACATCCTGCGAACCGGCGGCGGTCCGCACGTCCGCCCGAATGGAGCTGTCCTGGAGGTCCTGCTCGGCCACGGCGGCGTTGTCGGCCGTCTGTATCCCGACGAGCGTTCCCCGGGTGACCTTGGGGATGTTGATGCTGTCGGTTCCAGCCGGGAGGGGCTGCTGCTGAACCAGGTTGGCGAAAGCACGCCCGGAGCGGGCGAGTTCGATGTACTGGCTCACCAGGTGAATCGGCGGCACGAAGTAGCCACCGTTGCCGTCCACGCGGTCCAGGTCGCGGTACTCCTGACCCTGAACGTCAACGGCGTGGCGCCGCAGCCGCTCGGTTGCCTGTCCGTCCTGATCCATGTTCAGGGACCGGCGCAGCAGATCCTTGAAGTACGAACGGCCATTGCCCTTTTCGTAGGCCGCAGCCTCCTTGATGGAGTCCACGCGGGAGATGGCCTTGCGGACCTTGGTCGCGTTCTCGCTGAGGCGGCCCGAGCGCTCGATCTCCTCGGACAGCTCCTTGATTCGCTCGTCAAAGCCTTCGCACTCGGTCTGCTTCTTGGCGATCTCCGCGCTCTTGACGCGGAACTCGGTGTCCTCCTCGGTGGAGAGGTCTTCGCGGGCCTCTTCCTTGACGAGGTCGGTGATGGCCGAACGCTCGGCCATCAGCTTTTCGAGCTCGTCGGCTGCCTTTGCACGCAGCGCGATGAGCCGCTTGAGACGTTCCTCCATGGGAGCGTCCCTCCTTTCGGATTGTCCCCAAATTGGTTGGGGCGGTTTCGGATATGGGTGGGCGGCCCGAGCTGGGCACCAGCGGCCTCCGAGCGGGTGGCGGCTGTTCAACCCGCGCACGAAAAAAGGCCCCCCGAGCTGGGAGGCCTTGATGTGGTGGTGTGCGGGGTGGAATCTGTGGCAGTGCAGCGTTTTACCGTGGCACTGGGGTACTACTTACCGATCTGAGCGAGAGCTTCATCGAGCGTGAAGCTCTTACCGTCATCGCTGGCGTAGCCCTGTCGGGCTAGTGCTTCGCGTAGCGACATGCCCTTCGGGGCGTCATTGGCTGCCTCGGTACGCAGCGCATTGAATCGCTCATTGACCTCCGCAGCGGCGGAGGCGGCGCTTTGAGCCAGCCTCATGGCTTCAGCTGCCATACGGACGCGCTCGTTTACCGCCCCCACCTTGTCGAGCGCAGCCCGGGCACGGCGCAGGATCTCTTGATCCGAGCGTGCTTCCGCCAGCTCCCGAGGGTCGCATTCGGCGAGCATCGCCAATGCCTCGTCCACCGACTTCAGTTCCGCTGAGGTGGTGGGGTTCGCACCGAAATTCACCACCGACACGTCCCCCTTGTGGAGGGATACCTCGGTGATGCACCGGTAGGCGTACTCGTCGTCGGGGAACTCGGGGGTGGACTTCCACTCTTGGTTCTTGACGCGGAACGCGAACGACATCTCGTCCATGTCCTTGCGCCGCATCTTGGGGGCGAGCCGCTGCACGTCAGGGTCGAGCGGGTCGAGAAGCGAATCCGTCAGCAGGCCGTTGCGGTCCACGCTCAGCTGGAGAGTGCCGGACTTGGTGCGCGCGAGCGGCATCCCCTCGTGGTTGATGAGCAGGTGCACGTCGGGGTCTTCACGGAGAGTGGCGTTGAAAGCACCCCGGTCAAGCTGCTCGATCCAGCCGCCGTTGGCGGGGCCGCCGTACATCTCGTACGGCTCGAACGTGGAGGCATATCCCGTCAGCCGCAGGCTGCCACCGTTCGACTCGGAACGGAGATCGAACATGGGGATGGAGCGGTGCTCCCATACGTCCTTCCGGTTCTCCCGGTCAGCACGAATTGCCTTGGGGTTCATTGGTCCTCCTGTCCTGAGTCGCCTTCGTCCTCATCGGGTTCGGCGGTAGGTTCCTTTTCGGGGGTCTGTTCTGGTTCGGGTTGGCCGGCAGGGGCACTGCCTGTTGTCGGCACAGATCCGAGGGGCGCGTAGTTCATGGGCTGGAGCCGGATATCGCCGTTCTCCACCGGCCCGAGGTCTTCCTTGGCGCGGATCTCATTCACGTCGTAGAGGCCCATTTCGCGGCCGATCTTGTAGGCCTCGAACCGGGACTTCATGTCGCCGCGTAGCAGGTCGTCCAGGGTGAATCTGACGTACTGCCCCTTCGGGAGAAGCAGTGAGAGGGCCTGCTCGATGCAGGTCAGCCACGCGCGGAGCGTGAACTTCACGAAGCCGAGGGTCTGCTGCTCGATACCCGTTCCCCAGCTGGTGGACTTCTCGGTGTCGCCGATCATGTGGGGCGGGATGCGGAACAGCATCGCGATCTCGCCGCGCTGGTAGCGGCGAGTCTCAAGGAACTGGGATTCCTCGGGGCTGATTGCGATTGGCTTCCACTTCAACCCGCCGGTAAGGATGGCGGGGCGGCGGCGGCCGGAGTGGGAAGCTATCCACCGCTGCATCACGCCCTTGGTCTGGTCGGTATCCAACGTCTGGTCGGTTTCCAGAACGGATGATGGGTTCGCGGAGTCTTTGAAGTAGTTCAGGCCGTAACGTTCAGCCGCCAAGGCAATTCCAACTGCGGCGGCGGCGCGCTGCACCGGGGACAACCCGAGCGCAGCACCGGCCACCGGGTACCGCTTGATATGGACGACATCAGCGGATGGGACCTTCGATCCGTCCACTAAGTAGGTCGGCTCCATCCACCCGCTATTGGCAGCAACGTTCACGGTCATAAAGTCCGGGTGCACCGGCATGATCGCCTTGGGGGTGTCGTCCGGGTTCCGCGCAGTGATGTATCCGAACCCGTTGCCGGTGACGGTGAGCGCTTCCATCGTCATCCAGATCCACTCGAACAGAGTGGTTTCCGGGTATGGGTTCATAACGAGTTTCGGCTGCGGATCGACGGGTACAGGGATGCCGCCTTCGAGCTGGTAGGCCGTGAGCCCTAGGGAGGCGATGGTGTCGGCAAGCAGCGTGACGCAGGCGGTGAACGCCGCGACCTGCGTCTCGCGGGCGCCGCGCGGGGTAACGCTGTAGCTGTTGCTCCCCCACGGGTACATCGCGTCGTCTTCGGCGGGTGTCGGCACGAAAGATGACCCGGTGAGGACTCGCGCCTCGGGAGCAACGAATGGGCGAGACAGGAAGCTCACTGGGCAGCCGCCTTCGGGTTGCGGCTTGGCGGGTCGATCGCGAGGCCGACGAGAACCAAAGCGAGGCCGCCGATTACGAGGCCAAGCCACGGCGCAAGCACCCAGAACCCGGCTACTAGGGCCGCGACTCCAGCCAGCTCGAACCCGGCTGAGATGAGGGGGCGCATCAGTAGAGGTCTTCTTTCTGCCACTCCATGATTTCCTCCTCGGAAGGCCATTCGTGCACATCAGGCACCTTGTCGGGTCCGGCGAGCCGGACGGATTCAGCCCAGGCAGCCGCCGCGCAGGCGACGAGAGGGCTCGCGTCGATCGGGCTGCCTTGCCGATCGAAAACCCATGCGTCGCCGAGCTTTTTGGCGACAGTGGCGACGGCAGCTGTATCCAGGGCGGGTTGCGAGCGGTGCCGGACTATCCGTTGAACAACCTGGTCGTAGAAGTCGCCGCAGCCCTTGGTGAGGTCGCCGCCGCCCCACTCGATAACGGGGATACCGGCTTCGATCATGTCCTCAATGAATCCGGAAGCCGGGGCGCCGCGCGCCTGCACGGCCACGGTCTGAAACTTGCCAGGGCGTGCCTTGAACCACGGAATGATCCAGTCTGTACCGCGTTCCGCTGCAACAACTTCCACGTGGAGCAGGTCGTCGGCCCGGCGAGCAGCGATTGCGACGTAGCCGCGTGATCGTTGCCAATTCACATCAACGGCAGCCCACACAGGCGCCCCCTCAGCTCGCCGCGACAGCTCATCCAAGGTGGCTTGCCAGTCTTCGGCGGGGATGATGCCGGGGGCTAGCGAATCAACCCACTGGCATAGGTGTTCGGTCTTAAACCCGGCGATATCAGCGCGTTTCGCTTCGAGCTTCCCCGCGACGGACGCTTCGTCGTGCCCGTCAAGCCAGCCCATCGCCGGGTTCGCCATCGGCCAGACGGACCGGTCGTACGGGTCGGAGTCGTCCGGCGCGGACCACTCGAACAACCCGAGCTGGGTCTCCTCGGTCTTACCGGCGATGATCGCCTGCAAGCAGCCGTCCCGGACCGACCGCAGCACAATGGATTTCTTGTCCCCGGCGTTACTGGCGGTAACGGCTTGGCTGTACTTACGGGCGGTGGTGGTGGGGACAACCGCGTCCCATGTCTCCCAGTTGGTGTGCTCACGAAGCTCATCGAGCATTGCGAGGTCAATTGAGAAGGAGCGTCCAGCTTTTCGGTTCTGCGCGACGGCCCGCCACGACCGTTTCCCTGTCAGGAACATGGCGTGCTTACCGTTGGCGGTGCGGTGGCGGACGAACTCCAGCCGGAGCTTGGAAGATTCCTTCACGTCATCCACGACGGCGGCGAGCGTGCCCTCGGCGTACTCCAAGCCCTGCGCCGCGATGACAACCGTCTTGGCGGCCGGGCACCCGGCGCTCGATATTCCCTTGCTGTCCAGGTACAGCCGCCACAGCCCAAGGCCCTTAAGCCACTGAGTCTTCCCGTTCTGCCGCGCGATCAAAATGACGACAGTGCGGAGCCGGAACCCTGTACCGTCCGCACCCTTCTCCAAAGCATGTATGTACAGCCACTTTTGGTACGGGAGGAGCGTCCAGCCGAGGAAATTCTCGAGAAAGCCGATGCACTCGAATCCCCACGAGGTATCCGGGTTCAGACCGCAGCCACAGCCGCATGCATCCGGGCGACTGGCGTCGCAGTGCGCGGCGAGAGGAGGCGTGAACAGCCGGGGTTTGGTGTACCCCTTAAGCGTTGGAGCGCTTACGACGCCAGTCGTCAATGTCGCTCACCGGGGCCTCGTCGCCGTCGTCGCCCTCGTCGTCCGGGTCGGGCAGGTTCGGCGGCTCGTTCATCCCTGGCGTCGCGGCGTCATACCCGTAGAGGCGGGTCTGCTGCGCGAGAAGCCTCCGGCAGAACTCGGCGGCTTTCACGTCGCCACGGAGCGCGTTCGGGAAATGCGCCCGAAATAGTGCCTCTGAGCGCTCCACGTGCATCGCCAACGCCTGATCTGCCATGTAATCGCGCCGTTTCGCGGCCTTGGCCATCTCCCGCTGCACGATCCTCTCGGCGGCGGTGTGGGTGATGCCGTGCTGCTCACCGATCTGCCTGTACGGGACGCCAGCGATGAACAGCTGTAGCACTTGCGCGTCGCGCTTGGCCCGGCTGACCCGGTCCGTCACTTGGCCCTGGCCTTCACGGCGCTGACGCCGGGCGGCGGTGTCGTCAGGGGGTGCCCGGCGTGCCGCTTCTTCGGGGCGAGTGTGATCTCGATGTAGCCGGTGTCCTTCTTGCGGGTGTTCCTGCGCACCAGTCCCGGCCACTGCTTCTCCAGCTCTTCGACGCTGAAAGCGACCTTGGCGGGGGTTCTTTGGAACTCACCGGGCGCCTGGCAGCCACCAGGGTCCGTGTAGTAGTTCGCCTGGGCGGCAATCCCGTCGTGCCGGACGGTGCCGCCGTCGTACCACCATGCGCGGAGGCTGGTTTCGTGCTCGTCCTTGTACGGGACGGTGAACTCGTGGACGGGATGGCTGGGCCGGTTGAAGAACCCGATGACGGTGAAGATCAAGAATCGCAGGCCTTCACTGATGCGGCCCGGCGACATGTAGAAGGCGTTGACGACCGGCGACAACCCCCACACGTACAGGTCCCGCCCGGCGGTCTCAGTGAACATCCGCCGGAACAACGCATCCACATCAGCCACGGGGCGAAGGGTTTTCGAGTCCACAGCCTCCACCAGGCCCGTCACATCATCGTCCAAGCAGACAATCGGGGTACCAGCGGCGAACTGGGTGGGGATGTAGGTCCGCTGCGCCGTGATACCGCGCATCGGTGTGGCATTCAGGCGGATACCGGACCTGCCGGCCAACTCCTGGTACGCCCCCAACTGAGGGTCGTTGTCGTGGAGGAACACCGTGATCCGCGCCGGGTCCACTCCGGCCGCGCTCAGCCAGGCGAGCGTCTTCCGCTCCAGCCCTTCGGCACGCTGGTATGAGGGGATCACGATCTGGTACTCGCGCGCCGGGGCGCGCCTCACTTGGGCTGCCTCCGCTCAGCGATGAGCCGGGCCTGGTTCTGTTCCCGAGCGGTTCGGACCTTTTGGGCGTATTCGGTCTCCAATGCGCCCTCCAAGCAAGATTTCATGCCCTTGAGGGCGTAGTAGACGACGCTCAGTCGGTATCCGTCCGGCCTGCGCAACTGCATCGGGGTAACTCCATGCACCAGCTGATGTCCCGGGAAGAAGACCGCGGTGCTGTCGCGGCACGGCAACACCACCCCGTACTCCGGGATGTGCAGGTGCCCTCCGGTCATGCCGCGTCGGAACACCGGCATCGCGCTCCAGGTTGGGAAGTTGAATCCGTCGCGGTGGTACGGCAGCGTCGAGCTCCGGTTGATGACGCCGGATGTCCAGAGCTCGGATTCGCCCAACTTCCAACCGGACCCGACCTGGAGCATGGTTGCCCGGTCGCGGGCCTCGATTTTCGCGTCAATTTCGCCGAGCATCCGCGCCAGCTCCCCAGCCCACGCATCCAGCGCCGCCTCGGCCGCCGGGAACTCCTTCGCGACACCGGAAGCCCTGCACGCGTCCCGGCTGTAACTTGGCCGCCGGGGCTGGAATCCGAAGTTCGCCGACAGGTTCTTGGCTCCCGACGCGCGCCGCAGGTCCGTGTACTTCAACGAGAGGCACGCGCGCCGCAGATCCGGGGCTTCCACCGGCAGTACCGCCATCACGGTCTCGCCGGTATCAGCGTCTGTGGCTATGAACGGCTCGCTGTGGGTCGGCTCGTGCTCCCCAACCCACGTTCCGACGAGGGTTGTGGCTTCCTCCGGGCTCACCACTCGCCGCAAACTCAGCCGCTCCATCGGTGTCACTCCGCGACCGCTGGCGCTGCGTCGAGCCCGGTCTCTTCCTGCTTGAGCAGGTGCACCAGCACCGCCGCGTTGCTCTCCAGACCGTGTGCTTCCGCGACCCGCTGCAACGTCTCGACCACCCACAGGTACTCGTCGCCGACATACGTCATCACGACCATCCGCTGGTCGGACTGGTCGTAGTTGGTCTTCAAGTCCTCGAGAGAAGTTGCGGTGCCCTGATTTCCGGCCAGCTCGTCCTCTGGCGCCGGTTCCAACTCCTCCAGGGCCGCTGCCAGGTCATCGAGGTCATCCTGCGCGTAACCGGTGCCGTCCAGGGTGTCCAGGGATTCCAGGATCTCCAACAACGCCTTGTTGTCGTACCCACCCAGTGCCGGGATCTTGTTGTCAGCAACGACAATCGCCTTGGCCTGCTGCTCATCAACGTCCACCAGCCAGCAGTCGATATCCGCCCAACCGAGTTCTCGCGCTGCGAGCAGGGTGTGGTTACCGGCCAACACCTCGTTGGGGCGCCCGGTGTGCGTCCCACGGTTCACCACGATGGGCCGGTACTGGCCGTTGGCGGTGAGGGACGCCGCGATGTCCGGGACCGAACCGCGCCGGGGGTTGCCCTTGAAAGTCTTTAGCTGGGAAACCGCGATACGGGCAGCCGAATTAGCTGCGGTACCTGCGGTGTTAACTGTGGGCTCGGTCATGCTCGGAGGCTCCTAGCTGGTAGCTGCTGGCTAACTTCTTGGCAACATTTTTCGAGGGGGGGCGGAACCCGTGCCGGGCCGAGGGACCTTGGGCTGGGCGGGCAACTTTTCACCCCGCCCCCGGGTACCTGCCCTGGTCGCATGGTCTTGTGGGGCCTGGTGATGAGGGGTTCATCTCCGGGAAGGGGTCGTTCGGTTGTGTGCTCGTACAGCGATGGTGTTGGGGCGGGTCCGCAGCGGGGTTGGCGCAGCTGGCTAACTTGGCTCGTTTCCCGAGGTTGGGGAGGGTGTTAGCCAGTGGTGACCGATTGTTAGCTGGGGACGGGGCGTTGTTAGCTGGTGGGTTACCAGGTTTCGGAGGGTTGGCCGATGGCGATGTTGGGTTCGGAGTCGCCTCGGCGGATGTTGCAGTTCAGGTGGCTGGGTCGGAAGTTCCGTGGGTCCAGCGCGAGCTCGGGTGCCTCTGACACGGGGATGGCGTGGTCCACGGAGAAGCTGTCCGGGTGGGGTGCCTTGAGGCTGTAGTCGATGGGGCGCTGGTCCAGCCAGCACACGTCGCCGCGCTCCTGGCACTCCTTACGGAAGGTGGCCTTGAGCTCCTGGTAGTGGCGGCCGCGTGGGCGTCCCTGTGCGTCCAGGCCAGGGACGTGTTCGGCGGGGGTGCTGCCGGTGGTGGGGTGCTCCTCGTACCAGCGTTTAATAGCGCCCTGTAGCTGCCATGGGCGTTCGGCGCGGGCTCGTTCCATGACGGTGTCTTGGCCGGGGTCGATCGTGATGACCTCGGCGCCGTACGAGCGGTACTTCGTGAGCATCGCGGTACTCGGGGTGGAGTGAATGAGGAACACGTCGTGCTCGCCGACGAGCGTCAGGGCGGTGTCTATGGCTGCCTGACGGGCGGCCTTGGTGACTGCCTTCACGTGGTCGGGGTGGTCGTGGCGGTGGGGGCTGTCGTCCTGTGGGCTGAGGGTGCAGGCGATGGCGTCGTAGTCGATGGTGATGTCACCGGGCCGCGAGTTGTCCCGCACCCATGTGGACTTGCCCGCTGCCGGCGGACCCACCACCACGAACAGCACCTACACGCCCTCGGACATCAGCGGTGTGTCGGTGTGGGCGTGGTCGTTGAAGTTCCCGGTCACCGTGATCTCACCGCAGGTGGCGCAGTGCAGTACAGCGCCGTTGGAGCATGGATACCAGATCCACGGGCCGAGGCAGGCGGCCATCAGTGGAACCACCGGAGAAGGCGCAGGAACGGTCTCTTCCACCGTGGCGCGGTCAGATACCGCACCGTCCAATGGGTATCGGTGATGAGTGCGTGGGCGCGGGCGAGCGGGTCCGGGCAGCTGTGAGGTTCTACGTCAGGTGTAAGTCCGCCGTACCCATGGACCCCTGAATGTTTCTCGACATGGACGACACCGCCGATGAGCAGGCCTACAAGGCCCTGGTGTGTCATGCGTTCGCCGTTGGCTGCTCGACGGGTGCCGGGTCGCTGTCCACCGCGCACGGGCACGGCGGCGCTGGTTCCCCATCCATCGGTGGCGACATCCACGCCGTGGCCTCTTCCCCGCACTCATTCGCCTTGTGGGGCGGGTGTGGGCAGTATCCGCACACCGGGTCCGGGTCTACGGCTTCGGGGCGTTCCGCGTACGCGACGAACTCATGCCACGTGTATGACTCGATCGGCAGCTCCAAATGGTCCTGCGCTGCCCGGGGAATGGTCTCCGGCGGAACGATGCTCGCCCGGTACTCGACTATGTGGAGGCCTTCAGCGGCGGCGGTCAGCTCGAACGATTCCCGCGCCAGCCAACGCAACACATCCACGTCGGTGTCCGGCGGCTGAGGGAACAGGGTCCGCAACTGCCGAGCGGCGCTCACGCTGACGCCACCACGAACGCGTCCGCGTTGCCCCGGTAGCAGCCGCCGGTACGCGCCGACATGAAGTAGGCGGTGCCGCCCCACACGTGGTTCACGCGCAGATCGCCGACGCTGGTACGGGTGGACTCGATTTCAGGCTGGGCGAGGTGTCCATCCTCGATGAGGGACCGCATCGCGGATAGCGCCTGCTGGGCAAGGTAGATCACCCGGCGCTGGTGACGGAGCTCGGCGGCGACTAACTCGAGTACGACGTAGCGCGCGGCCATGGGATCTGGTGCGTCGATGGTTATGACGCCGGTAGGGGCGCAGGTTGGGGCAGTGCGTTGGGGCATGTCGGGTTCTCCTGTGCTGCTGAGCATGTGCTGGAGGTGCCGTCACTGGGGAGCCAGAGGCGGTAAGTGACGGTCAGGCCGGGTTCGGCGCCGGGTTGTTCTGGAACCACTGCTCGTACTGGGCCTGGGTCTGGAACGGGTGGCGCTGCACCGTGGTCAGATTCACCTCGGTACCGGCGGTCACGGGCGCGATGATCGCGAAGTTCCGCCAGGTCCGGTCGCCTCGGTTGAACACCACATTCGAGAAGCTGATGTCGATGTACAGGTCCGCTGCCCACGAGAGCAGAGGCGTGTTCGCGAACAGCTTCATGCCGAGGGTGCCGTTGGGGTGGCGGAGGCGGCCTTCATCGAGGCGGCCCTCGAACGTGTCGAGCGCGAAATCCGTTGGGCGGGGGTCGTAGTTCGCGGCCCGGAACGCCCAGCCCTGCGGCAGCCGGTACCGGAACAGGACTGTCGCGGTGATGGGGCGGATGTCGGGCTCGTTGTCCGGGTCGGTGTTGCGGTCCGCGACGCCCGCCCACGTGTCGTACATGACCGTGAACGACTGCGGAACCGCGAGACCCGGACCGGTCACTTGGTCTGGCTGCCCTTGCCGCTATCGGCGGTGGTGTCGTAGGCGGAGCCGTCGTGGACGGTCTCCAGTACGCCGGGGGCGCCGTCGTTTTCGCCGGGTTCGTCGCCCTCGGCGTGGAGTGCGCCGTCAACCACTGTACCGGTAGGGAGGAGCGGGCTCGTTTCGGTGGTGAGGACGGTCAGCTCTCTGCTGGCGGCCTCTCGGGTGGCCGCGATGGACAGCGCGCCGTCCGGCCCCTCCACGAGACTGAAGTTCTCCACGTCCTGCGAGTACTCGATCCGGTCGTTGAAACGGATCTCTAACCGTCCTGGCATGTTGTGCTCCTTCGGTATCCAGGTGTAGTGCTCGGCTGGTAGCTCGACCACACCGCGCAGCCACAGCGGGCTGGCCGGGTTGGGCATTTGCTGAATCCTTTTGCGCTGCAATGGTTTTAAGGTGCGCCGGGTGGTTGCCTGTCGCCCGTCGTCGTGACGCGTAGCTGCCATGACGTGTTCCACGCGAGGGCGGATAGCCCGGCCCGGCGCACCAGCTCAATGACTTCCCGCCCCGCGCGACGCGCAGCGCGCCCTCCACCCCATGACGAGGCTTCCTGGGTGTCCGGCCGACCCTCCGCCCCAGCAAGACGGTATTGACTGGGTCGGCCTGCTATGGCCCGGCGCAACCGCCTGGGGCGGTCTCGGCTACGGGCCGCGCGCTTACCCGGGCAAGCACATACCGGCTTAACGAGGCGCGCGGGGCGGAAAGGGTCAGAAACGAGAAAAGGCCCCCGGAAGACTCTCAGGGGCCTGAACTCTGGGCATAGCTCTGCCCGCCACACCTGTATAACACGTTACGTCCGACAACCCATGGAGGCCGCGTTACTGCTTGTCGCGCGCCGCCAACGGCTGGCGGTTGTCGGGTAGCTTTGCCGCATCCCCTTGGAGGTCTTCCAGCTGATTACGCAGCCCATCTCGCGTCTTGTTGCTGCCGGCCATGAACAAATCAGAGATACCCGGAATGCGGTACTCCGACTTGAGCCCCCAGAACACGATTACCCCACCCACTAAAAAGAAGAACAAGGCTGGCACCAGGTACAAGATGGCCAGCGCTACCTCATCGGTAGCGAAAGTACGAATACTCGCGTAGAGGTACAAGAATCCGGCCAGCGGGCCGAGTACTAGACCATATGCCGCGAGCCGGAAATCGCGCCGCTTGCGGCTGTCCGATAAGGCACGGCCCTTCAACCGCACGGCGACCCATCGCTCCAGCCACTCCGCATGCTCGGGGAACTTCCCTTGAAGCTTCTCTGCTAGTTCGAGATCCGATTTCAGTGAGTCCCAACCGCGATGCCGGGACGCGGCGGTCCATACAGCCAGTCCCCATGCGGAAATAAGCGCCAGAACCGGCAGTGCAGCGTCCACGAGCAAGTTTGAGCTGTCCATTTCGGCCCCCTTACAGCGTGAAATCGCCTCTGGCGTACTGGACTGCCAGCGCGAACACCATGAACTGCTGGAGCAGGACGCCTGACTGCTCCTCAGAAAGTAGCGCCGAGATGTCCGGCTGGGTGGCTATATCCCCCGCATATACACGCTCCGCAATCCCCACACCAATGTCGGTCGGCCCCATCACGAAGCCACCCGAGTTCTGGTTAGTTCGGTCCAGGAAATCCTTTGCCTCTGGAAAAAAGTTATCCGGGAGGCTGACCTGCGGGAAGTGTTGGGCGAGCGATTTTGCCGCTGTTTCCGAGGAGAACCGACACAAGTGACCCATGGCTTTTACCTGAACAAAGTGAATCAGGTTTTGTTTATCCGAGAAATTGGACAGTGAAATGTTGTCCAACGCTTCAGGATTAGTGGCTAGATTCTCGATTTCCTGCTCGATAGCTCCAAATACCTTGTACGGCATGATGATGCTGGAGCCGTCACCGAAGTTGATGGACATCGCGTTGGAGTTGTCCTCTGGCTCACTCTCGAATGCATCATGGCGCCTATCCATGACTCGCAGCCCCTTGCCCTGTTCTGCTTAGGCCAGGATTTGGACCGTCGATGGCCTCGATATTGGCCCAGTCACCGGGGGCGTAAGCGAACCAGCGTGGTGTTCGCGGGCCGGGGTTAGGAGGCGACAGCGGCCTTTCGATCAGCTGTTCCTTGGTGCCTAACGGGTCGTGGACCAACAGCGTGCCGTCTGTCAGGACGTTCCACTGCGAATCAATCCCGTACTGGTCGTATATCGGATTGTCAGGGCGGAATACCTTGATCCCGATGTATGCCTCAGCCATTGGGCAAACGTACTACGGCGCAGTGACAGCAGGGCGGTTAGTCGGAACCAAACGGAGCTATCTCGGTTTGCACGCCGTTGCGGCATGTATCGCGAGAAGTGCCGCCGCGACCGTTGGGGCGTCCGCGATGGGGAGTGATCGCGGGATGCCCGCCAAGGCGATGCGGCCCGTCCGGTCAAGGAAGACTTCGCCATCCGCCCAGGGCTGCTCGCTCAATGGGATCCGAACCGCCCAGCCGCCATACCCGTCAGGGGCGATATTCGGCAGTTCCACCAGCAAGATTCCCTCGGCCGCGAGGAGAGCTGGGAGCACGGACGCTATCCGCCCGGCCACCTCCTCCGGCGTGCGGACTTCAACGAAAGCGTCCGGGTCTCGGATGAAGCTCGGGTCATGGGTGCGGCTCAGCATGTTCGGGATACCCGCGATCACCCGCGCCAATACCGTGCCGACTGCCATAGGCCACGTTCTACTCTCCGCCACCGACAGCACCCCACTGAGCGCGGCTAGTCCCACGGGTTGTCGTATCGCCAGTTGCCCATGATGTCGCCGGGGTGCTCACGAAACCCGCGCCGGGTGATCTGTTGCCACTCCATCGGGAGAGGCATGAGCGGGGGCCGGTCGATCAGCAAGTCCAGGTAGCGCGGTACCTGCTCGAAGACGGGGGCCGCCTCCGTGCCCGACTGGTGCTCATCCCAGGCCAGCATGTAAGCCGAGGGCCACACATCCACGCGGGAGGACGCGAGCACCACCGTCAGGTACGCGCCGTGCTCATCGACGGCGAGAACCCCACGCGCCCGCGCCGTCCTCTGGTCACGGATGTTCGGGCCCAACCGCCACCAGCAGTCCAGTGGTCCGGGCACCCGCCGAGCCGATGCCTCACGCGGCGCGGCCTCGATCCGCGCCGGCAGGCGGTCAGGCATCGCGAACCACGGCTCGACACCGACCCGTGACGGAGTTCGGGGTGACGCAGTCCTCATTGGACGAATCGTTGGCGTCCATTTCGAGCAGCCTTCGGGCCGTCACGGCGAACGAAGCGTAGGCATCGGCCAAGGCTTCTGCCCTCACCTGCGCTCGTGTTCCCACTCGCGCAGGCGGTTCCACGCCGTCATCACTAGGTGGTTATCCGCGTCGGTAGGTACGCCGTCGAAGATGTGCAGCGCGGTGTAGCCGGGCGTGAAGTAGGTCAGGCCGTGCTGGCTGGAGACTCCACCGCCGTAAGCGTCGCCCTCGATCTCCCATTCGATGACCGGACCGCCGTCCGGCGCCACGATAACGATGCGCTCGGTGACCGTCGTGTCCGCGATGCGGTGGGCCAGCTGCACCAGACGCCAAGCAACCCAGCGGCGGATACCCAACTCCCGGATCATGCTTCGCTCGGCGCCTCAGTCGGGCCCAGTCGTGCAACTCGTGATTCCGCATACTTCAAAGCGTCTTCGCGGGTGCCGAACCGTCGCCCACCCTGACTGGAAGTGTTGCCGAAACATCCGGGACGAGTTTCATACTGGTAGTCGCACTCGACGTACGTATCGTAAAGATCATCACGCCCAGCGTGATAGCGGTACAGCCCGGATACGACACCGAGTTTCTCGCCGGTTTGCACATCGTAGATATCGTCTCCGACTTGCAGCTTCGACGTTTCACGCATTTTCGCGTCTAGCCATTCGCGGCGCGCGTCTATCGCTGCCTGCACCGCCGCATTCAAGGCTTCCAGTTCCGACTCCTCGTCGGTATTCAACGGCCTCTGGGTTCTCATCGGATTACGTTGCTTTCCAATAGAATCCATCCCGCCAGTTCGTAAGTGCTCATGGTTTGATCACCGCGATTATGTGCTTTCCGGGCATCATGTCGGCCAGCTCGGTCAACGCGTTGATGTGGGTGTGGGCGTCGTCGGGGAGCGGCGTCACGGCCAGCTCCGCGCCATAGGTTCCCTCCAGACCGGCGAGGTACGCCATGTATGCGTCGGGGTCCGGGAGGTCGGGTACGGCGATGTCGGCGAGCAGCGGATGCTGTTCCAGCAGGGCTGGTTTGCACTCACCTGCGGCACGAGGCAACTGATGGGTGAACAGGTTGTCGCCGGTCATGAAGTTGAGGAGTTCGTAGATGTCGCCGATATCGTGCGCGAGCATCCGGTCGGTGGTGACGGTCAAGATGGCGCCGAGGCCGAACATGCGTGGGGCGGGTGCGGTCATCACTTACTCCAATGTCGTTGGTACATATTGACCAGCCACGCGTTGATCCGATCCCAGTCCGGCCCATCCGGCAGAGACGGGATCGATGCGTGGTACTCAAGGCTCACGGCCAGAGTGTCAAGCCAGCGCTTCACCTCAGGGAGCGGGATCTCGCCGCGCCGAACGCCCAGCAGTGCATCGCGATGCGCTTGGAGCATGGGTAGGTGCACCCTTCGCTCAGTGAGGAGTTGGATGCCTTGCATACCGAGGCGCAGTGCGTGATACGCGTATTTGGTGTCGAACCCGTACTGCTCGATGAGTTCGGGCCGGTTGGTGTGCCGGTGGTGAGTGCCCTCCAGGCCCTCCCGCTGAGAGTTCAAGTAACCAAGGAACTTCCGTCCGGCCTGCTTCGTGACGAACAGCTCTGACGCTGCCTGGAGCTCGGCTCCAAGTTGAGTTTTCACGGTCAGCTCTTCGTCGGGTATCCAAAGCATCAGCAGCACCGAGGGGTTACCGTCTGCGGCCAGCCGCGTCCACTTCCGCAGGCTATAGATGCACAGATCGAGATCGCCGGGGCCGGAGCGGGCGCCGTCCGGCTGGGTGCGGTAGATGTACTGCTCGAACTTCTCCAAACCGATTACGGCTTCGGGTGGTTCGATGCAGATGCCCATTTCGTCGCGGTCGTCGGCGCCGGTCGTGACACCGTGCAGACCGGAGCCGACCTGCCCGCGCAGGATCGTGTTCTCGTCCGCGATAACGCGGTGCCGCTCCGTCCCGTGGCGCGCTTCGGTACTCACGGCTGATCAATGCCTAGCGACCGGGGTTCGGTCGTGTGGGCCACCGGTCTTCTTCTCCAGTAGTTCGACTTTCCGTCCGCTCTCTCGATGTTCGAGTTCCGGCGCGTCGAACACATACTCGACCAATTCGCCTTGCCCGTTGAGGCCCTTCAGGTTTACCCGCTCGCAGCCATGCTGGAAGAAATACACAGCGCTGGCCGTGCCCTCGAAACCCGTTGCGGTGTCGCGATATTTCTGTCCGAGTTCGATCTCGGTATTGAACGTGGTCATGGCCGCATTCCTCCGGTTCGTTTGTCGATGATTTTCTGGATGAGTTGGGGGCTGCATTTCACGGCGGTGGCGAGGGTGGCGTGGGTCCACTTCTCGCGCTCGGCCGCCCAGAGTTCACGTACGAGCCGGTCGCGCTGGCTCCGGTGCCGACTGGCAGAGTCGCGGTCTTCCCCGGCCAGCCGGTGGTGCTCGCGGGCTTGCTGTGCCCTCGGGTCCATCAACGCCCCCCGATGCCTACGCGGCGGCGGGATATCTTCTCGATCGCGGTGATGGCTTCCTCGCCTGGGTCTTCGATCTCGGAGCTGCCGTGCTCCGCTGCGTCACGGCCGGACTCGAACAACGGCACTGGGCTCACGTACTCGAATGCCGCCTGTACGTCCTCGGAAGACAGCGCGCCCGTGACGGCCCCAATGCGTATCGCGAGTAGTTCCTCGCCGCCGTGGCAGCCGACCCAGCCCGCACACAGCCGGGCCGCCGCGTCGGCGGCGTCGGTCTGGTGGCACAGGAAGAGGCCGGTCGGCTGCTCCGAGGTTGGGGCGTCGTAGGCGATAAGCTTCTGGTACTCGGTGGCGTGCCACACGCCGCTGGGTACGTCCTCCCGGTAAGGGCACGACGCGCAGGGGCGCGGAGCAGGGCCACCCACGCTCACCTAAACACCAACCGTGTCGGAGTCGCGATCTGGATGTATGGATTCCGAATCCCAGTGGGTTTCAGCGTCTACATGCCCCGAGGTAAATCCTCCACGAAGTTGTCTCGCAACGTATTCCACGTACTCGGCAACAGTGTCGCCGTCGCCGGGTACGTGGATAGTGATGGTTGCCATGGCTACAGGTCGCCGCGCGCGAAGTCCGAGATGAGCTGCGGTACAGCGCTATCGAACCCGGACACGTCCAGCTGGCGCGGGTCCGTGGGATTAGCGATGGTCTGCCGACCGCCGGTCATCGCGACAACCATCAGGCTGGTATCCAGACCGAGCTTGTTCCGGTACTCGGTGAGCGCCTGGTGCGGATGGATGCTCCCGTACCAGGTTTCGTTGTCGGTGAGGATCACGATGGCGTCGTAGGAACGCTTCTGCGCCTTGGCCCACACCATCGGTAGCGCGCAGTCCGTGGCGCCCATGGGCAGGTCGCGGGTGTACCGGCACACGTCATCAAGGCGGCGACGCGGCGAGATGTCCAGCTCTGTAATACCGGGTGCGTTGAAGCTGCCACGAGAGCCTGCGGTGAATCCGATGATGTCGTGGCTGGGCTCCACGTTGGCGATCACCAGTGCGAGCGCGGCGGCGGCCTCGCGGCACGTGAGGGGCATCCCCGAGATGGCCGCGCACATGGAGCCGGAGATGTCCAGCGCCAGCAGGGTCCGCTTACCCGAGGGCTCGACGGCGCCGTAGGCGTTGTAGAACGCCGCATCCAGCGCGTCAACGATGCGCCGGTTCGGCGTCCAGGCGGACTCACCGCGCGCCGAGTGCCCGGAGGCGTAGGTGCGCTGCGCGACAAGGACGTTGACCGGGTGGACGCGGCCCTTCCGTAGCCGCTCGGTGTCCTGGAGCTGCGCGGTGACCCGGCTGGCGAGCTGACCGTTCAGCACGCCGAGGCGGGTCAGGCGGGGCAGCTGTCGCATGAGGGCGGTCTGCGGTAGGCCGTGCTCGATCAGCGCTTCCCAGATCGCGGGCTCGGTGAGAGCCTTGTCGGGGAAAGCTTCCCACGGCAGGCCGTTGCCCCGGCGGATGATCGCCAGCCACTCCTTGGCGGTGGTGGCGCGCTGCGCGGCCTCGTAGTCCGCGATGATGGCGAGCGGGTGCCCGTCAGCAAGTTCCACATTGGGCAGCTTCGGTAGCGTGGGGTTGCGCTCTCCGGCCTTGAGCTGCTCCGGGGTGAGGAGCGGCTGCTTCCAGTTGTAGTCGTTCAGGCCCTTGCCGACAGCCCAGTTGAACGCCATGCGGCGGGCCGGGTCGGCGGTGCGGGGGCCACTGAGCCGGAGCATGTCGCGGTGGGTCCAGCCGTCGCGCTGCCGGTACTTGACCAGCTGGTAGGCGAGCCGGTCCACCGGCTTGTCCAGGTACCAGCTGGAGACGGCGCGCTTCATCGCCGGTCCCCAACCCCGGAACTGCTCCATGTACTTGGTGAACAGGTACAGGTGGGTGGCGGTGCGCGCGACTCGGGGCAGCGCAGCTGCGGCGGCACGGCGGCCATCCACGTTCTCGGCGGCCGACGCAATCGCGAGCGCGAACAGGGCCGGGTTCTGCTTGGGGGCGCGTCCAGCCTCGGAGACCTCAACGATCTTCTGCACGAGGGTCACGGGATCGGTTGCGGCGAGCCGGATCACGACATCGGCAGCGTCGCGGGTCAGATCCTCGGCGGAGGTGTAGTAGGTGCCGCCGGTAGTACCGAGCGTCAGGAACCGGTGCAGCCGGGTCCAGTCGTCGGCCTGGAAGGTGTAGCCCCCGGCGGCGTTCTTGACCTGGCGCGGGTCCGCCTTCTGGGACTGGGGGGTGCGCCGCGTGCTGATCGAGGATAGAACGTCCACCGTGTGCTCCTTGCTGGGTTAGGTAGCGCGGGCGTGTGAGTGACCGCCGGGGTTCATCCAGTTGCGAGGTTGGGGTAACCGACCGTCGTCCTGCTCGCGCCAAGGGGGTTCGGGTGATGTGGGCGTGTACGTGCTGACCGGGATTTCGCTTTACACCCGCACCGAGGCACGGGCGACAGGGGTCGAACCTGCATTAACCAATTGAGTGATAACCGACCGAGCGTCCTGCTCACATCGAAAAGCTATGGAGTTATTGATGATTCGCGTAGGTGGTGTGGGCGTGTGATTGCTGACCGGGTTTTTAGGTGCTCTACCAAGCTGAGCTATACGGACGCACTACGCGCCCGCAGCTGGATTTGAACCAGCGACCACCCGCTCCAGATGCGATAACCGACCTGCGTCCTGCTCACACCGACTACTACGAAGCCTTGGGGGTGATGCGGGCGTGTGTGTGCTGACCGGGGTTAAGCGCTCTACCGACTGAGCTACAGCTGCCGAAACGGCTGACGGGACTCGAACCCGCGACCTCTCCATTAGCAAGTGGTAACCGACCTGCGTCCTGCTCGCATCATCAAATGTGAAGTTGTATCCGGGGGATGGCGTGGGCGTGTGAGGTGCCTGCCGGCGTTGATCTTGGATCAATGCATTCGGCCGCTCTGCCACGTCCACCTGGTGAGCCCGAAGCTCTTACCCGGAGGACGGCGGGATTCGAACCCGCGATCTGATGATTTTCAGATAACCGACTCGCGTCCTGCTCACGCCATCCATGTTTTGTTGACTACGCAAAGAACTATACCTCAGTAATGCCTGTTCAGGGCATATTTTTTGAGTAAATAGCTATTCGCTAGCCTGCGTCTCCTGCACCAGGGGAAGTATGCCGTCGCGCCCCTCCAGCTGGCTACCGATTATCGGCCAGTCGAAGGTCATGCGCCCTTGGGATTACCGAACAAGCTCCGTGCAGATCGTAAACATGCGGATGGGGTGTTGGTATCCGACGGGGCACATGTCAGCGGTCCTGGCGCCGAGGACCACCCTGGTCGGCCGGAAGCGACTCACAGCTGTGGCGTCGTCGCATGCCACGGCCCGTGTGGCGTCATCGGTGATGCTCAGGCAGTTTGAGCTGGTCCAGTTCAGGTCCAGGCATGCGGTCCATTCACCTGCGGCAGTGTTTCGGTAGTAGCGCCGGTCCACGTCGCGGACACAGTCTTTCGGCTCGATGACACGTTGCACGATCCGGTGGGTAGCGTCTGGAGCGTCGCACTTCGTCAGTTTCATCGCAGCATCGTGGCGCGGGCCGGTGATCTTGACGCATGCGCCCACCGGGGCGTCGTCCGCTCCTGCGGCTGTCGTGGTGGCAGGGGTGGGGAACTGTCCGGGGATCTGCGCGAAGTTGGAGTCGGCTTTCAGTGCTTCGGTGGGGGTCTCGCATCCCGATAGCGATAGCGCTAACACCGCAACACCGACCGCGAGGGCGCTTGCTCGCCTCACTTGGCGTCGGCCCTGAACGTCTCCACACTCATGACTTTCCATTGCCCATTGAGTCGATACATGCTGTACCGGACCCGCGCTCCGGTGTAATAGTACATATTCTCCGGTTTTGCGTTTTTCTGGTCCTCGAATTCGGTGTAGACGAACGCATCGTAGACGAGATCGCCGCGCGCAAGAATGCCGAAATCGGCAATATGCATTGGCCCGTGGTCCAGTATCTCCGACGCCATCTCGCGGACATACCCCGTTTTATAGAACGGGTTGAGGTGTTCTTCGGCTATGCCAGTCGATAGCGATTCAAGGCGTTTGAGGTCACCAGAATTCAATGCATCGACATATTGCTCGATCACCTGGCGTACTTCTGCATCGTATTTATCCGATGTGGTGCTGGGGTGCTGCATGCACAGAACATAGGTCAGCAGCGAGGCGATGGCAATCGTGGCTACCCAGGCCACTCCGACCACCGCCGCGCGCCGACTAAATCTCTCGCGAAGGTAAGTAATCATGCGGTAGGCCCCTTTTCAAGGCACTGGAGGGTGCTTGAATAGGACGGGACCGCCCAAATTCCCTCAACGAACTCTGTTACCTGGAATCCTTCTTTGAACCGGCGAAAATAGTTCGACTGACCGCCGATGGATTGGTTGAGAGCGATATCCATGGGAAGCACTTGGCGGTCATCGACTGCTGTTCCACCCCATGTTAGATCCGGCATGTGGCCCGGCGCTTTGCCTTTAAAGGCATCTTCACCAAAGATTGCTATCGCCCTCTTGATATCGTCTTTTCGGCGGGTGTCCATGCCAGCGGTCGTACGTTTGACTACTATGCCGCCCTTTTCCTCATTCTTCTCAATCAGTTTATTTCCGCCGTTTATATAGTCCTTCATGCCGTCTATCTGGAATTGTGATGGGTTCTTGACATCCTTGGGGTAGCAGATCGGAACCCTGCCCTTGCAACCCGGCTCCCCGGTCTTGCACTCCTCGGAAAAGTTATCCATCCAAGGATCGATGTAGTCATTGCACACCTGCTTGGCAGCCGGGTTAGGTATCAGCTTGCACAGCGGATTCTGCGGCTTACGATCCGGTGGGCAGTCTGTACATTCAAGCGGCTCAATCGGCAAGCGGCCGGGAGAACGCTCACCGCCCGGTCCTAGTGTTCCGCCGCCGCCCTTGGGCTTGGGCAGCACCTCGTCGGCCGCGTCCCCAACCTGCTGAACGACGTCAGCGACCTGCCCGGCAGTCTCGGTCAGCTGGTCCATCTGCTGCGACATCGCCTGGCAGCGCTGCTGCCGCTGCTGGTCACCCTGGTCCTGCTGGTCCTGCTGGTCCTGCTGGTCTTGCTGCTCGGGCTGGTTCTGCTGCTGACTTTGTTGCGGCGACTGCTGCTGCCCCTGCTGTGGCGACTGCTGACCCTGCTGAGGTGAACTCTGCTGCGGCGCTTGATAATCAGGGTTCGGCTTACCCGGCCCCTGCGTGTACCCCGGCGCGGTCGAATAATCGGGAATCTGGGTACCGTGAGCGGGCTGATCCCAGCCCTGTTGGGGCTGTTGTCCGCCTTGCTGACCTCCGGCTTGTTGCCCGGCCTGCGGCGCGCCGGAATTGTAAATTGAGATCCCCGAATTCTGGTCCAGGGGCGGTAAGTTGTTGCCGCCCTGGTAATCCGGCATCGACGGCGGTTGCGCGGGCGGTTGGAACTGCGAGCCCCCGCCGTCGGTCATGCCGCCCGTAGGCCCAGGCGGGCCAGTCGGCTCCGCTCCCACCGTCGCCAACGTGGAGAACCCGCTGCCCGGCGCCGTGTGCAGAGTCGCGACCTCGACCGTGCCCGCCCCCACTGCCAGGACTGCGACCGCAACTAGTGCCGCACGCACCCGCTTCCTTGCGCGTTGAACCTGTGGCTTGTTTGGCGGGTGTTGCAGTACTCGACACCAGTGTGATTTGCACTGGTTGCCTGGGGAGGGGTTGCCAGAGGCCATGGGGAAGACATTAGAGCACGGTGATCTGCGGTAAAAGCTGTTCTAGAAAACAAATCAAGATCTTTGCGGCTGAGCAGTCGGCGACCTGCGGAAAGGTAGCTTTGTGTGTCAGCTCCCGGACAAGCGGTGCGTTCAATGACTGCTCGCGAGCTGCGGTGCTTATACCGTCGCAACCATCGAACGTCCCAATTGGCTGGTGATAAGCTACGGCAAACAGGCGGCGAGGGGGGTTGCGGGTGACTGAGCAGCTGGAAGTTGATCTTGATGCTCTGGGGAAGTTATCCCCTGAGTTGCAAGGCTTGGCAACGAAGTTGACCACGGCCGCCAATAGCCACTCCGGCGTGGAGTCGGGCGGTTCGCCCGCGACGACTGCCATCCGCGCCTTGGTGGAGAAGTCGATACCCGGCGTACAGCGCACGTTGGCGGCGCGGCTGAATACCGTGGCCGATTTGTCCCAGCAAGCCAAGACGCAGTTCGGCGACACCGAGGCACACATACAGCAGACCATCAGATCCGCGGCGGGGCTGGCGCTCACACGCGATGTCCCGATCGGGGATCACTGATGTCCGCCCGCTCGTACAAGCTCCTGCTGTCCACGCCCACGAAGGCGAACATCGAACTGATGCGCCAGACCATGGTGGCCGCCGTAGAGATCCAGCAGACCGGGGCCGACTACAAGAACGCAGTAGAGCGCCCGGACGGCCACCCGTGGGAAGGCGCGACGGCGGACGCCGCCCGCGAGACTGCCGGCAGCGACGAGAAGGTGTTCTTCGGGACCGGGCAATCGATCCTCAACGACGCCCCGAAGGTGATCGACACCCTTTCCCAGGCGTTGGAGCACCAGAACGCCACCATCGCTCTGCATGACGATGCGATCAGCAACCACTACAAGGTGGCCGATGATCTGACCGTCGAGTGGGAGGTGCCGAAGGGGGCGTCCGAGGAGAACATCGCCAAGGGCAAGCAGTACGCCGCGAACCTGCAAAAGATGCTGCAAGCCAAGTACGACGCGTGGGCGGCAGCCGATCTACAGGCGGCCAACGAGGTCAAGGCCATGGACCTCGATACCCTGCTGGCGCCCGTGGGTGGGTTGGACGCCGCGCGCGGAAACGAGGATGGTTCCGCGCTGCAAGGCGGCTACATCGACCCCGAGCTGATCAAGCGGGTACGGGCCGCCGGGTTCCTGTCGCCCGAGCAGGTGGCCGCGCTGGCTGACGGCAAGACGGTGACCATTCCGTCCAACCAGATGCAGTACCTGTATCAGCTGTCCCGCTCGCTGGACGGTAAGACACCGGGCGAGGTCAACGCGTTCCTCAATGGAATCAAGAGCCCTGAGGACCGTACGGCGGTCAAGGACGCGCTGGCGATGGTGTCCAACCGGAACATCCGCTCCGGGGTGGACAACAAAGCCGGGGTCACCGAGGCCACACGCGCCAACTTCATCCCGGCGGCGGGCTCGGTGTCGAATCTGCCCGATGGGCTTCGCGAAGCCCTGACGCGACCCGACCGGGTGGGTACCTCGTTCGACAACGCGGCACGGGGGTACGGCGGACCGCAGACCGAACTACGTGGCGTCGGTGATCTCCAAGATGTCGCCAAGATCTTCAACGGCGTCACGCCGGGATACCTCAACGGATCGGACGCCACGCAGGCGATGCTCGGCGCCGCGTCCGACTACTCAAACGCCGAGATCCACACCTGGGACAAGGACTGGAAAAACCTCAGCGGCAGTATCACCTCCGATGCCCATGGCGACTTCAAATCCGCCGTAGCCGACATCTTCCAGGGCGCCAGCAGCGACCACGTGGACATCGCCGACATGGCCAAGAAAGCCGCCGACCTGCCCAGCTCTACCGACTCACTTCTGAGCGCGATCAACGACAACCGCTGGAACGGGCAGGACGCCAAACTCGCCGACGTATTCAACTGGGCCGCAGACGATCCCGGCAACCCGCTCGCCCAGCAGGTCGCCAACGCCGAGGGTCATTTCCTCGGAAACCCGGACAACCAGGAGACGCTGCGGGGCATGCCTGGACCGCACATGAACTTAGGTGAGGGCGATTCATTCGCCGAGGCGAACCCCCATCTGGCCCAGAGCGCGGCCCGGCTCGACGCCCCGCACATCGCCGAGCTCAATGGGGCACAGAACCCCAACGCGCCCGAGATCAAGGCGTTCGACTTGCCCGATCAGGGCAAGAATCTGATGGCTAACCTCGACCGCAATGAGGACGCAGCTCGGATCATCAACGGCGGTGCGTACCACGGGTACATGGAGAACCTCGCCGACGCAGCGCAAATGCCCACGGACACCCCGCAAGAGCGTGCCACCCAGGATCACGCCTTCCAGGTGGGCGGCCAGATACAGCATGGAATGCTCGACGGCGCGGCCGACGCTGGCACAGAGCCGCCGGAGAAATCGATCAAGAAGCTCGGCGAATGGTTCAGCGGTCAGGCGGGAGTAGACAAGCCCCTCGGGCTGCTGGAAGGTGTCGACAAGGCTGTGCACGGAGATGCCAACCCCGCCGACGCGGCGCGTTCGATGGTCTCCACTGGTGATTACGGATTCAGCACGACCGACAGCTACAAGGCGATACTCGATGGCCTCATTCAAGCGAACCCGGACATTGCCAGCAGCGAGGGAGTGAAGGACTACATCACCGGCGGCCACCTCGATCCGTTCAAGATCGCTGCGGACCCCAACGCCGAGACCGCCCTGAAAGCTGCCCTGGATAGCAATAACTTCAACACCGACCACTGGGCAATCCAGGAGTCGTTGGGAAACAACGGGGTTCATCAACGATGGCAACCACACGGGTAGCGGGTGCGCTCGCAGCGGTCCTGGCCACGGCGGTGACCGGGTGTCACGGGCCATCCCAGCCAGCACCAACCACCACCTCGACGTGGCGCCTCACGCGTGACGCTGGCTCTGAATGCACACCGGATCAATGGGGAGCAACCGATCCCTCGGGTCTGAAACTTGAGTGCTGGCAGCGGAACCCAGACAAGATCGAACTTGGCCGCTGGTGGGCCGTGCACGTCACGGACGGACCCGACGCCATGGGGTCGCCTTGCCCCCGCGACGGTATCCCCGGTATCACCAACGTTCCAGTACCGGATGGGTCTAAGCCTGGGAGTGGATTCCGCCTTCTGATGTGCCAGAACGGCAAGTGGAAGAACACCCCCGAGGGCTGGCCCGAGGGCACCTCGGCCTAGTCGAATAACGCGAGCTGCCCGATAGGTTCTTCTTCCAGCTGGAACGCGCGCCGTAGTAGCACCTTCTCCAGGTCCGATATGCGCCAGTGCTCGGCGCGGGCAGCCTCGTCTTCGGCGTCGGTGGGGTGGTAGCGCTTACAGGGCTCCGAGTGCTCAGTGCGTGCCTCGTGCTTCCACGGGCAGTGACACCAGCCGTACTGGAGAAGGTTGAGGGCGCGGCTGTCTTTCCGCCATTGCTCCATCTCGGCACGGAGATCCGCCGGCAGTGCGAGGCCGTACGCGGTGATCCGGGTGACCTTGATCAAGAGGACGGGGGTTCCGAACGCTGGGCAGTGGATCTTGCCGCCGTTGGTGCTGAACCCGCCCTGGAGCCATTCGGGGCCGCCTTCAACGTCACGCAGCGTGCCGCCCCACTGGCTCTGGGCTAGGTAGTCTGCGCCCGCCTTGCTGAGGAGAGCGTCGAGGATCATCCAGCCGCCCATCGCGAACAGGAGCCAACGCTCGTCCTCGCTCAGCACGGCGGGTCGTTCTCACGGTGGTATCGGGCCCAGGCCAGTTGCCGCCGGGACTCCAGGTGATGTTTCTCGGCGGCGCGGCGCGCGGCGCGTAGGTCATGGCCTCGGTATAGCTCCGAGGGGACGATGATGGCACCTGGTTCGGACGGGTGGTCGTATTCTGCGATCCAGTGTCGCTCAACAACATTCCGTGGCTCCCAAGTGCCGCTGAACAGCTTGCTCATCATATGAAGTGTGTACTCCCTGATGCGCAGCCGGAGGCGGTACCTCCCCTCGCTGGCATCGCGGTGGGGCGCGAACCAGCAGACCCCCTTGTCCCAACGGTCATATTGGCCGCGTTGCCAATCCAGGCTTCCGTCGATCATCACCGCGCCCTCACGGGCTGCATACCGGGGATGGCCATTCGGATGAGCCTGTGTGGACTCCCGTCAAATCCGTTGAGCGCGAACGTAAGCATCTGCCACCCGTCCCACCGGGCCATCTGGAGCCAGCCTTTCGCCGGTACAAGCTCCAGGGGCACGCGCTGCACATAGGGGCCGACATGGAGTAGGGCTTCCACGGGGACAACGATCTGCCGTTCGTGCACCGATCCTGCTCTCCGCTCGGTGATCCGGACGAAAACGAGTTCTCTCCACTGGTCGTACCTGCTGGATGTCTCCACTTCGATGATGGGGGTTACCAGCTCAGGTTCAGGCATTCCTTCGGCCACGCTCCAGCGGACTATTGGCACTGCTGCCATTAGTGCCAGTCGATCCACCGGGCGCTCGATCAGAGCCACGATTTCCTCTTGAGTAGGGTCCGTGGGGGCCACGCTAACGTCGGGGACCGCGTCAACTTGGAACATCGTGGGCGATGCTGTCTGAAATATCGGCCAACCCGTCCTACGGTCAGCATCGAAACCATCACCCACGGGGGTGTTCCGGTACGCCACCTTCTGCTCCCCCGTTCCGTACGGGCCGGGGCAGCCGCCCAATGCGAGGCCATGCCATTCGCGACCGCACACCGCGCACTTGTCCTGGTTGACGTTGTGGTCGTAGCCGCTTCGCTGGCTGTAGCCGGACAGCTGTTCATCGACCAGCTCGCCGATCGCATCGATGACGTTCTGCTCTGGGTTGCGGGTGTTCATCGGGTTCTCCTTGCGCGGCGGCGCTTCTTGTATTCGAGTACGTCTCCCCACCGGAAACGGGGGCCGTCTGGGGTGTCTATGGCCCGGACACCATCGAGCCCTTGCTTGGCGCGGCTGTTCCACATGCGTACGGCAGCCGGTGAAACGTAGGCGTGTGCGGCGACCTCGGCCGTCGTGAGTAGGTCATCCTCGCCGGGCGGTGCGAGCTGCGGCACCACCCACAGCTGGTTGCCTTGCTGGTCGTCCTGCCAGTAGCAGTCCAGATTGGCGACCACCCCAAGGACGGGGTGGGTGGCCGGTACGTACTCAGCTAGGCACTCGGTGAGCTGTTCAGCGAGGCGCCGGTACGACAGCGCAACGCGGCGCGTCCGCTCCACAGGGGAATCACCCCGGTACCGGTGGACGTTCGGGTTAGTCAACGGATTTCGCCGCCTTCTGGCCGAGTGCCGCTACTACAGGCAGTACCTCGCCGTCGATGTCGTAAGCCATCCCGAACGTGAGTTCCAATACACCTTCAATCATTCTGGCGCCCTTGAGTTTTGATTTGACGAAGTGACCCGTCTTCGGGTCCTGGAAGCTGAGACCCTCGATGCTCACTTCTTAGGGCCTTTCACTGTCTGGCGTTCCTTCGGGGTTTGGTGCGGGACGAGGCCGTTATTGAGGACACCCTGAATGCTTTCCGCGACAACGCGGCCCGCGCCGGGCAGATCAATGGCCGGGTCGCTGTCCGCCTTCTTGACTAGGTTGGAGATCTCATCGAGTCTTGAATAGGCTTCTGCTAGCAGGAATTTCAGCAAGTCAGTCTCCTCTTGTTCCTTGATCAGGTCGATTACTAGCCCTTGGAGCCACTGGTACTCGCGCTCAGGCCAGCGAGCGCCACATGTGGTGCAGTCGTATTCGGCGGTCCCGTCCCAGCGGCCAACGGTGTAGGCACCGCACTGCTCGCCCTTGTGGTTGACCGCCGGGCAGGGCATAGGGTCCGAATGCCGGAGCGCGGCGCGGCCGAGTTCCTGGTAGACGAGCCGGGACGCGTGCACGATCTGCGCCGCGATACCGACACCGTCGAACGATTGAAATTCTCTTGGCTGTCCGTTGCGGGGGTGCCAGCCTTCATCCCCGTCTGGTATCCGCCCCCACACGAGCATGTCCTGCTCCGGCTGGGCCAGCAGCACATCGAGATTCGGCTCCAGAATGTTCACGGCGTGTTCGACGGTCGCCTTGTCGTGGGCGGGGAATCCCATCCGTCCGTGCCGCTGCCGGCCATTGATGTTCAGCGCGGTCTCTACCATCTCGGCGGCGCGGTCGGCGAGGTCAACGATGTGGGCCTGGAGGGCTTCGCGGTGTTCGTTGATGACGAGGGCGTGCTCGTGGGTGCCGGATACCTTGGCGCCCCCGGCGATGAATCGCTCGCCCATGCCGTGGTGGAGCCGTTCCCAGTCGGCAGGCATACCTTTCACCGCGTAGCGGAGTTTCGTGAGGCATCCATCGCAGACCACGCCGTCAACGATTTGCGCGCCGACATGCTCGTCTTCGAGTAGTTCGCGGCGGGTGCAGCGGGCCTCGAAAGCGCAGCGGTGCGGGTCGCGTTGTGTCACTCGGGTTCTCCGTTCGCGAGTTCGAGTAGGACATCGGCATGGCAGGGTTGATCGAGCGCGCAGTAGCAGCACAGGTCGTGTCCGCGTAGCAGCGGCACCAAGTCCTCTACGCGCTTAATGGAGCCGAGGAGCCAGCGGCGGTAAAGCCGCACCGCGTAGTCGGCTGCCCATTCGCGTGTCCCGGTGCCCTGGAAGAACGTTCCGGGACCCTCGACTGTCCAGACGCGTTCGCGGCGGCGGCTGAGTAGGCCGGGCTCCGTTCCGGCGGGTACGACCTTGAACGGGTTCCCCCATCGGCCGGGCCGAGTAACGCAGATCGCGCCTTCCGGTTTGCGCCAGCCCTTTACGCGTTGCCGCTGGATACGTTGTGGGCTCATTTGTTCACCCCGAGGTAGTCGGCAAGCACCTTGTGCACGAGTGCGAGCGCGCCATCGCGGTGATAGTGATCGACGTGCCCGGATGCCGGTTCCGCGCGGTCGCTACTGGTCACGCTGTACTCGTAGCCTCGGGTGTCCGTGTAATCGCTCCACTCAACGCACTTGATTTCCACATGACCGACCAGCAGGCCGTTCACTGTGAGATCGACTGAAAGGCTCACGCGGCCTCCTGTTCCCATGAGTTGGCGCAGGTGATGCAGGTGCGGAGGACATACCGGCGCACCGGGTAGCCGCCCCAGCCCCAGTCGGTGTCGCAGAACCCCTCGAGCTCGGGCACCTCGATGTGGTGCACGGTCTCGGTCGCGCAGGCCGGGCAGGTATCAAAGGAGTTGAACACCATAGGTATTCGGTGGGGGCTGGTCTTGCGGGTAAACCAGCCGGTGTCGCCCTGGCGGGCGTTCGGCGGCCACACAGCAACATCCACCCAGGCGGGCCTGCCCGTGGCGATGCCCGGGAGTTCTATCCGGTCTCCGGGGTGGAGGGTGTCTGGCAGGTTGAGGGTCGGTAGTTCACCCTTCTGGTATATGAGATTGAACGAGAGGGGCCATCGTTTCCCGTTGCGTTCCAGCCAGACTGGCTCCGGGGTGTGGGCGGTCATTTCTCGCCCCATTGCTGTTTGCAGTTGGTGCATTCGCGGCCGATGGTGGCTCCTTCGGGTAGGTCTGTGGTGTGGAGGTAGTGGGCGTCTACCCATCCGCAGCGGGGGCAGCTGTTGGTTGCTTTGAACTCACGCACCGGGATTGGGCTGGTGTAGCTGAGTAGGAACTCGGGTGGTTCTGGTTGGTCCGAGCTGGCCCCGGCGCCTTCGATGAGGAATCGCGAACCGTCCCAGAGGTATCCGCACCGCTCGTTCTCGTCGTAGAACAAGGTGTTCTTGTCTGCCACGGTCAGCCAGGTCGGCAACTCGCCCACGTGCTGGACGGCTGGTCCCATCTTCAAAGTGGCTGCAATGCTTTGGGCCCGGTACAAGCCAGCGAGAACGGCTGCCAGGCCGGGTTGGTCGTCAGGGCGTGCGGCGCCCTCCTGCTGCGCCGCGAGCTGCCTTTCCCAAGGCGTTTGGGGACGAATCACGGGGCCAGCTTGAATCGGTGGCGTGCATATTGGCGGCGCCCCCCATGCCTGGCCGTCCCGCGTGATGTCTGCCCGGCGGGGAGAGACGGAGGCCTTCCCACGGCCCACCGTGACATCGCCGTCGATGGTGTGCGCCGCGAGGGAGCCGTTCGTGGCCGTGATGGTGATGTTGGTGCCGGATATCAGTGTCGAGTTGTCGCCCGCCACCTGAACCCGATTCGTCCCGGCAGAGTCACGGCGCAGTTTCCACACGCGGAACCACACGAGGTCGAGCACGAGTGCGCTCAACGCGATGATCATCGCCATGTTGGCGACGGTCACGTTGTTCGCCTGCTCTCCACTGCCAAGATGTCGTACACGCAACCCATGGCGTGGGGCTGGGAGTCGAAGGCGGCCATAGGATTCAGCTGTCCCGGCCGCCATACCCACCACCGTGGGGTTTGAATACCGAGTAACGGCGGTAGTTCCGGCCATGGTGGTCGCTCACCGGCCAGTGATTTCCGTATCCGCCAGCGCTCTAACTGTTCTGGTGTCCATTCACGCGCCATCGGGGAACACCTCCTCGTACCGGCGAACCGAACGCAGGATTTCCCGGTGGCTCCTGATGGGCGCTACGCATGTTTCGCAGCGCAGGGATTCATCTCGGCCGGAGAGGATGGCGTGGAGGCCGCGCGTGGCTACGTCCAAGCAGATCTTGATGACCAGCTCGGTAGCGCATTCATGGCATAAAAAGCTCACCCAGTTCCCAAACTCGTTGACGCCGTCGCCCTTGCATTCATCGGTCGCGTGCGCCTCGATCACGTACACGGCGGCGTTCGGGCACGGCTCGTCGTCGTGTGCGGCGCACTGGCATCCGGTCCGATGGCCTTGGAATTGCTCGTTCAGATCGGGCAGCTCCGAGGCGATGAGCGCCTGAATCTGGGCTTCCGACAATCGTTCCGCCATCATCACTGCGCTCCCTCGTACGGCGGGTAGGTCGTAGGCATCACGGCCAGCACAGTCACGTACTGGCGTATCCGGTCGGCGATGACCGGGCCGCCGTCCTCGGCGGTCTCCTCGTAGTCGGCTACACCGGCCAGACTCAGGCGCGCCAGTTCCATCCCGAGGTCAATTCCGTCCTGGAAGGCGGTTTGTATCGCCTCCGGCGTGGCGCTGGCGGCCTCGGGAGTCGGCTGCGTCATCGGTCGCTCCTGACCGGTTCACCGCATCCGGCGGCCCCGAACTCATCCCACGGAATGAACCGCTCGACTTCGACTTGGCCGTCGGTGGAGACGACGATCCTGTCCAGGTCGTCATAGGTGTCCGCCGACCACGTGTCAACCAGTCGGCGGCACCAGAAGCCCCACAGCCGTCTTCGGCGCCCCGTGATGATCAGCGTCCAGCAAGGGATGCGGCCGGTGTTCCACAGACGCACGCGAGGCGCTCGCTGCCCGAGCGTTTCGAGCTCGCCGACTTCCGCCAGTGTCTTGTCCAGGATGACCCGGTGGCGCCACTTGGCTGGGCGGAACACGACGGACCCGGCGCGGCGTCGGCGCTCCCCGGTGGGCGTCATTTCGGTGTAGCTGCCCCGCAGAACGACGGAAACGAACCACCATGGGTGATCGTGTAGGGCGCGGTCTTCGTCGTCGCGTAGGAACTTGTGGAGATACACGTTCAGCCAGCGGTTCCTCGGGATCACGTACCAGCGCAGCAAGTACGGCGGCTCGCCCTCGGCGCCGATGGGCTGGTGGGGTTCCAGCCGGAGCCACTTCCGCAGCCATTGGTGGTTGTTCGGTCCAGTGGTGGTGCTCATCAGGTCTCCTCGGGTGCTGGTTGGTTGTGTCGTTGCTTCTGGTGGAGTGGCATCACGCCGTCGCGGCGGATGCGGTAGGGGCGCTGGCAGGTTGGGCAGTTGGCGCGGCCTCTACGCGGTCTGATGAGCGGAACCTTGCCGCTGCCGGCACATACCTTGTCGGTGGTGTTCATCGCTCGTCCCGGAGTCGCCCGTGGGCGCGGAGTACGGCGGCGGCTTCCTCGGCGGCATCCCAGCCTGAGCGGTCTCCGCCGTTGCGGTCGGGGTGGGCTCCGGCTCGTGCTGCTCGGTAGACCCTGTCGAGCGGCGAATCCATATCGCCAGCGGCAAGTCGGAGTTGGCGTTCAGCCTCATCCGCGGTGACGCCTGCGGGTGCTTGTTCTCCGGCGGACGGGAGTTGCTTCCATCCGGCGTATTGCTCGCTTCGAGGTGTGATCCCGTAGCGATCGAGACGCCGGAGCGCTTCCAAGGCGAGCGCGATAGCACGGAGGTTGTCTTGCCAGCTGGTGAACGTGTCGCAGGGGAACGACAGTGGGCCTGTGCGGGACTCGACGTTCAGGATGACGCCGGGGTGTTCGGGTTTGGCGGTAGCGCGGGGCATCCCGTCGATACGGAAGTCCTGTTCACGCATGGCGATCTGGAGGATGGCGGGTGCGTTCCGCTGGCCGTTCCCGAGATACCAGAGCTCGCGGTCAAGAAGGCCGAGGGTGTCGCCCCATTGCGCGGAGAAGTTCGAGCGGCGGCGTTCCTGGGTGAGCTGGTGTGGCCAGGCTGTGATCGGGCGCAGGGTCATGTTGGTGGGGTAACTCGTCATGCTGACTCCTTGGGTGCTTCGGGGTTGCATTGGCAGCGGCGGAGGCTGTTGTCGTCGGTGTCGAGCCAGCCGCGCCCGTCGCAGTCGGTGCAGGCGGCGATGCGGGCGCGGCGTTCGGCTTTCTCGCGGGCGGGGCGTTCTGCGTCCCAGGCTTCGCGGCGTTCACGATGGCGCTGGCATGCGCGGCACGGATCGTCGGTGCCGCCAGGATGCTTTGGGCAGAAATCGGGGGGCGGCGCGGAGCGCTCCCCAACCCAGGTACCTACGGAAGGTGAGATAACACCCTGACCCTGACCCTGACCCGACCCTGAGGCGAACCCTTCTCCAAAGGGTTCCCGGAAGGGTTCTATTTCCCCAGGTGGCGTGAACCCTTCTGGTAACCCTTCACCAAAGCCTTCAGTAAAGGGTTCCGGAAAGGGTTCCGATAGCCCTTGGGTAAGGGTTCCCAAGTGCGCCAACGCTTCCGCGTGAGCCCTCTTCAAGTTGTCGCGGAGCTTCACCGCTTTCAGGCTTTCGCCTGTGATCGACGGCAGCGGCACCCGCTCCAGCTCGCCGGTAAGGACGTACGCGAGTTTCGGCGACTCCACGTGCGCCGCCGAGCGGAGTGCCGACAGCATCACGTTGGGCTGCTTGCCAACCTCGTCGCGGCGCATAAACGACCGCACCAGGGTCTCCCCGGTGTCTTCGTCAGTGAACACGTACCGGCGGCGCTCCAGCCGCACCAGAGCGTTCTCTACGGCAGACTCCTGGGGTATGCGCCCGCCCTGACGGAGGGCCTTCCGCCAGCGCCGCATGTTGATCGGCTGCAACCCCGCGTAATTCATGGACGGTTGCGCGATCAGCACACAGAACAGGAGTTTGTCGAATACCTCCTGCGAGCAGAAGTCCTCATCGGTCCACATCGAGAACCACATACGCCCGTACTCGCGAGGCACTACTGCTCCCCTTCCATCTTGTTGTTGTTCACCAGCCGAACTCCGTGGGTACGTACACCTGTGTCTGTGAACGGATGAATCCCGAATCCACCGGGGGTTGATCGGATTCCGTGACTCGGATTAGGAGCCGCCAGCCACGCCACTGGGCGGGCGTCGCGGTATGGACATTCGACCAATCCCACGACATCCACTGCGCCAAAGGGGCATCCACGAAATCGTCCTCAGTCAGATGCTTGGCAGAATTCACCTTGGCCGTTAGTTCCCGGTATAAACCCGAGTCCTCACCATGGTCCAACCCCACGGTGAATGGGAATGCCATGAACTTTGTGGGGCAATCGTTCCCGACATGGATGGTATGGAACCGAGGTCGGTACCCTCCGGCCTCTTGAGCGCACTGAGCCTTCATCGAGGGAGGGCCAGCATTGAACGGGGTGCCGACCTTTTCCGTCGCTGTGTCGAGACGCGGAACGCCATCGGTATGCCAGCCGGGTATGGCCGGGATGAAACCCGGCAGCAGTAGTGAGACCTTGGTGTCCACAAACACGTGCTTGTGGTCCCCGACAATCGGGGCCTGCTCCAAGCACCGCTGCACAGCGGGGCCGCCGAACAGCACGGCGTTCTGGAGGCTCGCGCGCTCCAAGTTCGGTGTGGCCGGCAGGCATCCCCTTTCCTGCGCGTAGAACTCGACTCGCTGGCCCAGGTGCGGAGGTTCTACGTTGAACGTGTAGGCGGTCACTGGATCACTTGCCACGGCTTGTCGTCGCGGATCTTCCAGCCGAGGCCGGGTAGCTCCGGGCCACTCTCGACTTCGACCTTCTTGTCGCTCGGTGGCTGAACGACCAGCCACGTCAACCGTTGCTCAACATCCGAGTAGTACCGGCGGGCTAGACGCCCGTCGTTGTGGGTAGCGACAGTGCCCTCCGCGTACCCCAGGCGAGTGGAGTTGACCTTCTGAATCAGCGATATAACAAGTGATTTCGCGGCCTTGGCGTCGATTTCCCTCATTTGGCTTGCGGCATAACCCGGCTTGAAGTTGACCGCCAGCCATGACTCATTCACCGTTTCGCGCAGCAGCCGAACCACATTGGCTAGCTCCTCCTCGGACACGGTGACGCGGCTATCGTGCCGCACTGGCATTGGAGGGGTGTCGGTCATAGTGTGCTCTCCGCTCTTTTGATGATCGCCACGCCCGCCGCCCGATACGCGAGCGCCTGTACTACGTGCTGTGGCAACGGTTCCGGTGTCTTGTTGATCGAGACTTTGCGCCGTACCTCGATGCGCCCGTGCGGGTGAACCCACCACAGGCCGCATCCGTAGACGGGTGGGTGTTCGATGAGTTCGGCAGGGACGACGTACACAAATCGATGGCACACGCGGCGCCAGGGTTGGACCTTCTCCCAGGTCTCCCTCGCAGCATCGGCCTTGGAGACCTTGATCTCGATCGCGGTGCGCTCCAAGCTGTCGAACATCAACGCGTCGATCCGGCGCGTGTAGGGCTGGCCGTGCCCATCGGGCAGCTCAGCCCAAGTTGGATGGTCGTCGTGGATCACTACTTCGGGTACCAGCGCTGCACCACTATGGTGTTTGCGCAGTGCAGTGAGCACATCAGCGGCGTTCATCGGTACTGGCACGGTCACGAGCCGTCACCCCGATTCAGGAACTCGATGCCTTCGGCGAGGGTGTCGATACCGACCGGCGCCATGTTCCATGCGTCCACACCCACGTGGAGTTGCCGTTGGTGCACGAACGGCAGATAGCTTGCGGTGCTGTGGGTATGCCCGTGGAGAAGCCACGCGCCCTCATCACGGAGCCGGTATTGGTTGTAGCGCTCAGCAGTCGTGCGGTCGCACTGATAGGGCAGGTGTGACATGAGTACCGTTCGGCCGCCGATACGACGCCGCGCGAACGGCTGCACCGACTGAAACACCTGGAGGTAATCGCGTTGCCACTTGTGGGCGTCGCGGTACATAGGGTGACAGCGGTCATGGTTACCCGGCACCAGATGCTTCTCCCCTGGCCTCCGGAACAACCAAGCAAGGGCCTTCATCTGTGCGGTATTGGTGCCAGAACTGTTGTCCCCCAAGTCCCATACCTGGTCCTCTGGATGAACGATCGCGTCCCACTTCTCCGCCAAGGTTCGGTCGTGCCACTCGATGGCCGCGAGCTCCCGATCCACAGGGTTGGCAGGCAGGGCGATACCGGCCCGTTCCGCCCGGATCACAGCGACCAGTCCATGCCCGATATGGAGGTCCGCAACAAACCAGACGGTCGTCATTGGGCGACCGCCTCGAACGCCCATGCACCATTGGACTTGACGGCCCGGTAGCGGCCAGGCGGGACCGGTCGTCCATTGAGGTTGGCCAGGTAGGCCGCCAGGGGGCATTGAAAGAGGTCAAAGTCCAGGCGCTCGCATAGCGGGTGCTGGATTGTGAAATCACTGTGCCCGATCTTGACGATATGCTCGATCTCGCTGTCGCCCAGAATGTCTGATACGGCGGTCGGTTTCGGGCAGTCCCAAAACGTGCAGGTGACGTAACCGCCTTCGCCAACGGCCAAGGTTTGACCACACCCCATCGGGCAATGCCCATTGACTCTCATCGCTCACTCGCTTTCGGGTACTGGTTCCACGTGCGCCCGTCCAGCTCGCGTCCAGCCGCCTTCTTGCCGACGCGCATGACGAATGCGTGCGGGTCACTGAGGTTCGCCCAATCCCGGTAGCGGTGACCGGTGTTCGGGGTCCACTCGCCCCACTGTTTGAACAGGAACGACACACCGGCGGCCATGCACTGATCGCGCAGCGAGCGCGCCCAATCGGGATGCATCGGCCTTGCGCCAGGCCCGGATTCACCGCCGACGACCACCCAGTCGAGAGCTGGCACGTCGTACTTGGTGTCGTCATTCTCGACAAACCGGGCGATGTCCAGCGGCCCGAGTAGCGGCTCGGCGCTGATCCACCGCACGGCAGCCGGGGTGTCGAGCAGTGCCGGGATGCGGAGGTCGGCGCGCTTCTGGTCCTCTGCGCTCACGCCCAGCCAGACGTTAGGCAGCGGCCAGCGCTCGGCAGGGTCGGTCCCAAGCGATTCAGATTCGTCAGGACCGTCTTCCACGCTCCAGGCGTCCCATACCAACTGGAGAAAGTCTCTTGAATTCAAAAGCGCCCGCATCCGGCCGTGACGCTTGGTGAGTATCTGAAATGTGTGTTGTGGTGCGAGTGCCATGACGGCGAACACGCGGGCGATGTACTCGTCAGGCACCTTGTCGTGGAACAGGTCTGACATCGAGTTGACGAAGACGCGGCGCGGCTCTTCCCACTTCTTCGAAAGCGGTAACTCAAGCATGTTGGGGCGCAACTGAACATCGAAACCGTGCTCGAAGTGGTGACCCGGTGTGCCACGGAATCGCTCGGCCAGGGTTTCGGCGTAGCAGTGGTCACAACCGGGAGACACCTTGTCGCAGCCTGTAACCGGATTCCACGTCGCGTCGGTCCATTCGATGCCGGTCTTGTCACCCATGGCCGTTCCCTTTCACGGAGTGCAGCTCGCGCGCCTCGATGGGGTGCCGTTCCTCGAAGGAAGTCCCGTAGCCGCATACGGTGCAGCTGCCTCCGTAACTAACTGTCACGACGCCGGTTTCGGCACCGTAGATCTCGTAGTCCTCGCGAAACGTCTTCTCCAGCGGCCATTCCCGGATAGCGGCGACGGCTGCCCCGGCTTGTGCCCGTAGGGCGTCGTACTCGTCTTGCGGGATCGTGCCGTATGCGTGCTCTAACCGCTTCTGTTCCTTGGCTATCCGCTCAGCGATATCGCCGTCGTGTTTGGTCCGGCAGGCGTAGCAGGTGGTCCAGTTGTCGGCGCTCACCGGGCTGCCGCCTCAGCCACAGAGCTGAGCAGCTTCGCGACCGCGCGGGTCAGGTTGCTGCCACCTATGCCGTAGCCGCGCTCCAGGCGCCCGGCGGCTGCCGCGTACATTGAGGCATCGGTATCGTGTGGCCCCTTGTGTGCAACCCGTGGGACCTGAACGACCACATGCCCTTCCTCGGCCAACATCTCCCGAATGCAGGCGATCACGCTTCCGGCATCGCCGCCCAATTCCAGTTCCTCAGCGGCGGTGCCGTTCAACACGTCCCAAATCCCCTGAGATGGCGGAACGTTCGTAGTATCCGGCTCCGTCTCGAACTCGCGGCCCTCGTTCCGGTGCCCGAGCGGGCAGTGGAATGGGTGCCCGCTAAGCCACAACGGCACACCGAAGTAGGTGTCGCAGTGGTCGCAGATCACCGCTTCCAGAACGAGCTTTACTCTCAGATTCGGCATCTTGATCACCGTTCCTTGCTGTCCGGGTTGAAGACATTGAGATTTCTTGTCTCACCTTCGATTCCGAGGAGTCGTTCGCGGACCTCGCGGCGTACTTCTTCCATAGCGGCCGGATCTGCTTTGATCGCGCGAACGAGGGCGTTGGAAACGCGGTCGGCCTCGGCGTCGTCGCCCTGGCTGTAGTTGAGGGCACAACTGGCGGCGCCCGTCATGAAGCCGTCGAGATATATGTCGATGAGGACGCTCGAATCGAGCGGCTGCACGATCACTTTCGTCTTGTCGGTCATGCGCATTCTCCTGCGTGCTGGCACCAGCATTTGGGGCATACGTCCCGTATGTCGGTGGGGGTTACTGGATTTGGGCACCTGGTGTGTACGAGCGCGTCTTCCTCGTAGCGGACTTCATCTCCGCGATGGATCGCGTCATCGCCGTAGTCGCACCATCCGCCGAACTCGGCGCGGAACGGACGACTGCTACTCATCGCTGGAGTCCGATGTTGTCTCCGGCGTCACCGAGCCCTAGGACGTACTGGAGGCCGGGGTTGTCGTACAGGTCGAATGTCATGGTCATGCTGCTCAGCAGGCGGACGTTGTGCCCGCGCCGAGCGCGGTGGCGGGCCGCGAACTGTTCGGCTTGCTTTGCACCGTCCCGGCCACCGGGGAATTCCCACGCGGCCTTCACTTCATGGCCGTATTCCTCGTCCTTTGTGGTGGGGCAGTCCTGGCACTCGGCGACCCATTTCCGCTCTTCACCTTTAGGATTCACGTCTGCGTCCCGTACTCGGTGATGTGCCCGGCGGCGACCTGGGCCAACGCTTCGATGAGATCCACCGTCTCGCCTAGATGTTCGTAGGTCGTTCCCCACTGCATCCAGCCGAGGGGCGCGATCTGAAACTTGCGGGTCACGCCATCGGTGGTGGTGATCTGGCCGCGTATCAGCTGGACCTTCACGGGTACATCCCCAACACCCGGTACGTGCGCGTCACGTGACGGGAGACGCCATCCCAGTGGAGGTGGCCCATGGCGCACGCCTGGCACACCCAGAGGGTGTCTGGTGCGGTGAGCTGGTCCATCATGCGTGGGCACAGCTCGCACGACACCTTGATGACGGAGCCCACGGCAGGCGGCTTCTGGGTGCCGTTCCCCTCTGCTACCGGCGCGGGTGCGGGCGTGATGGTGGAGCGGAGGCCGGTGATCCAATCGAGAAGCTGTTGCCCCTCAGAGCTCTCGATAGTGTCAGCAGCACGGCGAACGGCTTTCGCCGCGTACCGGGCTCCGACCTCAAGAATTTCGGCGAGATTGCTTGCCATGCTTGGTATCTCCTAGTAGTCGGCGCTGTCGGCGGTTCAGCCCGAACGGGGATGGTTGCTCCTCGCGCTTCCGCTTCGTGGGCTGCCGGCGGGGGATCGGGCGGAACGTGACCTTCGTGTTGTCGGTGGCCGGGTCGTAGACCGCTGACACCGGGGCGTAGTAGGCGCCGTGCAGGTCGGGGCCGAACGGGTGGGTGTCGGCCATGATGTGGGCGGCGATGTCACCTCGATAGTTGGCGGTGCTCCGGGCGGCGCCGGGGAACAGGTCTGCGAACTCAGGCATCAGGACGCCACCTTCCGGCGGCGCCATAGGCCCTGGACTTCTTCGACGGAGCTGCGATGGCGGTAGGCGTCGCCGGGGCAAGCCTCCACCAGCACTTCCTTGCCCCATTGCTTCTCACACCGTGTGCCCCAGCGCCGCACCTTCTCCACATCGGTGGACTCCGGGACCAGCGCTTCCAACCAGCCGTGTTGGTCTAGGAGGAACTCCTGGCAGAAGTCCCTAGCCCTCGGCACCTGGTTGATGGTGATCGTTCCGCCGGTCATAAACCCGAGGAGCGCCTGCACTTCGCGGACGTTGCAGAGCGCGCCTTCGGGGAGCCCGGCGGCGACGGTCAGGACAGCGGCGAGCGGGAACCGTTCCTTGTGTGGGCGGCTCATTCAGTCCTCCAGGTGGGGTCACCGATGAACGGGGCTTTGGCCTCGACAGACGGCCCAGCGATGTAGGCGGATTCGGACAGCAGCTCGAACAGGGCAAGCGATGAGTTCAGTTGCGCCTCCGCGATGAGCGGGGCTGACTGTGCGCCGCGGAGGCCCTGCGCCTCTTCGTAGAGACGCAGGGCTTCCTCGTGGCGTTCGGCAGCAGACACGACTACCGGCTGGACTCAGTGGTGAACGGCTGAACCGGCTCCGGCGCAGGGCCGTACGCAATCGGCAAGCTGTCGGTGACCTTCGCGACCTCCGCGTCGAACGCCGCGTCGACAACTTCCTGTGCCCGGTCCAGCTTGTATCCGAACGCAACGCCTTGCGGCCCCAGCCGGTACATGAAGTTCGCCAACAGTTCGTAACGCTCTCCTCGCTCGTAGATCGGGAGTCTCAGCGTGAGTACCTGCGGGATCTCGACTGTCCCGGCCGTGCCGCCGCCCGCCTCCGAGGTCTCTTCGACGTACTCGAACTGGACCTCGCCATTGGCGATATCCCGAGCCGATTTGAACGAGAGGGACCGCTTGGCTTGGAACTTCCGCACGATCTCCACCAAGTCGGCCGCCGGAGGGTTGTAGATCTCGGAGAGGCCATCCTGGAGGTGTTCGGCGAATATGGCCTGGGGCAGGAAATCGCCGTCCAGGCGGGCCCAGTGCTCCCATTCTCGAGAGTGCTTCAAGTGCAGAGCGATCCGGTGATCACCCCAGCCCTCGTAGTTGAGGATCGCGGTTACCCGGTTATTGGCGCGGTCGGCGAAACCGAGAGCGTCGAGGTGCTGGACCTTAGCCAGGAGCAGGTTCAGGCTGTCGGCATCCAGGACCGCCGTTGTACCGCGTTGGCGGCGCGGGTTCGGTAGGTACTTCTCCAGCGAATGAAACTGCTGGCTCTCGTCATTTCGGACCGTGTACGTGAAAACATCTGCTGTATCGGGTGATACAGCGTCTACGCGCTCTGCGGCAAGCCGCGCTAGGTCGGCTGTGGCATCGATCTCGGTACGGGAATTGTGGTCGTTGAATGGCATCTAGTTGGCTTCCTTTCTGGTTTTGTCCTCGGTTGGCACCGGGGTGGGTACGGCTTGGATGGAGTTGAAATCGAGCTGATTCGGGTCGGACCTCGTGGGGTTGCCGTCTTTATCCACGAACCACAGGGAACGCGTCCGGTCAGGCTTCGGGAGCTTGGGCGTCACGTCGTCGTCAATGATGAGCATTGGAGTCTTCTTCTCCTGCGACACAACTAAAGTCAGCGTGAGCGAGCCCTTCTTACCCGTGGCCTTGACCGCCGCTAGAAGATCGTGGAGCCCCTTGGACAGCTCGTCGTGAACGCGGCCCTTATTGAGTTCCTGGAGGAACGCCGCGAACGGACGGACAACCGCCTCGTCCTCGTCAGGCTCAGCCATGGGTCGCCACCCCATTCGGCGTGAGCGGCTGCTCCGAGTCCTTCTGGGGCGGAACCCATCCGGCATTCATGAAGCGGACCATGGCCTCCCTGAACTCAGGCGTGTTCTCACCGAATGCTGCACTGATTTGCGCCTTGGCTGCGACGTTGGAAAGCAAGTAGGCGGCCCGCTTGGGCACCTTCCCCTCCTCTCCCAGGGCCTCGATCTTGCTCGCCGCGCTTTCAGCCACCTTGAGGACGGTGGTGATCATCAGCTCGGTTGCGACATCGAACTTGGCTTCACCAATTGGTGTTTCAGCCTCGGGCGGTGGCCCCGGAGGGAACTCTCTTCCGAACAACATTCGGCTACTTCTCCTTCTCGGTGTTGGTCAGGACGGCGATGACTTCGGCGACCTGGTCGTCGGACAGCGAGTCGATGTCCGTGACTTCTTGAGATACGCACTGGGACAGGAACTCCAGAGCTTCCTTCATGCCCTGCTTGGTGCGGAGCTGGTACTTCTCGGCCGTGAGCAGGTCACGGACGTTCTGGATGGCGGCGCGGTCGGCTTTGCCGCTGCCGGGCGGCGGGGTGTTGTCACCGCCGTCCGGCGCGGTGGCCTCCTGTGCCTCCGTTGCTACTGGCGCTGGCTCGGGTTCTAGTGCCGGGACGGGCTCTACGGTGGTGTCCGGCTGGCTGGGTTCCGGCCCCTGTTCCGTCGTCTCGACTGCCTGCCGGCGTTCCTCGATTGCGGCTTGCAGCCCAGCGAGGCCCTTCTGTTGCGCAGGCGGGCGGACGACCCGCTGTACCGACACTGTCTCCGAGAGCTGTAGTTCCTCGACGGAATGGCTCATGCCGAGGAGTACGTCCTGGAACAGGATTCGGCAGACTTCGGCTTGCGCTTTGGCGCGTAGCATCTCGGTCGGCTGCTTCTGGTACTTCTCGTTGCTTGTGAACCCTGCTGTCTTGGCGCGTTCGATAGTCCACTCGGATGAGGCGGGCTTGCCGTCGCGCCGCCCCGCCCATACGACGCGCTCGGGCGACGCAGCGACCTCCCAGACCCCATCGCCGTCAGGGCCACCGGTTCCGTTGTTGTCGATCCAGCGCCGGACCTGCGCCACCATGGTCTTGCTGTAGACACCCGGCGATCCGTGGACCGTGAACACGTTCTGCGCGGCCTGCATCGCGGACATACCGAGCTCGGCGCCATACATGATGGCGGCGGCTAAATCCTGCGCTGCTCTGTCCCCAAGAGGTTCCCGCTGCCCCTTCGGAATGTGTGTCTGCTGGAAGTGCAGCGGCACCATCGACGTTTTCGACAGGGACTTCGCCATGTTGTAGGCGGTCTGGAGCGCGCGGGCTTCTGCCTCCATCCGCTTGATCGCGGGAGTGGTCGGCTCATCCATGAACACTTCTGGCAGTGGTGGAACATCCACCTGGACGATGTCGGTGGTTTCGGACATTGCTGGTTCTCCTTCTGGTTGTTTCACTGGACCGCGTACAGGGACACCGATCCGCCCCTGCCTGGTTGTCTGCGGGCGATACGGACGCCGCCCGCTGTCGCGTACTGGGCATCGCCCATAAGGTCGAGAATCTTTGTCTTGGCGCCGCGTTCGCGGTTCGCGGCCTCTTTCGATTCCGACACTGCGGCAAGGAACTCGGAGCCGTCCTCGGCGGTGACGTTCACGGTGATCCCGCGCGCGATATCGGGATGCTGCTCGCGAACGAACTCGTAAGTAGCCACCGAGTTATCGAGAGAAGGCGGATCACTCGCTTCGAGCGAGTCCCAGAACTCCTTGCACGCCTTGATGATCGCGGCCGCAGCCGCCATGTTGTACGGGATTACGTACGTGTGGTGCTGAAACCGCGGACCCATCACCACAAGGTGTGCGGGCTCTTTCGTCAGCCCCGAGAACACCTGCTGGGTAAGAACTTGAGTGAAGTAGTCCGGCGGCGCTTCATCGGTGAAGTCGTCGCCCCACTCCTCCAACGAGCGGGCGATCTTGAACTCCACATCGCGGCGAGTCCGGCCCCGACGCCCGCGCCGGTCCAACGTGACCAGATAAGGGAATCCGAACTTGTCCGGGTCACCGACGTACTGGACCTCGCCGGGCGAAAGCTGCCAGCCGGGGTTGTCGTACCGCCAGAGCTCGGCGAGCGCGAGCTCGAACGCATGCCCAACCCGGAAGATGTCCTTCTCCGGCTCCGGTGCCGCGAGGCCCTTCATCCGGTGCCACAGGCAATACGGCGAATCCCAACGCGAGAGGCCCATGATTGCCGCCACCTTGGAGGGGCTGATGAGCTCCGAGTGCTCCGGTGTGCCCGGAGCGATGAACCCCGGTTCGCCGGGCCGGTAGATCCCCGGCTTGATATCAGTCATCGCATGTTCTTCCCTGCTGGTAGGTAGTTGTCGTGAAGCCAGAGGTCCGGCTGCCGGTTCGGCCGGTTCCGCACCGGCACCGCCGAGGGCGAGATCTGTGGGTGGCCGGGGATGGCGAGACCGACCGATTGCGCCCATTCCGGGTTGACCGTGACGGCCCGGTGGTCGGCCCCGCAGAGGTCGATGATGTTGGCGGGGTGCCACTTCCCGCCTTGCGAGCGGTTGATCCGGTGGTGCTTCTCGGCGGCCTTCTCCTTGCCGCACCACTCGCACCACCCCATCGAGCGGCCACTGACGTGCACGCGGGTAAGCGGTTCATCCCAGTTGGTGATGAACTCCTCGTCCCAGATCGACGGCGCGGTCATTGGACCGGTCCGACGATTGACGACTTGGCCGGCAGGACATCGACGTGCAGAACGTCACCGGGGCTGAGTGGAGTGGCGCACTGCCACTCGTCGTAGCCATCATCGTCTTTCCCGACGTAGACAAGTTCGCAAACGATCTTCCGCCCATCGGCTTTGGTGATGGAGACGCCTTGCGGACGCTCAGGCTGCTCGCTCATTCGTCGTCCGGTTCGAGCGGTGTGTGGGCGGGCTTGGCTGTAAAGCTCCGCGCGAATTTCCGACCGGCTGCGGCTGCCGCTGCCTTCGTTGGGTATGGGCCGTAGTTGAAGTGCTCATTACCCTTGGGACTGGTCCACTTCCACGCAAACCCGTCGTTGTCCTTCCGGGGGAACGCCTCGACGGTGCCGGGTACCGGCTTGGTCTTGCTCACGCCGCGCCTTCTTCTTTGTTCGCGGACTTGATCCGTTCGAGCTGGCGCTTAACGGATTCCGGCTTCTGTTCGAGGCGTTCTGCGATCTCATTGACATCGCGGATACCCATGTCGTGCAGCTCCTCCAACCGCTCTTTGAACGGGCTGTGGTTGCTGCCCTCTATGGGTTTGGCCGCCGGGTCATCGATGGTGTCCTCGTCCCATTGGAGAGGTAGTGGCCAGCCCTTCTTGATGGCAAGGCGCCGTGCGATAGGGCTTGGCCCCTCAGTTATTTCGATTTTTTCGAACAGCTCTGATATCGCTAGGGCCTTCCCGGCAGTGATCTTCTTCGCCTTCCCCGCGTACAAACCGCCCAGGGCCGTTCGGTCAGCGATGCCGAGCAGCTGGGTGACCTGCGGTCCCCCGTAGCCGATCCGGGCTAGAGCGCGGAGTCGCCGGATGGTTCCGGTGGAGTCGATGAACGCGTTCGGGTTGGCTAGCTGGTGCGGCGCGGCGGCCGGGATAGCGAGTATCAGGTCGTGAGTGCGGCTGGAGCACCAATGCCGCCCCGGTTCCATCAGTTTGTAAAGGGTGGCGCGCTCCAACCCGGTGAGTGCCTGGATTTGGCGGAGCCCGATACCGGCGCCGCGTAGTTCACGGAGCCGCTGCTGCGGGGCATCGACGGGGCGCCGATCGTTGTCGAAGCGACCGTACGCACGCTGCCGTAACGTCCACTGTTTCAGGTGGTTCGCGCAGCGGCCACGCCCGACAGCGAGCTTCGGGCAACCCTCATGGATGCACTGGCGGCGGCTCATTGAACCTCCGGGTACAGCAGGGTCAGGTTCTCGAACGGGTTTGTGGCGTTGCCGCGTGCGAACCGGCGGCGGCGCTTCTGGGCGTAGTTCAGCCGGTTCTCGAGGGCGACGGCTGCCGTATTACCGCTCCTGGCGCGGCGCGCGTGCCGGTTCTTCTTGCGGCGCCGCTCCACTTCCTCGACGGGGACCGAACCCGCGTACACGTTTGAGCCTTGGAGGGCGAGGAGAACGGCCTTCTCGAACTTGCCGGGCTCCAACGGCTTTGGTGTGGGCTCCAGCTGGTAGACGCCGGTTTCCGGCTTCTTGCCAGCCTCGGTGCGAGCGTTCTGGTCGCGGAGCAGCTTGTACATATCAGGCATTTGGTTGTGCCTCTCTCAGATTGGTGGCGAGCTTGAGGGCGCGGCGGAAGCATTCAGCGGTTGCGCGTGCGTCACCGAGCGCTGTGTGTTCGGCGCTGTTGGTGACGCCGAGGAGTTCGCAGCAAGCGGCGAGTCCGGGTATCTTGGCCGGGTCTAGCGCGAATACGCCTGCGGTGTAAGCGGATAAGTCAGAGACCCGATACCGCCACGGCTCCCTACGCGAAGTGGCGGTATCGGCGCCCCTGACGTTTTCGTATCCGGCGATGAGCATGTCAGCGTCGAATCGCGCATTCGCACCGCCGAGAGTGTTTCCTTCCAGTACCCCAAAGAGGTCGTGGTAGCAGTTCAGGGTCGGGGTTTTGGCGAGCTTGTCCCGGTAGAGGGCTCGCTCGTAGTACCGGTGGATCCGCAACGCTTCTGGGTCTGCGTTGCCTAGAGCCTCCGACGTAACAAATGGGACGAAGTAGATCTCGCGGCCCGTCTTGAGGTTGACTGCCGCCACTTCCACCGGAACGTGCCGGGTTCGGTCCAGGCCGGTGGTTTCTACATCCACTACCCACAGTTCAGTCATGCGGTCCTCCAGCGGGCGGATTTCACGTACAGGTCGAAAAGCGGCTGTTGCCAGGGGCAGTAGGCAGAGATGGACAGCTGCACGACTCGTCCCGCATCGTGGTAGGTGAATCCGCGCTGGTGGAGGGCATCGCCGATTCGGTTGATGCCCTTGAAGGTTGGATCACCCTTGATTGCAATGCAGAGGGCTCCGCCCACGTTGTTCGCAGCGTCGTTCACTGGGTCGGCGGTCGCAGGGGAAGCCGATGCCACGGCTACTACGAAAGCAACGGCAGTGGAGGCTAGTAGGCGGATCATGCTGCGGTGCTCCAGATCTCGGCGGGTGTGCCGAGCTTGGCGGACAATTCGTCCCAGATCGGGTTGAGGCTTGGCGGTGCCTGTTCGGGTGCCGGTTGGACCCCGAACAGGACACGCCGCAACCATTGGCTTTTCATTGCCTTCTCCTTGTGCTGGTTTGTGTTACGCGAGTGCGAGCTGCTGGGAACCGCCCAGCCGGTAGTGCATTTCGCCGATACCGGCAACGGTGAGGTGGATGATGTGCGGGCGTTCCTTGGTGACCCCGGTCGGTGTTTCGTATTCGCCGCCGGGACGGAGTGCGAGGTAGCCGAGGGTCACGCTCTCTGGGTAGGCGTGCCAGCGTTGGTCACGACCACGGGTTATCCAGTCCTCGTTGGCCATTGCCTCGAACAGCTGGTCCCGCCCGATGTTGATCGCAGGGTCCACGGACAGGAGACGTGCAGCCTCGGTCACCGTGTGATCCCCGCTGAGTTCCGCGAGATGCGCTGGCAGCTCAGGGCGTTGAAGGATGCGCGCCATGGTGATCACCGGCTGGCGAGGACGTTCGTTGTCAGGACGGCGCCGAGGAATGCCCCGAACGTGAGCACCCAGAAGACGGGCACCACAGTCTCGCGGAGCCAGGGCACGACGATCTCGCGGAACATCAGGCGAGTGCTTCCTGCGTGGCGCGGGAAACCGTGGGGAAGTTGGTTCCGTTCCAGCCGCCCTTGGGCTGCTGGAGCTTCGCGATGTTGTGCCCGGCGAGCCAGTGGTTGAACGCCACGATGAAGTAGCCAATCGCCTCGCGGTCAGACATCTTGAAGCCCTCGCCGCGCACCCGGTCTAAACGGTTACGCAGGGCCAAGATCGGAGAGCCAATCTCCAGCCCGGCGCCGTCGAGCACACGCTGGAAGAACAGGCTGGTTGTCTCAACGCCGTGCCAGTACGCGATACCCGCGAACACGGCACGCACCAGGCCGGGCCGCGCCTTCACCCGATTGAACGCGCCGCCCCGGCGGATCAGCTCGAACACCTCGGGGTGCTCCGTGGCCCACTGCACTACGTCCGAGGTCGTGATGGCGCCGGAGGCCTTGTCGGTGTAAAGCCATCCGCGCTGCCACACCATGAACGTCTTGATCGCCGATGCGTCTGAGTTCGTGGAGTTGATACCGGCGAGGTTCAGCTGGTCCGACGCGCTCCGCCTGAGGCCCTGGTCCATGGTGCTTTGCGATTCCGCCGGCAGGCCCCGAACCACAAGCATCTCCACGGGCACGCCGCATAGGGAGACCGCGTGGAGGCGGTGCTGCCCGTCGAGGAGTGAACCGTCAAGGGAGAACTTGATTGCCTCGCCGTTGAACTGCCAGCGACCCGCCTCCATGTCGGCGGCGAGCTGCATGATCTTCTTCTCGCTGAGGGGCCGGTTGTGGACGTTGAACTTGAGGTATTCGTCGGCGAGCTTGCCGTCGATCCGCTCGACATCGGATGTGACCATTTGGTTCCTCCGAAGTGGGATAGCATTCGACACTGAGGTGCTCCTTCTGCTGGTTTACGAGGGCAACTTCTCGATGACGCGTTGCAGCGCGTCTCGCGCGCGGATCAGATCGCTTGCGTAGATGGCGATTTGGTCCGCGTTCTTGTCGAAGCGGTCATCGGCCGCTATCGCCTCTACCCGCTTCACCGCCTTCGTCATGGCCGTGGTGGCATCGGCGAAGGAGTCTGTGATCGGCTTCCGGCGCGGGGTGGGCTCGGGAACCGGTGCGGGGGCGGCGGGTTCAGGAAGGGCGCAGCCTTCGTGCTCATCGCGCCAGTCCTGGTAGGCCAATCGGTCTTCGTACGTCGCACCCGCGTAAAGCGTCATGGTGGAGCCGCACGGGCATTTCGCAAAGCTCTCCACGGTCTCGGTGGTGGCGGCAGCGGGGGGAGCGCTCACCCCCGAGACCGTGGGAGCGCCCGTTGCCACCTGCGCGGGAGAAGGCGCAGCGTCGGCGGCCACCGGGGGCTCATGTGGGAGGTCTGGGACAACGGTCAGCGGTGGTCGTACCGGCTGCGTCGGCTGGTAGATCTTGCCGTTGGTGCCGGTGATCGGCCCTACTGATTCATTTGACTCAGTAGGCGGTGCGGGGAGTTCGCGTTGCACTGTGCTCTGGCTGACCCCGGTTGCCGCCGCGATAGCGCGTGTGGAGAGCCCAGAATCGCGGAGAGACACCACTACCTGAGTGCGTGTCTCGCGCGGCAGCTTGAACCAGGTGGAGGCGAACTCGCGCTCGCAGTAGACATCCCAACTTGGGTATCCGAGGACAGCCCAGGCCCGCTGGGTGTACGCCTTCGAGATCAGATCCCAGACCCGATCGACGGAGGTGCGGATGCTCTCGGTGAGGGCGCGGGCGTCACTCGGGGACATCGCGGTCACGGAGACGGCGGACATCATGCGGCCTTGGAGGCGGAGTCGGGGAGGAGAGAGGTGAGGGAGATACCCAGAAAGCGGGCGATGCCGTCGAGGTCGGCGAGAGTGAAGCTCAATTCCCCTTTGAGGCGGCGGCTCACGTACTGCCGGGTGCGCTTGAGGGGAACGGATGCGTCGGTGGCGGTGAGGCTGCGTCGGGCGAGCTCAGCTCGGATAGTGGAGCCAATCATCTCGTCCAACGTCGGATCGTTACTCACAGCGTAACGATAACTCACGGCAGGTAACGACGCTACCGTTTGGAGATACGGCGCGCCGGTTTAAGTGAGGTGTGCGTTACTTTTCCGGCCGTTTAGTTAGCTTTAACTTTCACCACGACCGCTAGACGGTTATCATGAGCGCTATGAGTACGTTGTATTCGGTCCCAAACGAGACTTTGTCCCAGACGGTGGCCCGCCGAATCCGGGGGCTGCTCGGGGAGAAGCGCATCTCTCAAGCGGCCTTCGCCAGGCTGCTTGGAACCAACGTCGCCAGCATGTCTCGGCGACTTTCAGGCGATCACCCTATTGATCTCGCCGAGGTTGAAAAGTACGCAGCCGCCCTAGGGGTTTCCCCAGAGCGGCTGTTGACTGGTCGGCCTGATGGGAATGACCCCGGTGGCCCAGGTGTGCGCCCGAAGGGATTCGAACCCCTAACCTTCTGGTTAGGGGTTCCCAAGTCGCCTGCCTCTTCCGAGGGAGCGATCACGGATCTCGGCGAGTATCGCAGGGCGCGTCGCAACACACCAACGCCGCAAGAACCCGCAGTAGCGTGAGCCTACGACGCATCAGCCGTGTCCGACTGGACGCGCCGCCGGGCGCCGACCACACCGGCCAACGACAGCGCCGTGAAGCTGACGAGCTGGATCGTCCACACGATCGGGTAGGTGGCCTCCAGCGTCCACCGGAGCGTGTACATATCGACCCGATCCAGGACCATGAGCAGCGGGTAGAGCGCGCCAACGACGCCGTAAATTCCGAACAGCCAGAACAGAACCCGGTTCTCCTGCCCTTTCTTCGCGCCGACGACGGCGGCGATATGTGTAGGCAGCAGCCCGACCGCGAGCAGCCACGAGAACACATAGCTAGGCGGCCCAGGGATGGTCTCCATCACGAGGCTGGGTGTGGTCGAGAGATTGGTGATCAGATACACGGCGCACATACCGATGATCGATGCCCACGTAATCACCAGTGCCCAAAGGGTGTTCAGGTCTGCGATGCGGCAGGTCGTGCGCGCGAAGATGTACGAGGACGCCACCATGAGCACGTAGGTGATCACCTGGGAGAGGTTGGCCCAACCGGTCAGGTCCATGAGTGGCGGGTCGAGGGTGGTGACGAGAGCGCTCACGAGCTGCGAAACGCTTGTCACCCAGAGCCCGATGGTGAGCGGCCACGGTGCCCGTTTGACCGTCCGATAGAGGGCCGCGAGGGCAAGCACCACTGCGCACGCCGTGCCGAGCGGGTCCATCAGAAACCTCTCTCGAAGATCTCGGCGGCAGATGGCCGCCTCTTGGGCCGGTCGGGAGTATCGCGAATAGCTTCCGCAATCACCTCAAGCAGGTCGGTGTCCAGGGCATTCGCGATCATGTCTGCGTCATCGAGGCCAATCGGCTGTGCGCCGGTGCGGCGCGTCCCCAGTAGTCGCGACACCTTGTCGTCGGTGTAGCCGGTGCGTTTAGCGATGGTGTGCTGGTCGATTTGCTTTTTGGCAGCGATGGCTCGAAGGACAGCACTCACCGCACGGGACAGGGGATGTAGTCGCACAAGTAACAGAATAGACGCGAATTTCCAGATTTTCTGGCGGTTTCTAATAACGGCAGCTATCGTCCGTTTTCTAGTTACGTCGGGGAGGCGGCACTACAAAGCAAGGGGCGGAGCACGCATGGTGGAAACACTTGTCTCAGAGGGGTATTCGCAGCACTATATTGACCTCCACATCAAGACCGAGGGGCCTCAGTGATAACTGGGCGAAGTACCTCAGGACCGGCGCCGCTACCAATACCGGCCGAATGGCAGCCGCTCATCGAGCGTTACCGGCTGTTCCTCCAGGCAGCCGGGCGACCGAAGACAACAATCGGGACCCGGATGGCCCATATGAGCCGGATAGCCAGATGCTTAGGAGCCTCACCCGAGGAGGTGACACACGATTTACTCGAGGTGTGGTTCGCCCACCAGAGGCAGTGGGGGCAAGAAACTCGGCGCGGCTACCGCGCATCGACTACTGGCTTCTTCGGTTGGGCCCATGCGGCAGGCCACATCCCGATCGACCCTTCCACGAAACTGCCATCGGTGAAGGCGGGGCTACCTACACCGAAGCCCGCCCCCGACCGCATCTGGAAGGAAGCTCTCGTCGCGGCCGACGCACGGACCACGGTGATGCTGTACCTGGCTTGCGAGGCAGGGCTCCGACGAGGCGAAGTCGCCCAAGTCCACACCGATGACCTCCGCGAGGGATTCTCTGGGTATCAGCTGCTCGTGCACGGCAAGGGCGCCAAGGATCGCCTCATCCCGATCTCGGACGAGATCGCGGCGATGATCCTCGCCGGGCCGGGCGGGCACACCCCCGGCCGCGGAGACCGCGGATTCCTGTTCCCCGGCGCGGACGACGGCCACCTCTCTGCACGTTGGGTGGGGAAGCTTTGCGCGGTAGCGATGCCGGGGGTTTGGACGATGCACAAGCTGCGGCACCGTTTCGCCACCCAGGCCTACCAGCGGACCCGGAACCTCCGCGCGCTCCAGCAGCTCCTCGGTCACGCGAGTGTCGCCACGACGCAGCTCTATACGGCGGTCGATGACGACGAGATGCGGGAGACGATGCTGGCCGCCGCTAATAGCGGCCCGCGCCCTTGGACGCGGTGGGCCAGTTCAGCGGCGGCAGTTGTGGTTGCGGCCAGTGCCGCGACACTAGCCAGCCACGCGGTGTCGCTAGTACCTTAACCGCTATGGACCTGCGCAAACTCGGCTTGTACGGGCTCTCGGCAGTCGCGCTGGCCGCGTGTAGCCAACAGCCCGCTCCTCCTGCCGGCGGCAGCACGGTTGTCACGTCGGTGATTGTCTCGGTACCGGCGCGGGAAACCGTCACCGTGACGGCGCAACCCACCTCCGCGACCCCGGAGGAGGGAAACCCCAGCGATCAGGCGTTCATGGCGGTGCTCGTCCAGCACGACATCAATGTGGGCAGCCGGGAGCAGTCGATTGCGCTGGGGCACAGGGTCTGTGAGTGGTTCGAGGAGCGACCGGGCAACGACTTGGCCGCCGCCGTGAAGGGGATCGTCCAGAACTATCCGAAGATCTCTCAGGAGCATGCGGCGCTACTCGCTGGCGCGGCGGGCCGCGCGTACTGCCCGGACACCCCGATCAGTTAGCCCTGTACAACAGAGAGGGCCAGCCCGCGGTGGGCTGGCCCTCTTGGGGGTTTCGGGAGGTAACTACCGGCGGGCAGCGGCGAGCATCGCGTCCACTCCGGTGGCGGCGAAATCGTTGGAGCGGTCTACGTCCTCGATCTCTTGCGCGTACGAGGTGACCGCGTGCATCACTCCGCCAGCGGTGAGCTGGCCGCCCTTGATGAAGTGGTCCAGGATGCCCTTCATTTCGTCCTGTGAGTAGGCGAGCTTCTTGGCGACGGCCTCGATGGCGCCTTGGGCATCGTCCAACGGGACTGCGCTGGTCTGCTCCAGCTTGGCGACGGTGCGAGCAACGTAATCAACGTTCATAAACGCGGCGACCGCGTCCTTGACCTGCTGCTTGACCAGCTCGTTGGATGCGTCGATGGTGTCGGCGGACCATTCGATCTGGCCTTCATCGAGCTTGCGGCCGAGATGAACCTTCCGCATGGCGTCAGCGTTGATGGTCATGCCGTTGTCGCACACCAGGACCCGAAGCTCGGGAGTGATAGTGAGCGCGCCCCCACCGGTCTCACTGTTGGTGACGAGGAGACCCGCGTACACGAGCTTGGGATTCTCGGCAGCCTCGCCGCCGTGGCCGGTGCCTTGGAACGGTGAGCGGTAGTTCTCCAGCAGCTTCTCTGCTTGGACGCCGAATTCGCGGGCGGTGACACGCAAGTACAGGCGGTCGTCGGTGAGGTCGCAGCTGCGAATATGTGCCTCGTTGAGACCGGCGGCCCGCATTCCTTCCAGGAGTGCCAGCACGGTATCGAGGTTGTCGCGGATGCCGTACTTGTCCGAGAGCACCGCACGAACAATTCCGTTGGTGTCGGGGTACAGCGGGTCCACGCCGTACAGGGTTCGGATGAGGACCTTCTTGTTGGGGTCAGCCATGATGGCCAGCTCGTTGAAGTTGGTATCCAGCAGTTCGACGTGCTGCCCACGTAGCTTTCGCACGTACTTGGTGGGGATTTCGAGGACGTTGCCGAGCTGCGCGTCAGCGAGGCCGGTCATACGGAAGGCGCCGTTTACCTCAGTGACGCCGTTTTCATCGATGTGGGGCTCAAACCCGTCAAGGATCAGTTCGCCGTGCTCGAAGTGGATACGGGACATCGGGACAACGAGATCTGCCTTGTGGGCGTGTTGGTGTTGGAGGAGTTCCACCAGGGAGGCGAGGTCGCCGCGACGGAGGGTGCGTTGCGGGAGTGCCGGGAGGGTAGTGGGAGCGGTCATCGGATCATTCCTTTCGTGGATTCAGCGAGGCAGCGAATCGTTCGCTAGACTGACCACAAAAGTATAGCGCGCTTTACCGACACAGCGCTCTTCCGCTGCATAAATATGCTATTTCCCCAGGTGACTAGATTTGCATCATCGAATTTGCCTAAGGCAACACGGAGTCACTCGGTCATGGATGGCCGCCAGCGCGGGACCAGGAGGAGACGGAAGAGGGGTGGCCGGACCGGAGTTACCGGGTACCGCGCCAGATCTGCCCAACACGCTGCTTGGTAAGGCCTGCGACCTCACCAATCTCAGGCTGGGTCAGACCGAGGTTTTGGCCGTCCTTGATCGCTTCAATAAGCTGCGAATCGGCGCTTTCACGGCGCGCACGACGGCGGGCGATGAGTTCCAGGTGTGCCACCTGCTCCTCGCTCAGCTTCCGCTCTCGCACCATGCGCCGAAGTATAGCCCGCTTTACCTATCAGCAAACGACAGAATCCGCCCCCCGGCCCGGAGGCCAAGGGGGCGGACATCGAACGCTGGTCTGGTCAGGTCTTGGTTTGAATCCTTCGTAACGCCGCGATCAGCTTCACGAATGCGTACGCCAACCCCGCGTACAGAAGCCCGCGAACATGGCCCCGCCACGGGTAGTCCTGTCCCCACCACGCCGAGACCGAGTTCTGGGTAAGGACGAGCGACAATGCCAGGTAGATACACACCGTTACTCGGCCAACTGGGCGCGCCCACCACGTAGACCGCAGCAGGTAAAGCAGGGTGAAAATCCACGACAGCGACGCGGAGACCGTGAGCGCGATGTCCGCGACGGTGTCGGGCTTCGCCCAGATCGTCGGTAGGAACGCCAACGCCGCGACCGCCGCCACGTGTCGCAGACGTACCGGGTTTCTCATCGAGCCAGCCTCCGTCTCATCGTCCGCTCGAACGCTTCCGCAAACCCGTTGGCTTCAATGAGCCTTTCGGCGCGGCGCTCCATTTCTGTGGCCTGTTCCAAACGCTCTTGCGCTTCATCGCGACGCACCAGCGCCTCCTCGACACCAGCCCCATCCGGGCTTGGCCGCTTACCCCACTTCAGGTTTCGCCATTTCATGGCCGCTCCTGCATGGACTCGATGGCCCTTACCGCGAGCTGGGCTGGGGCCGCGTACTTATCCACGGCCCCGGCCAGCTTGCCGGTGGCTTCGCGGAGGAATTTGATCTCGTCGTCCTTCGACGTAACGATCTTGTCCACAGTGCCTTTCGGCACAAGACGGCCAGTGATCACCGCCCAAACCACCGCCGTGGACAGGAAGAGAAAAGCCCCGGCGAACATGAAATCGTCGGGGCTATTGAGCAGAGGCGACATTGGCCCAAGCGCGAACATGTAGTCCTCTCCGGGCCGGTTCAGTAACCGCCACATCGCCCTCACCTACGCAGCCACCAACGCCTCTAGGCGCTTGGTCGCAACGTCTCTCATGTGCTTGATGCCGTACTGCCAGTACGTCATCCCCGTCCCCGGGCACTCATTCACGTGGTACGTGACGTGCGGGCCGGTACCTCGAACTACGAACAGGCCGCCGTTCCAGATGGCCTTACCCAGTGCCGGAATCTCCCTGCCCGGATTGGTGATCAGCTCCAACAACTGCTCGGGAACACTGTCTTTGCCAGTCCAGCGGCGGAACACCGCATTGAAGATGGCGCGTTCCATCTCCCCCACGTCCCCGTCCGGGCAGGTGGTGTACAGGTCGCCGCGCTGCGCCAGGTTGATGCAGAACGGCTCGGCAATGATCTCCAGCTGTGGGTCGATCCCGTGGCCACCGGGATCGCCGTTGCCCGCGTAGGAGCCTGGGGGCCGCATCGGGTTACCCCAACTCGCGGAGGCGATGAAGTCCCTGTATCTGGACCGAAGGTCACCATCACGAAGCCGGTTTCGGATACGCCCGCCCACGATGCTGCCCTGGCTGTAGTCGAACATCGCGAACGGGCCGGGGCAGATAGTGCGGTCGTTGATGAGGCTGAACAGCTCAGCCTCACCCTGATTCACGGAGCCATCCATCGGCACCGCTGTCGCCGGGTAGTTGCCGACCGGCTGCCACCAATACAGATCCAGGCATTCCCGCGCGGCGTCCGCCGGCAGGCCAATACCGAACGGGTCCGCTTGCCCTGTCCCGTGAACAGAGAACAACGTCGGAAACACTCCGAGTCGATGCAGGTCCGCATCCGTGACGACGCCGGTCTGGGGTTGTCCGGTGCGGCGTTGGTACTCGCGTTGCACCTTCTCGTCGTCGTAGCCGAAGTACGAGTCAACCTTCAGCTGGGAACCGTTCGCTGATACCGCGTACACCCGATAGCGGTTGACCATCGTCTTCTGCCAGGCCGCCGTTACGAGGCCGTTCGAGCTGACGTGGAGGGGCATCAGTTGCCCGGCAGGATCTGGTCCAGTGCCTGCCTAGCGAGGGGCCCGACACCCGGAACGCTGCCGAACGCGTCACCGGCTACCTTCTTCACGCGGTCGAGGTCAGCTTGCGCCTGCGCGGCGGTATCGATCAGTACCGGTATGCCGTTGAGGACCTGGTCCACAGGTGAGGCCGCCGGGTCGAGGGTTCCCTTCTTGAGCTGCTTACCCAAGACGACGCCAGCGGCGCCCGAGCCGACAGCACCGATCAGTGAGCCGAAGGTGACGACGAGGTTATTCCACTGGCTTCCTTGGTCCGTGCTGAGGACACCGACCGCAATCAGGATCGGAACAACAGCGCCGACGAGGCCGGAGAGCAGGTAGTAGTATTGGCGAATTTTGTCGGTTATCATGACGCTCCGTTCTGTGAGATAAATGCCTGTAGTAGTGCAGGATTCGTTGACTCCAGGTAGGCCAGGCCCTCTTGGAGGTATTCGGTGGGGACCTTCTTCAACATCCGCTTGGCGTTAGCGATGAAAGCGGGCGTGGTGTTGGCGCCGAGCCCGGCTGCCGATCGGACGAGGCGTCGAATTGAATCGAGATCGCCGACCTGGACGGCCTTCCACTCGGTGAATAGCTCGTGGATCATCAGATCCTTGTTGCGGTCGATTCGGCACCAGGTTCCGATCTTCCCTTCGTCGGGATCGCGGTAGCCGGAAAGGGATTCGTGTTCCTGGGTCTGCTCCTGGAACACACGATCCCACTGGCCTTGTGGCACTTGGGCCATGTCGTCTCCTTCCTGAAGTAGTTCGAGTAGCCGGTCACCTAACGCGAGTGCGCGGTTGTACCGGGTTTGGCGTTCGGGCAGGCCGTTGTAGCCGCCGTTGATGAGGTAGGTGACCCCGTTCAGGTCACCCCGGTCGCATAGCGCGTTGATGTTGGCCCGGGCTACGGTCCAGTACCAGGCCGGGCCGAGACCTGCGTACTGAAGTTCGGCGAGCTCTTGTGGGTGGTCCACGAAATATGTTGGTGTGGAGCACAGGCCACGGTCATAAGCCCAGCGGGAGAAGCCAGCGTAATTCGTAAGCCACGTAATTTGGATCCAGGTGCGTCCGAGGTACTTCCATCGCTCGGTAACCCCACCATCGCCCTTTTCGTACTCTTCAGTGGCATTGAAGTTGTCCGATTCGTGGCCAATTTGCGCCAGCCACATGGCGATACGGCGGGGGCTCACGCATTCACTCAGGCGTAGACCCTCCGCGATTTGCGGAAGGATCAGCGATGCACGGCTGAGCGTCAGGCCTGTTGCCTCAGCGAGAACCTGTGCGGTCCAGCTGCCGTCGCTGCTTCCCCGCTGGTATGTCGAGAACCCGTCAGCTCGAATGAATTTCGCTATGAACTCCCGGCACAGGTCTTGGTTAGTGTATGTCCCGTACCCGATCTGGAAATGCATGCTGTCTTTCGGGGTGGACCAGTCGTTGCCCCAGAAGACGAGTTGCACGCCCTTGTACGTGTAGAACTTGAGTAGTTCCCGTATCGCGGGTACTTGATCGCCAGGAATGAGGCTGGAGCCTTTCCACCCGGCGGCGGGGTCACCGGCCTCCGGCCCCATGGGGTGATCGGTCCAGTTGTAATCAAATGCCGTGCCACCCAGATGGTTAGAAGTGTCAACACTGTTCGTGGGTGTCCAGCCGCCTTCATCGGTACCGCCCCGAGAGTTGTAGACAGATTCGACGCGGGCGTTCAAGTCCGCCGCGAATGCTTTCAGGATGATGTTCGGTATGCCGCGTTGCAGCGGGACACTGACGTCTGTGCCCGGAATCGGGTTGGCGTCGCATTCCGCGATACTGCACGAGGGCCAGCCATTTTCGGTGATCATCAATAGCTCGCTTCCATTTCGTGCTTGGACTCGTACACGAACAAGGCGACACCGACCGCAACACCGAGAAGGGCGCCGCTGACGACACCGCCGATGATCACGAGCGTGTTAGAGACTCGCGATTTGCTTATCATGTTGTCCTCCAAAGGTTTCAGGGGAGACGCCACAGGACTAGAGCGCTAAACAGGACAGCGCGGCGGTGCGGCCACCTTGCGGCTCCGCCACCTCGGCAGGGATGATCGATCACGGGCCGCTCACAGATCGGACAGCGGTCCTCGGGGTGGCTCTCGTTGAAGCCGGGGAGGTCGGTTCCGTACTCGTCGCAGAGCGCGAGTACTTCCCGAATCACAGCCCAGCGCGCCGTATCTCGTCGGACACGAAGAGATCGCCGTTCTTTATGGGCCGGATGTCGACAACAGTTCGAATATCGAATACGAGTGGATGTTCAGGTTGCGACATTCCCACCGGGGCGCCGCCTTCGGGCTGCATCCAGTACGTGAAGAACGGGTACCGTCCGGCGGGGACATGGACAAACGCCGAGCCCTCAATGCTGCCGTTTGGCACTGGCTGCCAGTCGATCTGGCCGCGCCGGTATTCGGGGTGCAACGGCTCGCGGCCATCCTCACCGGCCATCCCGATGTACACGGGCCAGACGACAACCCGGAGTAGCCCATCGGCTTCCGCCGGGGCGGTCACACGATGCCCAAGGATGGGGTGAGGACCAAGTTCCCAGGGGTGGAGAAAATGGCTTGCGTGACAGCGCAGTTGTCGATCATGTTGGCGGCGCCGACCGTAGCAGCGGATGCCAAGATGGCGTAGTTGATGGTCACATTTGGAACGGGAAGTGTGACGGCGCTGCCGGATACGTTGCCGCCGCTACCGGAAGTGTAGGTAGCCTGAGCACGGGCGTAGCCGCCACCGCTGACCTCGCTGGCTGGGGTCTGGGTGACACCTGGGTCGTTGGTGGCTGCTCCAATCCAGCTGCCGAGACCCTTCCATGCGTCGGCGAGGGACTGCCGTGTCTGGGGGACCTTGATTGACATGAGGATTACCTCTCTATTGGTATGCGCGGCACCAGGCTTGGCCGTTACCGCCTAGTCCGCCCTGGGTACGTGAGCCGAAGATTCCGCCGTTGCCTCCGGCACCTCCGGCGCCCGGCTGGGCTCCGGCGCCCGCGTTGCCTGTCCCCCCGTTGCCTCCGGTGTAGGGGACGCCTTGGAAGGTGAAGTTCCCTGGTACGCCACCGTTCTGGCTGGACTGGGTGCCGCTGCCGCCCGCTGCCGTCAGGGTGATGGTTTGGCCCGCGAGATTCTGGTAGGTGAGTACTGTGTTCGCGCCTGCGGTGGGTCCGGCGTTATCGCTGTTGGCGGGCCGCGCCCCACCACTTCCGACATTGAGCGTTAACGTGGTCGCGGTCCACGGGATATCGACCCCGCGCTCCAGCCGGACTGCTTGCCACTGGCCGGGGTTTCCGCCCTTACCGGCGGTGCTGATTGCACCGTTACCGGTTTGGCCCGAGGCCCCTCCCCCGATGAAGACGACATCGATGTACCTGCACCAGTAAGGGATGTTGTAGGTACCGTTGCCGGTGCTGCTGAAATTCTGTGTAGCCGGAGACATGGCCGGGAAAGCTGCTCCGCAGGCCATACTCCCGGCGCCTGCGAACGCTGCCCCGAGTTGGTACTTCTGCGCGACCTGCGTCGCCAAGGTTCCTACGCCGGTAAGTGCCGCGCCGAGCGCGTACGCCTGCGACACCTGCGCGGCCATCGTGCCCGCCGCCGAGAACACTGCCGGGCGGAGAAACTGCTGGAGCAGCTGCACCGAGAGGGTTCCCGCCGCCGCGAGCTGGGCGATGCGATCGAGGCGGACCCTGGCGTCGGCGGCCATTGTTCCCGCGCCGGACATGTCGGCTTGCCTCGTGTAGATCTGTCGGATGTCGGCGGCGAGGGCGCCTGCGCCCACGAATTCCGTTGTCGAGTTGTATATCTGGGCTACCTGCGCCGACATGATGCCCGCACCTGCCATGTCGGCGCCGATGGTGTATACCTGCCCGACCTGGGCCGCCATGTGACCCTCGGCCTGGAATGTCCCTGTGCGCTCGGGTATCCAAAACCAACTCTGTGAAGGCCTCTGCGGTTCAGAGGGGGCAGGCTCTTTCCACCAACTTCGCTGCGGCTCAGGAACTTCCGCAGGTGGGTTGGGAGACCAGGGCATCTATTCCTCGGCGGCGGGTGTGGGGTTGAGGAATTCGAGGTATTCCTCGGCGCTGCCCTGAACGGTGACGGTGTACGGTCCAGCGAAGGTCATTTCGACACCGTCCGCAACGTTGCGCATGCCCAGAGTCAGCGGTTTGAACCACACGTCTGAGCCGTCGAGTCCCTTAGCCTTGATAAAACCGCTGTTGTCCTGCTCGAAGTTCATTGTTCCCCTTTACAGTTGGCTTCGGTTGAGCAGCGAAAGGGACAGGTAGGTCGCTGTGCCCGCAGCATCCCCGGTAACCTGCCGGTTCGCTGCATTGGACCCGATGACCTGGCCGCCGCGCACAACGTCACCGGTATTGAGGTAGACGACGAACGAGTCCGACAGCGCCAGAACGGGAACGCGCAAGTCAATGCTTCCGTCACTGGAGTTCGATCTCGAATACTGCTGCGACAGACCTAATTTCGTCGGTGTGGTGGTGCTATTGATGAATAGTGCCGGGCTCGCTTGCCCAGAGCTATTGAGAGAGCTTGTGTCGATGTTCGACTTGGTGGATAGTTTCGCCAGATACCATCCGCTCAAGGACACCGTCATCGTTCCGTTCGGCAGGCTGCACGTGATGTCGGGAGTCGCCGCCTGAACGACGGTGTAGAAACTGCTCGGCAGTACGGTCGTGCCTGTCGCTACCGTGACGGCTGTTGCGCTGGTGCGGGCCATCACGGCACCGGAACCCAAATAGATGGGTTCGACGTAGTCCGACAACGTGATTGCCGCAACCCGGAAGCTGTCGTAGGTGGTGGTCCCTTGGAACCATCCGTTGTTCACGGTGGCGCGCTGCACCACGAATCCGCCGCCGTATCGAGTGGTTCCACCGAACGGCACTGCCGAAGATGTGGACGAAAGAACCGTATTGCCGCCCACGGTGAGCGTCCATGCTGTGCCGACGTTGTGCACCTCGACCAGGGAGCCTTGCCCCAGTGTTCCTGACCAAGACCCGCCCGAGAACGGCGTGAATGTGATGCTGGCGCCCGAGCGGGTGTAGCTGCCGATTGTCGCACTGCCGTTGTCGATCTTGAGGCAAGCGCCCGCCGTGTATCCCGAATCCGAGTGGAACAGATGATATTCGGGAACGTTGGGCGATCCACCCTGGTCTCCCAGTACGACGGCCAGGCTCTCATCGTCCGAGCTGTACTGCTTGTTGCAGGTGACGAAATAGCTGCCGTCAGACTTAGAGGCGGCGATACCCGCGTACCCGTTGTTTCCGCGTACTTTCAGGTCAGAGCCGGTGAACTCGGCAGGTAAGGCGGCCCCGTCGGCGCCACCAAACACCGTGGTGTAGTTCAGTCCACCGCCAGCTGCGTTCTGCTGCCCCTGCGACTTGGCCAGCTGTGCGTTGGCCGCTGCCGCCGCCGCTGCCGCCTGCGCGGCGATCTGCGCGACTTGGATCGCCTGGTTCTGGGCCTGCAAGTTTGTGAAGTTAGAACCGATGGCGCCGAGGCCATTTGCAATCGCATCGCGCACGGCATTGAGTCCGGTCTGCGCCTCAGAGATAGCGCCTGTGATCGCTGACCCGGCGAGCTGTCCTGAGCTGTTCAGACCTTGAGTCTTGTTGTTGTTCCCGGCAAACCAGTCCTTGATGGCCTGTGTGATTGGGTCGGTGGCAGTGATGGCGCTGCCTGAAAGTATGTGCCGTAGTTGATCGAGCCAACTGTTGATATCGGGTAGGTCGGTGACTTTGTTTTGCGGCAATAACGGGATATTGCCGAGCCCAAGGAAGCCGAAAATTTCCGAGGCATCGACCTTGCCGTCAGCGGTAATCGCCTGGAGTCGGCTTGTGATATCCCCGATCTCGGCATTGATCTTGCCGCCGACAGAGTCGAAGAACTCTGTGAAGCGGTCTAGGCCGACTTTTTCGGCGAGCTGAGCGAAGGCGTCACCGATGTCGTCGGTGAACTGCTGGAGCTGGCCAACAAGGTCCTGCACGTAGTCCAGTGGCAGCTTGCCTACCTTGATGGCGCTGGCATCATCGAACCAAAGCAGCCCGCCGGTAGCGTCTGCCGTGACTTGAAGGCTCACCCGGATTGCATCCACGCCTGCCGGCACTTGGAAGGAGCCGGTGAGGTGTTCCCAGGTGGTGGAGTTGGCGGTCGTCGGCTGAAATGAAGCGATGACGGTGCGGACTGGCTGCCCGCCCGACATCACAGGAGCGTCGTTCAGGTAGTGCGAAGCGATGAGCCGTATCGGGTTGGTTCCGGCGGACGCTGAGAAACTGGACCACTGGGCCCATGACTCCAGGGTCATCTTCTGCCCTGCGACAACCGGGATGTCGTTGGAGTGCAGTATCTTCATCACGCCGGAGACGACGGTCTTCACTGATCCGAGAGGCCCTGAGCGGCCTACTGTCCCGTCCCAGGCCCAATCCGGGTTGTCTTGAAGGGTCTTGGCGTCATCGAATCCGCCGTTGAGGATCAGGTTCGGGAACCACTCCCCGATCTGCGATAGCGGAATCAGGGGCAGCAGGCCGGGTTTAATCCAGGAGAGCACGTTGGAGAGGGAGTTCTGGAAGTCCTCCAGCCAGTTCACGATCTCCGGTATCGGGTTGGTTGCGATTCCGAGGAGGGTGTCGATGAGCCGTTTAAGTTCGGCTTGCACCTTCTCGTTGAGCTGCGCGATGGCCTTGCCGACATCCTGGACGTTCTTGCCCAACACCGAGGCCGGGTCCTGCGCGAGCTGATTGGTCGGGTCGTAGTCCGTCTTGAAGCTCTGTGGGACGAGATCGACCGCGCGTGGCATTAGACCGGCGTCACCTGCACGTACAGCTGCGCGTTGGCCTTGTTGAACAGATATGCCCCGGCAAGCCCGTCGTTGTACAGGTTCACGTACAGGGTGCCTTGCATGCCAGTGTGATTCGCGGGCACTAGCGCATAGGAGTTGTCCGGTGTGATGGCCAGGGTCGGGTCAGCTGTGCTTGACGCGTGGGGCATCATGTGTGCCCACGAGGCTGTGTTTCCGAAGCCGCGCGCCACGAGCTGCCCGGAGGTGGGATGCCCCAGCCGGATCTCGCAGCCGATGATCAACGGATCGGAGTCCAGCTCCAGACCCGTGGCCTTGATGTGCCCGAACACGATTGGCTTCCAAGGGAAGGGCTGCGCCGGTATCGCGAACGAGCCGATGGGCGCTCGGGTAGAGATGCCCTGGTAGTTGGTGAACGCCGCCTCGGGCACCGTGTAGGGCCGGGGGATGATCGCACCGATGGACATCGGCCGCCATTTACCGCCGGGGAGGATATTCGCGTCGAAGGCAAGCACCTGGAGATGCGTTGGCGGCGTGGACATGTCCACGTCCGGTGACTGGGACAGGTTCCCGGCAGGGCCTTGCGGCCCGCGCGGCACGTTCAGGTGCGCGATGACGGACGGCGCGTAGGGGCTGCCGGACTGCGACATGTAGGACTCCACGCCGCCATCCGGGTCCAGAAGCTCTACACCCCAGGTGATCAACGGGACGGGTCCTGGAGGACCTTCGGTGCCCATCATGATGACGCGATAGTGGTCGCCGAACCACACGTAGGCGCGGGAGCCGATGAGGTTGGTGCCGCCCTGTTGGTTGGTAACCACGTTCACGGCTGAGGAGGTACCCCCGGTCGCGGCGCCGGTGATTGGCGGTTGGTTGAGGCCCGCCCTCGCGCCGGTGAAGGTCACCGCGTAGGGGCCGCCCGCCACACCGGCCACTGCGACATCGCCTGGCGCGATATTAGGGAGGGCTTCAAACGCTGCTTGCACCACGCCGGAGTAGGCGCCCCCCGTGATCGAGGAGGTCGGCTGCCCGTCGTAGGTGAGCGTGAAGGAGGTTGGACCACCGGTAACAGTGATGGTCTGGACCTCGTTCACCACGTCGTACTGGTTGATGACCCAGTACTTGCCGATATCGTCGTCGGTGTTCGTCAGGTTGGTTGGCAGGTCTTCCGGATCGTCAATGGTGGAGACCTGGAGCCGCAACGCGAAGGCGTGCTCACCGGCAGGGCCTTGCGGCCCGACGAGCGCCGGGATAACGAGGGTGGCCTGGTCGCCTGCGATT